>Ga0187843_10001182_pt1 | contig 16863 bp, 14 predicted proteins | sample SpaLakP09_SKY_43_FD_134516 | JGI IMG/M metagenome (GOLD analysis project Ga0187843, IMG submission 134516) | Oligotrophic lake water microbial communities from Sparkling Lake, Wisconsin, USA - SP09_SKY_43 | ecosystem: Environmental > Aquatic > Freshwater > Lake | place: USA: Sparkling Lake...
CGCAGCGGCTTGTTGTATCGTCATGGAAGTGGTCATGGCAAGCAGTCTAGAAGTTGAAGCGCACTCGAAGTCAAGCCACATTATCGGCGAAATGAGAAAAACCGGAAGAAAGCACGAAATCAGGCGGGGTCAAAACCGCAGACCAGCTTCGGCAGATATTCACCATATTGATAAAATAGGGGAGTATCTGTCATTTTTATGCTTAAAGCCCATGTATTCATTGGGCTTTAAAAAATACTCCCCCTGAGTATTTTTTTATGAGAATCGTTTTCTCGGGGCGATATAAGAGCCGATGGGTGTTGTTAAAAATTACGGAGCCACATCCGAGATGGTCTTAAGTTGACGTTAAGCTGTTCGGAATCAGATTTGGTTCAATTTCATCATGGTTCGTATTCCGTTTGGGAAGTCAGATCATTTTATTTTAAAATTAACTATTTATTATTAAAGATTCGCTTTCTTTATTTCCTGGTTTTTTACAGCACAGTTGCTGCCTAGGCAAACGAACCGATAACACTGAAGCGCTCACAGACATAGAGAAACAAATTCAGATGGTTCCGTTTCTCTTCTCTTTCACTTGGATGAAATGAATAACTTTCTGTTTCAATTAATGATTGCAGCGCTCGCTGGTGCTGCTTGTATTTTTGCTTGGGCACCGTTTTTCTGCTGGGTGGCAGGATTGATCTGCTATGGGATTTTGTATGGTTTGCTACAACGTTCAGCTCAGTCCTGTCAGGCTTTTTTACTGGGTTTTATTTTTGCATTTGGAACTCAGCTGACCGGTCATTTTTGGATATACACCTCATTACATGATCATGCAGGGATGTCAGTAAGTTCGGCGGTGCTATCAATGCTTGCCTTTGCTGCCTATTACTCTTGTATTACCGGTTTTTTTTGTTCATTTTGGAAATACTTTTGCAAATTAGATGTGAGGCAGCAAAACTATAACGCGGGAGCCGCATTACTCGAGATTACGCTATTTTCGATATTACTGTGCCTGAGCGAAATGCTGCGCGGCTCGTTTACTACCGGATTCAGTTCACTGTCTTTGGGATATGCTTTGCTTGACACGCCGCTGGCAAATTTTGCTCCGCTAACTGGCGTATATGGCGTCAGTCTGAGTGCTTATTTTATCAGTGCAAACGTTGCTGTATGTATCGGAAGTCATTGGCGTATAAAAAAATCAGCCATCTTAAATATTTTTTTGATATCTGTTGCAGTTTCAATGCTTGGGCATGTTCGTTGGATTGACATTGAACCAAACAGTTACAGCTTTAGCCTGATACAAACCGGGGTTGCGCAAGATGAAAAATTCGATTCCCGGCACATTGATCAAAATAGGGAGCGACTTCTTGCCACGATAGAGGCGAACCCCGCAAACCTGATTGTGACCCCTGAAACTGCCTTTGCGCAGCGCTGGACGGAATTGTCTACGGGGACGGTTGAGCGCCTGCAAAATTTCAGTCGTCTGACGAACAGCGATATATTGATTGGTGTCTCCACCATATCGGCTGATTCCGATGGCTACAATAGCGTCGTGCACATCAATCCTCTTCAGAGGGGAAATTTAGAGCAATATCATAAAGTCAGACTCATGCCATTCGGTGAGTATAGTCCGCAAGGCTTTGCCTGGTTTAGCGAAAACTTAAGAGTCTCGTTCAAAAATCTGTCTGCTGGAAGTTTGGATCAAGTTCCTTTTCATGTCGGGCAAATGAAGGTGGCTAGTCTGATATGCCATGAAGATCTTTTTGGTGACGATGTACGCCGTTGGCTTCCCGAAACTGGAGTATTCATTAATCCGGGTAATCTTGCCTGGTTCGATGATTCAATAGCGCTGGAGCAACGATTGCAGATTGCGAGGATGCGTGCGAAAGAAAGCGGACGTCCTATTTTGCGCGTGACCAACACCGGTGTGACTGCTCAAATCGACGTAAATGGAAGCGTCGTCGCCAGACTGGCGCCCGGTATTCCGGCTGTGTTGCATGGACGCGTTTCTCCTGCCAGCGGCGTCACTCCTTACATGCAATTTGGCGACAATTTGCTTCTTGCATTGTTGATCATCACAATCATATTTTTGCTGCTCGCGAAATTCCGAATGAAAAGAGACCGCACATCGGTCTTGAGTTGAATTGTCTGCTGCTGTACCTGAGAAAAGTTGTTGGGCGATATTGACTTGTCGCCACTCATATTTAATCGCTAAGTCTGAAAAAATTATAAGAAATAATAAATAAGCAGTCGTAGCCCGTAGTACAAATCACATCATCTTAATCTTGTGTATCTGCAAGATAAGAAAGCAGATGAAACATTATCAGGTGACTACTGAAATGCAGCACTCATCGAATTAATGTAGAAATTCCCCTTCCTTTGCCGATAACAAGACAGTCTTTATATAATATTTTAATAACTATTTGTAAATATTTTAATAGCTATTTATGGTAACAAATAGTTAATTATGTGTTTAATTTGTAAGAAATGTTAGTCTTTTTTGTTGGTTGTTGACGTAAAAAGATAAAGAAAGTTACATTGAGAATAAATTAGCTAATCGCTAATTTGTTTGGATCTTCACTAAACAATACTTTATTCTTTTGAGGAAAATATATGCGCTCGCCAAAATCAAAAATCAAGCAATCAGGTCAAGGTATGACCGAATACATCATTATCGTTGCGCTGATCGCTGTTGCAGCGATCGCGGTATATCAGTTCTTTGGTCAGACGATACGCAGCCAGATGTCCGGTATCGCTCAAGAGGTATCCGGTAAGACGGCTGACGGTGCAGTCAATAATGCCCAGACCGCTGCCGATAATGCTGTTGCAGAAGGTACAAAGAAAAAAGGTCTGAATGACTACAAGAACGATAATTCTCGCTGATCCGATTCGCACTATTTCTCAACTTATTCAATATGCGAATAACCAGCCACAAGCGTGTCTGGTCTTCGGTTAAATTTAAAAATACACAGCAAGGACAAGCACTCATCTATGGACTTTTTGTCTTGATGGGTGGACTTGCTGCACTCTTTTTCTTATTTAACTCAGGCCAGTTATCCGCCGAAAAAACCAAATTAGTGAACACGGCGGATGCTGTCGCTTACAGTGCCGGCGTCATGCATGCGCGCGCTTTGAATTTCGAGGCGTATACAAATCGTGCAATGCTTGCTAATACGGTCGCGATTGCGCAGTTGGTCAGTTTGTCTTCATGGATACAGTATGAAAGTAATTTGGCGACATACGGCGGAACCGTGCTGGACCCCAAATTCGCCTTGTTTTATCCATCTTACTATGCGGCTGTTGCGGCCGGCCCTTACAGCGATGCTTTGCTGGTTCAATCAGGAGCTTTAGAAAAACTGGCTATGGTTTCCGATAAAGTGAATCAGGAATTGCAGCTCGCGCAAAAAGCGATTTATCTGGGGTTGCTGCCGGCGAGAAAACAAGTCATGGATCAAGTCGTCGCTGCCAACTATCAAAATGACGGCAGCGTTTCGCTCGACATGGTGCCGCTGACGGTTAACGAGTTTACTGCATTCTCCAGTCAGTACAGCGGCGATGACCGTAAGCGCTTTAAAGAGATTGCGCTGAAAGCTGCTAACGCAGATCAATTCGTTCCTAAGCGCAGTTGGGATTTAGTTGGGTTTTATGGTGACTGTAATATTATCAAGCCCGATTTTTTAACCCGACGCGGGGGAACCGAGTTGCTCGGTTTTGATGAGTGGAAAGCAGTCGATGTGTTGTCCGAGCATCGTTGGGTTCCGGCAAACAAGTTCGATATTTTTTGTAGTGCGCTTACTGAAACTCCGGATGGTTGGGGTGGGCAATCTGCTACAAACGGTAGTGACAACCTGATAGATTATCTTGATCCCAGTAAGCCATATTTTGATCGCGCAGCCGCAGTAAATCCAGCATCGACGGGGATCGCTTTGGTAACAAGCAAATCCTGGAACTATTCAGGAATCCCGACATTTTTCGATCTTTCCGATGCAGAGCTGAAAAATGAAAAGGGTGACCCGCGTCTGACGTTCGCTATACGGCTGCGCCGTGACGTCAGTCAGACGATGACCTCGGAAGGGCGCTCGGCAATCAAACAATCGTCAAGTCCTTCGCACTCGCTTGGTCTCAACGACTACCATGCGCTTCCAGCCGGAGGCACAGAGATGGTCGCTGTCGGTGCTTCCGAAGTTTATTTTCAACGTCCGCCAAATCAGGATAAAAACAATGTTTATGGCCAGAAAATTGGCAAGCCAAATGAAATCGGCAGTTTATTCAATCCGTACTGGCAAGTGCATCTGGTCGGTTCGGATAGTGCCGTCCGCAAGGCACAGGCAATGCAAGGAATAGTAATGCCATGAGTTACGCTAGTTACACCAGTTACGCCATGAAAAATATGAATCGGCTATTGCTGCTACCGTTAAGTCTTGCCGTTGTGCTGATCGGCGACGCGACCGCCGCGAATGCATCAGGAGGCGTAACGCGGCAAACCAATATCGGTCTCACCCATCATGTGCATTTGACTGGATACGGCGGAGATAACGAAGTCAATCGTAAGACTTTGCTCGATCAGTATCATGCCTGTGCAAACGGGCTTGCAAATTCTGGTCGTCGTATCGTATCGCTGCCACAAGACGGGGTGCCGAAAATCATATTTTCCGAGAATGTCGACATTGATTACGGCGTTAATATGTCAATGACCAGATTTGAAGGAGAGTTTTTTTACGTCGATATGGACGATTGCGGAATCCGCAGCGAACCACACAAGCATGCGACTTTATTGTCGGCGGCAGGCGAGTGTAAGATCGACTACCTGAAGAAAACCGCTCAGGGACAATGTGATCTCAACCGGCATGTCAATGCAGACAGGCGGCTTACCCCGGATGAACAGATGGCGGATGCAATCGCCAAACTTCCTGCGGATAAACGTGCGCTGGTAGAAAAAGCGTTGCGTGGTAAAGCGGCGACTTCGGCAACGGCTTCGAATAGCGCATCGCCATTGGTTGCGGGCGAAACCAGACGCATCGCCAATGTACTTTGTCAGAGCTACACATTGCCGACGACAGGAGCAGAATTCTGCATCGCCACCCCCCCGGGTACGTTTCCGATTCCTGTCTCGCCATTGAACTTACTCAAAGCAGGATTGCTGCTCGAGGCGAAGCAAGCTGCAATGACGCTGGTTGCGGATCGTGTGAGTTTGAATCAGGCAGCCGATGCCAGTCTGTTTACGATTCCCAGAGATTTTTCCATTAATGAAATCCTCGTACCTCAGAGGAGTAATCGGCAATGAACATACTGGCGGCAAACATATTTCGCAACGGTTTTTCTTCATGTAACAGGCGCATGCAAAATCAACACGGACAGGCATTGACTGAATTTTTAGTCGCGGCATTGGCGATCATACCTTTGTTTCTGCTCATACCATTGATCGGAAAATATCAGGATATTGCCAACGCCACGATGATGGCCGGGCGTTATGCTGCATTTGATGCGACGACGCACAATGCCGAGCAAGGTGGATGGAAACCTTCTGATCAATTGGCCGATGAGTTGCGTCGTCGTTTTTTCAGCAACAGTGATGCACCGATCAAGACGAAAGATACTGCTGGTGATTTCAAGGCCAATCAGAATTTGCTTTGGGTCGATCCGCAAGATCATCCATTGATTGCCAATTTCGGAAACGACATCAAACTGGGATTTGGTACAGAAAATAATGGATCGCATGGTTCTGCCGATTTTGCTTCTGCGTCGGATGGAAAACCGTTTAATGAGGCGATCGACTATCCGGCGCAATTGAAAGTCGTCCCGCACGGGATTTATCGCGCGAATGTGAGCGTGACGATTGCCAATATCGCTGCTATTTCAGGACCGTTGAAAACCTATCAGGAGTTTGAAAATATCAATCTGGTCATGAATCGTGGCACCAGCCTGGTGATCGACCCGTGGTCGGCAAATAGTGTGGCGCAGGCCGAACAGCGCTTTAGCAGTGATCCAAGATTATTTCCATCGGGGCCTTTATCGAATGTCGCAGGACTGGTCGATGCGAATGTCAGAATCGTCGATGTCTTGGGGGGATTGCAAGGGCCGAAACTAGGTCAACTCGATTTTTGGCGAGACATTGTTCCGGAAGACAGGTTAAAGCAATGAGCGCATTCGGATCTATTGAAATATCAAAATTTGTCTTTGCGACAAAACGGTTTGTGTGGCTTGCCCTTCTCCTCTGTGCGATGGCGATCACAGTCTCAGCCAACGCAGAAACTATATGGCCGACGGTGGCTTTGCCTGCTGACGTGCAACCCTTCGATGTCGGTGAACAGGTTAGCGTTAACGGCATTCCAGTTCGAATGCAGGGATTTTTTTCGCACCGCTCTCCTGACGATCTGGCGCAATGGTTTCATCAAAAAATGGGTGAACCGTTGATGGATAGCAGTATCGGAAATAAACGCATCCTCGGACGTATGCAGGGCGATGCCTATATCACCGTTCAACTGGAGCAGGCAGGGCGCGGCAGTCGCGGCGTAGTCGCAGTAACACAGACAATGCTGGCTCAAAAAAATCAGAAAAAAACACAGGAATTAAATCAGCGATGGTTGTCAAGAATGCCACCCGGATCACAATTACAGAGTCAGGTTTTGTCGTTAGACGGCAAACGTTATTCGACGTATATGAGCTTCAACAATACTTACAGCATCGGAGTAAATCGTGATGCTGTTCTGAAGGCATTAGAAAACGAAGATTATCAGCCTGACGACATGCCGTCGCAAAAAGATGCGCAATCGTCGAAGCAGTTGGCACAGTCTTTGTATTTCAGAGGAAAAAATAAACAAGCGATGGCGCTGATTAAGCCTGCAAAAGAAGGCGGCACCATCATTGTTCTGAATTTAGTTAACACATTGGAGCAACTGAGATGACGTCCATATATTTACCGCTTGTCCGTAAAAAAATAAGACGGAATCATTTTCAACTTCGCTTGCAGCGCGGGCAGTCATCGGTGGAATACGTAATTGTTTGTTCTGCACTGGCATTTGCATTAGGCGTCGGAATGATTGATGACAACAGCGTACTGTGGCAGTTGATCAATGCGTTCAAGCTTGCGTACCAAAAATTCAGTTTTGCTCTTTCATTACCCACGTAATTTTTTATAAGCGTTTGATTCATGAAGATTCAGCTATTCAATAAAATAAAATCGAATAAAACCTGGCTGGTATTAGGGCTGGCTATATTGATAGGCTTGTTAGCCGCACTGGCCGCGCGAGGTTATTTGCAGCGTCAATTGCAGCAAATAGAGGAGCGTAAACAAGGTCAAACCGTTAGCCTAGTGGTAGCCAAAACAGATATAAAAAAGGGCAGCAAGCTTAGCTCAGATAACCTGGCCGTACGAGCCATACCTGTCGAGTATGCCCAATCCAATACGTTGCGTCCTGACGAATTTTCGCAAATCGAAGGTCAGTCTATTGGTTATGACGTGAAAAGCGGGGAAATGATCGGTTGGAGTCTACTGGAGGCCAAAAAACAGCCAGCATTTTCGAGCCGAGTGATAGCCGGGCACAGAGCCATAACGGTACCGGTCGACGAAATCAATTCGATATCGGGAATGTTAGAGCCGGGCGATGCAATAGATCTGCTCGTCAGTCTAGCGCAAAAAGATAAAAAACTGATTTTCCCCTTGCTGCAGAATGCACAGGTGATGGCAACTGGTCAGCGCAATGTAGACGATCCACAAGGTGGAAAAAAGGAATACTCAACAGTTACTCTGAATGTGACGGAAGAGGAAGCCAAATACCTGATCGCCGCAAGGGAGAACGGAAAAATCACGGCCTTGCTGCGCAATCCGCAAGACAAGAGAATTTCTTTTGATCCGAATTTCGATACTGCATCAGCATTAGGACTGAAGTCTGGGGTCGATGCGAGTGCACAAATCCCGGTTATCTACAACGCCAAACAAATTACGCCAGAAACTGCGAATTTACGGAACTACGCAAACTCTTCCGGAACTGCTGCTGTGTTGGATACATTGCGCAACTAGGCAATATCACCGTAAAAAAATAAGTGCGAAGTTATAGCTTTACTTACTGCCAGACGACGGGCAGTCGGTTAGAAATGAGATAAAAAATAATGATGAATTTAAGTGAAAACAGAGGTCAATACATTTTGCCGTTTGCTTTAGTGAGCATGAGCATGGTGTTTTGCATGGCCGCTTGGTCCGAAGAAAACACGCCAACTACAGTGAATCAAGCAGCTACGGTATCTCACGCAGCGACCGATATGCGGACGGGTGAAAGTGCCGTAAAAAGCGATGCACAAAACCGTGGCAGTCTGAATGGTTACGGGCAAATTTTGAAACCGCAAGTTAAGCCGCCCAAAAATAATCCACCGTATACCCCGATACAAAAAACACCAGATGACGGGCAAATTCCCGAAATCGAAATGTTCGTTGGCGAGTCACGGGTATTTCCAACGCCGAACGTTGCCAGACTCGCAGTTGGCAATGGACAGATCATGACTGCTGCTGCGCTGGATGATAAAGAGGTCATTATCTTTGCGAATGGCGTGGGAACTTCATCATTATTCGTATGGAATGCAGATGGTCGGTATCAGCGCATCAAAATCAATATCGTAGCGGGTGACACTACAAGGATAGCACGCGAAATTGCTGCTTTTCTGGCTACTATTCCAGGTACCAGTTCAAATATCGTCGGAGATAAGGTGATTGTCCAAGGCGATACTTTATCCAATGAGGATAAAGAAAAAATTGCTCAGCTTGCCAAACGCTATCCGCAAATCGTGAATTTCACCAGTGCTATCGGCTGGGAAAAAATGGTCATGATGGATGTGAAAGTCGTTGAGTTTCCCAAGAGCGAATTGACTGAACTGGGTTTGAAATGGAACGCCATGGGTGGTGCGATCATGGGAGCAGTCTGGTCGCCGTTCCGTTTTGGAAATAATATCGGCCAGTACAGCGTTAATATTCCCAGTGGTAGCAACGGCATGCCGATAACCAATGTCGATGGTTCAGCCACTGGCGTTACTTTGCATTCTGCACCGAATATTGGATCTGGCATTAACCTTGGTATCGGTGCACAACTGAATTTGTTAGAACAAAACGGTAAGGCAAGTGTTCTGGCAGAACCGCAACTATCAACGCGTAGCGGTTTTCACGCAAGTTTTTTAGCTGGTGGTGAGTTTCCGTATTCGGTTTCCACGATCAATGGGGTGACGATTATGTTCAAACCCTACGGCATCAAACTCGATATCGAACCCCAGGTCGGCAACAATGGCGTCATACGTTCCGTTATCGATACCGAAGTCAGTTCTATCGACACCTCGATCACAACGGCGGGAGGTCCAGCATTGTTGACTCGCAAGGCGCGTACCGAATTCAATGTGCGCTCAGGTGAAACGATGGTGTTGTCTGGACTGTTGCAAAGAACGAGCAGCAACGATGTCGACAGCGTTCCAGGACTTGGCAATATACCGATATTAGGCGCCTTATTCCGCTCCAAGCGGTTTCAGAACAAGGAAACTGAATTGGTGATTTTCGTTACGCCGACAGTGGTCGATAGCCAGTCTCCCGGCTTGCAAGACAGAATCGAGAAAACCACTCAGCGACTGGAGCAGAATTTAGGTAAGTCGCCTTACTTGTCCGATCCGCTGCAACCGGGAAAAGATGCTGCAAGGTTTAATCAAAAAAATGATGTAGGTGCTGCTGTACCAGTACTTAAGGATACGCATGTGGCAGTCGTTGTGCCTGAAACCGGCACAGCGGATGGGAACGCAGTTGCTGGGTCAAATGCTTTAGGCAGCAATCTCAGAGTTAAAAAAGACGGCGTGGTATTGCGTAGCGAGCCGCGTGTCGGCGGTACAGCATTGCTTGTACTCGGAGCGAATGCGATTGTGCAACTTGGCAAAGCACCTGTCGATCTGAATTCTGCGCAAGTCTGGCGCAATGTCGTGGTTGGCGGAGTAGACGGGTGGATGCTTGCTGACGATATTGAGCCGTTGTCTGTCGACTCGGGTAAGTATAGTGCTGCTGTCAGCAAGCTGGCTCAGTCGGAGCAGTCGACCAAACTGCTGTCGTTGCCGCCGGCATATGAAAAATTACGTGGTGCCATGCCTGATCTGGCTACTGCATCTGGAAATCATTTCCGGGTACAAATCAATAATTTGGCACTCAGAGTTGCGCCGGACATCAATTCCGTCGCTGTCAGAAAATTACAGGAAGGGCAGATTGTTCAAGCGCAATCCATCGCTGCGGAAGGCAGTTGGCGTTATGTGCAAGTGGATGGCGTCAAAGGATGGGTTGCTGCGCAATGGTTGAAACCTTTGCCTTAACGACACAGAGACAAGCAGATCAGATTTTCAGTCTGGCTTTCTGAACATTCTCAGCATCAAAGTATTTTTTCTTCACACTTTAGTATTGGCGCTCATCATGTTGCAAATAGAAATTACCGATAACGAAGGAAAAACCAAACTCCTTCAAGTGGAGGACGATTGTATTGTCGGGAAAGGTGCTGGGAACGAAGTACGCCTGTCTGGCTGGTTGATCGGAAAAGAGCATGCCCATATATTTGTCACTCCCGCGGGTATTTTGCTGGAAGACATGGGAGCATTCGGCGGTGTGCAGGTTAACGGCAAACGCATCGATGTGCAATACGGGCCGATCAAAGACAGTGACGTGATTGGGATAGGTTCGTATAAATTACGCGTCATGGAAATTGGAAAGTCTTCGGGTATCGTGCAGGCGGCGTCGCCAAGATCACGTTCGGATACTGCTGCTGTACGCAATCAGATCGCAACAGAGATGATGGCGGAATCGCGGCGATTCGCCGAGCAAACTCAGGAAAAATTACTGCGAGAAGAAGGAATTGTACCGGCCGGAGCAGACTTTACCGCTGTACCTTCCACTACGCAAGCGCAACCAAGTCCCGCTGAGAAAGCGAAACCATCCTTTGCAATGATATTGGCGCCAGATGCCAGTAAGCTGGAACGTGAATTTGAATGGCGGAAAAAAATTCACAGCCGCTTACTTGAAACCATGGATCTTCGCAGGCACGATGTGTCAGCAATGACCGACGAAAAATTGCGTAGCGAAACATCGCAACTGATACGCCAGATCATGCATGCGATGGCTACGGAGATTCCTAAAGAGCTCGACCATAAACTACTGGCCAAACAAGTCTTGGACGAGGCAGTCGGTCTGGGGCCGTTAGAAGAGTTGCTAGACGATGATAGCGTATCGGAAGTTATGGTCAATCGTTACGATGAAATCTACATAGAGCGTAGCGGAAAACTATATAAACATCCCTTAACTTTCACTGGCGACCGCGCTGTGTTGGGCGTGATTGAACGTATCGTCGCCCCGTTGGGAAGACGCATTGACGAATCCTCGCCGATGGTCGATGCGCGATTGAAAGACGGCTCTCGCGTGAATGCGATTATTCCGCCGCTTGCACTGAAAGGTCCCACGCTCACCATACGGAAATTCGCCAAAAGAAAATTAGGCGTTGACGATTTAGTGCAATTCGGCGCCATCAGCTCAGGTATGGCGGAATTTTTACAAGTTTGTGTCGAATCACATAAAAATATCATTGTCTCGGGTGGTACAGGTTCAGGTAAAACGACGTTGTTAAATATTCTGTCAAATTTCATTCCGATAGGCGAACGCATCATCACGGTCGAAGATGCTGCAGAGTTGAAACTGCACCATGCCCATCTCATCAGTCTGGAGTCGCGCCCGGCTAACGCGGAAGGTAAGGGGGCGGTTCTGATACGCGATCTGGTTAAAAATACCTTGCGTATGCGACCCGACCGCATCGTCGTCGGTGAATGTCGCGGCGCTGAAGCGCTCGATATGTTGCAGGCGATGAATACCGGTCACGATGGTTCGTTGACGACCTTGCATGCGAACACGCCGCGCGACGCGATGGCAAGGCTGGAAACCATGGTGCTGATGGCTGGTATGGATTTACCGCTGACGGCAATACGTGATCAAATTTCTTCCGCCGTACATCTGGTGGTACAACAAACGCGCTTTGCATGCGGCTCACGCAAAGTGACATCAATCACAGAATTGACGGGTATGGAATCCGGAAAAATTCAGATGCAGGAATTATTTCGCTTCGTACCCCAAGGCTATACCGATTCAGCGGCTCCTGGCGGTAGTAAAGTCAAAGGCTATTTCACCGGTTGCGATATGGTACCGACGTTCTACGAAGAATTACGAGCAGTCGGACGCGATTTGGATATGAGCATTTTCAAGCCTCACAGTTACGCACTTGGGCCAGACTGGCAGAAGGAATTTAATGGCAACGAGGTACGCGCATGAGTCCCACCACCACTATGTTACTGATCGCAGTGATCGTTGCTTTGACGGTAGGATTACTGACCTGGCTTGCAATCGACATCGGTAGCTCCAGCATGAAACGTTATCGTGAAAATTTCACCGAGAATGCCAGGTTCCAGGTTCAGGAATTCTTCCTTTTCATTGATCCACGCAGATTATTTGCCGTCAATATCACCATCTTGATACTTGGAACACTGCTGGCATGGATTATTTCTGGCAGTCTCTTCATCGCATTGCCGATATTTTTTTTCCTGCTACTGACTCCGCGCTTGCTCTATGCATTCATGCGCCAGCGCCGTCTGCGTCAGTTCGAAGAGCAATTACCCGATGCGCTGATGATGCTGTCAGGTGGCATGCGCGCCGGCGTTGGTTTGAATTCGGCGATCGCCCAGTTAGTTGCCGAGGCGCATGCCCCGCTGGGGCAGGAATTCTCATTGTTGCTACGCGAGCAGCGACTGGGGGTCACATTGGAACAAAGCCTGAACAATCTGGCGCGCCGAATGCCGACGCAAACCACCACGCTGGTGGTATCAGCAATGCGTATCGCCACGGAGACAGGTGGCGGGCTCGCAGAAACGCTTGAGCGTACCGCCAATACGATACGCAGTCGCTTGCAGATGGAAGGGAAAATCCGCGCACTGACTGCGCAGGGAAAATTGCAGGCCTGGGTGGTTGGTGCTTTACCGCTCGCACTGATGGCAATACTGAACAAAATGGAACCGGAGGCGATGGGAATGCTGTGGCATTCGCGTATAGGCTGGGGAACTTTGCTGGTGATTTTCGTATTCGAATTTCTCGGAATTTTTGTTATACGCAAGATTGTCACCATCGATGTTTAATATATTCGATCGTAGGAGAGGCATTACTCAGGGTGTTTTTCGTTGAATGCTCGGGGCTGTTGCCTATAGGTGAGTAGCGTTGAAATTCATAAGGATTTTCTGCCAGCATTGTTCGTGACAAGGCAGTCTGTAGCACCTAATCGGGCGATGTTTTTATGAGTAATATGCACATTCTCTTAGATTGGATACATGGCATAGCAAGTGTGTCAGTTTGCTCAGACGAACCAAGTTCTGCCCTTGAAAATTCAGGCTTTGGCGATGCTAGAACAATCTTGAAACTCATAGGTCAAGAAGACCTGATGCCTGGCTTGAAAGGTATTAATGCAGACAACAACGAAATACGCGATGACATTGATCGATTGATTGCAAAGAATTATTCGGCGACGCCTGAGTTCAGGAAGACCTCCGAGAAAAAGGCACACAACATGCAGTAGTTCATGGAGGTTACGACCAGAGATGCGCTGTTCAAGGCACTCAATCAAAACATGAGAGCTTTTGACTGTGTCAAAAAATATTCTTCACTTGATAGCGTGATTATTTTATCCAAAGAAGTCGATGCACTTACTGCGAATATCAAGGAGTGGTTTATTAAATATTGGGACTCCAAAAAATGGGTAGGCGGTGGAATTTTTTGCGACCTACTGGAACCTGTTTGTGATTGAGATATGAAAAAAACTTGCACTTGTATAAAACGATGACGTGTATGCAAGCAAAAAATAATAGTTTGATTTTCAAAGAGAAAGTACAGATTCTGGTGACCAAAGTATTGCCATATTTAACTATGAACAGTTCAAGAGCTATCTCAAATAAAGACCCTCAATTTTTTAATATCTGAAGACTCAGTAACCAACTTTACGGCAATAAAAACATTGCCGGAGCATGAGCCGATTTTAATTTTTTACACCGTGCATGTATGAATAATCAAATTTTTATCCTGCTGTTCGCGTTAGCCATCGGGGTTTCATGTGCATTGCTGGCATGGTCGTTTACCCGTAGCGTGACGGATGTGCCTGAAGAAGACCGGCTTTATAAAGATCCGCCGCCTCTAGGTTTTCGCCTTGCATGGCCGCTGATTCAGTGGCTTGCACATTTTCTGGCGCCGCTGCTGTCGAATAAAATTCATCAGGCGATACTGGCGCGTCTGCGCAAGGCGGGGCTTGATTACACCATCAGCCCCGCTCAGTACATGAGCGCACGCATCTGGTGTGCTGCGTTTACGGTGTTGTTGTTTTTCTGGGGCATCAGTAATTTCGATCATCCGGGGGCGAATTCACCCGGCATTTCTTTTGCCAGTTATCTGCAATTGATGGTGTTGGGCGCTTTGTTGGGCTGGGCTTATCCAGCTATCTGGTTGAATGATTTACTGAAAAAACGCCGCAGCGAATTGCTGAAAACTTTCCCGTTCTATCTCGACATCATCACCCTTTGCGTTGAAGCCGGATTGAATATGCAGGGCGCGATGACGCAGGCGGTCGCCAAAGGGCCGAAAGGCGTGATACGCAGCGAGTTTCAGCGCGTCCTGCGCGATATTCGCGCCGGTAAAGGACGCTCCGAATCTTTACGCGCAATGGCTGATCGGGTTGGCGAACCGTCGGTTTCCAACTTCACGATTGCAGTGATACAGGCTGAATCGATGGGTATGAATCTGGGGCCGGTATTGCGTGCGCAGGCTGATCAACGGAGGAGCGAGCGATTTCTACGTGCAGAAAAACTGGCGATGGAAGCGCCAGTAAAAATGCTGTTTCCTTTGATTGCATTTATTTTCCCCTGTACTTTTGTAGTGATTTTTTTTCCGATTGCCATGAAGTTTATGCATTCGGGTTTTTAAGGAGGCTCATCATGATGAATCAGTTTTCCGATAGCCTACAGAAAGACACATTATTTTCTGGTGCCGTGCTAGCAAACATTCGAGGTCAGTGCGGCACATCCCAATGGAAAATCGCACTGGCGGATAATTTTTGGCAACGCTTTTGTGGACTGATGTTGAAACCGGCATTGAACAGTCATAGCGGCTTGTTGATCAGCAGATGCAACAGCGTGCATACCACGTTTATGCGGGCGCCTATTGATGTTGTCTATCTTGATCAGGACGGCAGGATTGTTAAGTGTGTGCCTTCTCTCAAACCATGGCGTTTCAGCATAGGCGGTAGAACTGCCATGCATTGTCTGGAGCTTGCGACAGGCTCAATTGAGCGCTGTAGGCTGCAATGCGGGGACATACTTGAACATCCGTATTTCACGCCAAGCTTAAGCAATATTGACACGCGCATTCCAACAGAAACCCCACAGAACGTTACTGACGCCCGTAATCACCAGTCAACTACATCTGTATATTCAAAGTTCTCGCATGAAGCTGGAGCGACCATGATAGAGTTTCTGCTGGTTGGCCCCATCATCACCTTATTGGGATTGGGAATATTACAGTACGGGATGCTGTTTTTTGCCAAGAACAATATCAACCATGCTGCCTTCATGGCAGCGCGTGCAGGCAGTGTTGCGAATGCCAACTTGACGAGTGTCGAAAATGCTTATGCAAAAGCATTGATTCCTTTATACGGTGGCGGACGAGATGCCACGGAACTGAATGAATCATTACTCAGTGCTGAAAAAGACGTTGCAGTTAACAGCCGGATAGAACTGCTGAATCCGACCAAAGAAAGCTTCGACGACTGGAGCGACGATGCGCTCAAGGACACGATAGGCCAAGGAAAGAGAGTGATTCCGAATGGAGGGCAAACCGTTCGGGATACCAATAAAATAGGGGCATCGTCCGGACAAAACATTCAGGATGCGAATTTAATCAAATTACGTATAACGCATGGCTATGAGATGAAAATTCCGTTCATCAAACCGATCATGCAGCTCTACCTGAAGTGGCTCGATCCGAAGACGGATGACTTTCATACCCAGTTGGTCGCATCAGGGAGAATCCCGGTGGTAACGAATGTGACGCTGCAAATGCAGTCGGATGCGATTGAGCCGGAGAATCCTGTCAGTTCGCCGGGGCAGGGCAATAACGGCAATCCTGTTGATCCGGGAGATCCACCGACAGGCGGCACCGATAATCCGCCGCAGTGCGGCACTGTCGGTTGTACAACCACGCCGACTACCAACGGCAGCAATGGCGACTCCTCGCCATCCTGTACTGGCGTGATGGAAAGCGTGTCGTCCGACGTCATGTTCGATTTTAATTCGACGGCCTTAAAGCCGGGTGCAAAGGCCGAACTTGATCGCATCATTGCCGAAGCCAAAACTAGAGATTTCAGCAGCCTGACGATACGTGGCTATACCGATCAAATCGGTTCGGCAGATATCAATGCCAAACTATCGCTAGATCGTGCGAATGCGGTACGCGACTATTTGCGTACTCATGGCTTCCCTGCTGATAAGCAAATCAATACAGAAGGCAAGGGTTCATCTGATCCTGTTGTACCACTATCCTCATGTCCTGATTCCAGTACCCAGCAAAGCTGTCTGGCTGCGAATCGACGCGTGACCTTTACCTGGAATAAAGCATGAAACGGATGAGCCATATTCCCCCACAACTGCGCACCGCGTTTTCCGCAGCACTACTGCTCGTTGTGCTGCTGAGCAGCGCCCTGATCCCCCAGTTCGCCACAGCCGCCTGCGATCCCAAAGCCAGTTGCTGCCAGAGCACCCCGGTCGGCGACCATTGCGCCGATGCCGGCAACCCTATCAACCTCC
>Ga0187843_10001184_pt1 | contig 16854 bp, 10 predicted proteins | sample SpaLakP09_SKY_43_FD_134516 | JGI IMG/M metagenome (GOLD analysis project Ga0187843, IMG submission 134516) | Oligotrophic lake water microbial communities from Sparkling Lake, Wisconsin, USA - SP09_SKY_43 | ecosystem: Environmental > Aquatic > Freshwater > Lake | place: USA: Sparkling Lake...
CTTACCGCGGGAGCCGTAAGTGCCACTCGCAGATGGAGGGCGCTTCAATTTGAGCTCCTCAGCCACCCCGAGATGGGAAGAAACCGTGAGCCACCAAAAAAGCAAAAATTTCCAGGCATATGCGTCCCGCCTGCAATACAGGCTAGTTAGGACACATCGACATGGAAATTACGACGCGCGATTCGCAACCGAATAGTTGCCGGCCTCGATAAGCCGTTGAAATTTTGATGAGTCTAGTATTAGCTGTTCACCATCGAATTCACATTCGTTCCAAGGCAGGGTGCTACCCCTTCTCATCACAATCAAAACTTTTTGACTGCGTTTATATTATAAGTTGCTTGAAAAAATTTTGCAACTCGCACCAATCTATGCTTGCTGCGAGGCATGGCTGCCGTATTCCTGTGTCGCTTCACTTGTTTCTGGCTAACAGGCGGCAGGCGCTCAAATGCAAGTAAGTTCCCCGCGCAAGATCCTGCTCAAGAATGCGCCTCTCAGGGAGTCACTCGCATTTAAGTTGGGTTTGTGAATTAAAAAAAGCAATGGGACTATTGCACGCCAGCTGAGTATTTCGACAACTTGTATTGATTTCTAATGCTCAGAAAGACCTGCCGCGAGCTATATAAGTGCCGCCCTTTTGCACGGGTGATCTCCTAGGGTTGAAGTCCTAGGCATCCTCTGCTGACCGACGCCTCAGAAATCGGCAGCATCATGAGAGTGGCTGCTCACATACGGGCTGTACCAAGGTTGAAAAGCTGCGAGTGCGCGCGGAGTGCCCTCATCTTCAAAGCCTTGCCGTCGTCACTCGTTCCCAGCCCCCACAAGTACTGCTGCCCAATTTCAATAGGCCGAATCGGCAAGCAATTTCGCTGTTCGGGTAACTTGGCATTCTTGCGCTTCATCGAAGTCACAGGCGTCAGACATAATTGGTCGAATAAGAGTGCCATCCCGCCAGTTTTTGGAAACTGCGTGGATAAGGCTTCGCCAAGTACAAACTCAAGGGAGAAGCCATTTCATGGCAAAGACGACGTTCGACACCAACCCGGTGTTGCTCCAGACCCTGCTCAAGAATTGCGAAGACGGCAAGCTTCAGCTTCCTGATTTCCAGCGCAGCTGGGTCTGGGAAGAAGAGCGGATCATGAGCCTGATAGCGTCGGTCTCGCGGGGCTTCCCGATGGGCGCGCTGATGTCACTCAAGTCGAAGATCGACACAGGCGTGGTCTTTGCATACCGCCCCATTGAGGGCGCTCCAGTTGCGCCTCAAACCAAGCCCGAGCAACTGCTGCTCGATGGACAACAGCGCATGACATCGCTGTACCAAAGCTGCATGCGCCGTCAGGTTGTGGCGACCATCACTGCCAAGAAGCGGCTGGTCAAACGGTGGTTTTACATCGACATCACAAAGGCGCTGGCCAACGAGGCTGACCGCGAGTCGACGATATTCGCTGTGCCCGACGACCGCAAGCTGAAGGCGAATTTCGACAAGGACATCGTGCTTGACCTGTCCTCGCCCGCCCTGGAGTTTGAGCACCTGATGTTCCCGCTGAATCAAGTGTTCAGCACGGACGAATGGATGCAAGGCTTTTGGAAATACTGGAACGCGAAGGGCGAGGACAAGATTGGCCTCTTTTTCCGATTCCAGAACGACGTGCTCAAGAACTTCACTGAGTACCAAGTCCCCGTCATTGCTCTCGGCGCAGACACTTCGCATGAAGCCGTTTGTCTTGTCTTCGAGAAGGTCAACACCGGTGGCAAGGCGCTGGATGCCTTCGAGCTGCTGACCGCCATGTACGCGGCCCAAGGCCACAAGTTGCGCGACGATTGGCTCGGTGAGGAGAAAGCCGAAGACCCCGACCGCAAGCTCGGCATACAGAAGCGACTCGCTGCCTACGGTCGAGCTGCCGGCCAATCGCAGGGCGTGCTGGCCAATGTCGCTGCGACCGACTTCTTGCAAGCCATTGCGTTGCTACACACCAAGGAAGTGCGCCAAGCGGCAATGGCCGACCCCAGCAAGACGGAACACGACTGGCCGGCGGTTCGTGCCACTCGCCAGTCCCTGCTCGACCTGCCGCTGACGGCCTACAAGAAGCATTGCGACGCAGTGCACTACGGTTTTGAGCGCGCCGCCAGGTTTTTACGCCAACAGCAAATTCACCGCATCAAAGACTTGCCGTACCAAACGCAGCTTGTGCCGCTGGCCGCAATCTTTGCCGAAATCGGCGACAAGGCTGATCACACCACCAACAACGAAAAAATCGCTCGTTGGTACTGGTGTGGTGTGTTTGGCGAACTGTATGGCTCAGCCGTTGAGAGCCGCTTCGCCAAAGACATCGTTGAGGTCCCGGCATGGCTGGATGGAGGCCCAACTCCATCAACTGTGATGGACGGCGTCTTGCGCCCTGACCGCTTGCTCACGATGCGTTCCCGCCTTTCTGCTGCTTACAAGGGCTTGCAAGCACTGCTACTGCGACAAGGGGCCATTGATTTCAGAAGCGGCCAAGCCTTTGACCAAATAGTGTTCTTCGACGAAGACGTCGATATCCACCACATCTTTCCGCAAGATTGGTGCGGCAAGCAAACCCCCAAGATTCCCCCGAGCATCTACGACTCCGTCATCAACAAGACGCCGCTCGGCTACCGCACGAACCGCATCATCGGCGGTGTCGCCCCCTCGATTTATCTTGGCAAGCTGGAAAATGGCAAGCTCGACCCCAAGGGCCAGATTGTGGAACCACCCATTCCCAAGGACACCCTTTCCTCATATCTGCAAACGCACTGCATCCCAGTGCCTCAGCTGTATGCCGACGATTTCACTGGTTTCATGACCGCACGCCAGCAGCTGCTTCTTGACCTGGTGGTCAGCGTCACCAAGAACGCCACACCGGCCAGCACCGTGGCCGCCGATGAAGGCGAAGAACTCACCCAGGCCATTGCCCACGACAGTGGTCTCGAACTCACAGAATCCGAATAGACAAACATGCAGTGGATTGCCCCCCAAGAAAAAGACAGCGCCACCACCACGCTTGAAAAGCGCCTGTGGGATGCCGCCGACCAGTTCCGCGCCAACTCGGGCCTCAAGCCGCAGGAGTACTCCGGCCCCATCCTTGGCCTGATCTTTTTGCGCTTTGCCGAAGTGCGGTTTGCCGCATTGCGCGCCAAGCTGGAAGCCGCTGGCGCTTCCGCTCGCCGCGGCAGCCGTGTGGATGACCCGACCGCCTACCAGGCAGAAAGCGTGCTCTACCTCGGCCCCGAGGCGCGTTTTGACTATCTGCTGACCTTGCCCGAATCGGCCGACATTGGCGCCAAGGTCAACGCCGCTATGCGCGAGATCGAGCAGCACAACCCCACCTTGGCCGATGTGCTGCCCAAGACCTTCAACTTGTTCACCAGCACCCTGCTCAAAGAGCTGCTCAAGAAGGTGTCCGAGATTCCGGCCACGCTGGACTACGACGCTTTCGGGCGCATTTACGAATACTTCCTGGGCGAGTTCGCCATGACCGAGGGCCAGGGCGGCGGCGAGTTCTACACGCCGTCCAGCATAGTGCGCCTGCTGACCGAAGTCATCGAACCCTTCCACGGCCGCATTCTTGACCCCGCCTGCGGCTCGGGCGGCATGTTTGTGCAGTCGGCCCGCTTTGTGGCCGAACACCAAAAGAACCCCGCGGCCGAGTTGGCCATCTGCGGAGTTGAAAAGACCGACGAAACCGGCCGCCTGTGCCGCCTCAACTTGGCCGTGCACGGTTTGGAAGGCCAGATTCGCCATGGCGGCAACGTCAACAGCTATTACGACGACCCGCACAACGCCACCGGCCAGTTCGACTTTGTGCTGGCCAACCCGCCGTTCAACGTCAACGCAGTGGACAAGGAGCGCCTGAGCGACATGGTGGGTAAAGGCCGCCGCTACCCCTACGGGATGCCGCGCAGCGACAACGCCAATTACCTGTGGATTCAGCTTTTCTATTCGTCGCTGAATGCCAAGGGCCGCGCCGGCTTCGTGATGGCAAATTCGGCATCCGACGCCCGCAGCTCCGAGCAGGCGCTACGCCAGCAACTGGTGGAAGCCAAGTCGGTGGACGTGATGGTGGCCGTTGGCCCCAATATGTTCTACACGGTGACCCTGCCGGTGACGCTGTGGTTTTTGGACAAGGGCAAGGCCAATACGGCCCGCGCCGACACGGTGCTCTTCATCGACGCCCGCCACATCTACCGCCAAGTGGACCGCGCACACCGCAACTGGACGGACGCCCAAATTGGCTTCATTGCCAATCTGGTGCGCTTGTACCGGGGCGAAGCCCTGGATACCACGTTTGGTGGCGAAGCTGCTGCTGCCAAGATCAAGGAGGTGTTTGGCAGCGAACCCGCTTATTCGGACGTGGCTGGGCTGTGCAAAGTGGCAACCCTGCAAGAGATCGAGGCGCAGGGCTGGTCCCTGAACCCTGGGCGCTATGTGGGCGTTGCGGCCGGTGAGCATGTCAGTGACGAAGATTTCAATGAGCAGCTTGTTGCGCTAAATGAAGAGTTGGAAGTGCTGAATGCGCAGGCGCGGGAGTTGGAGCGGACCATCGCTGTCAATGTTGCCGGGATATTGGGGCAATGAGTATGGCCAGCAACGATTGGTTACCGCATAAGCTGGACCAACTTGGGTTCGTTGGGAGAGGGAAGTCCAGACACCGCCCACGCAATGCATCGCACTTGTATGGTGGCCCATATCCATTTTTTCAAACCGGCGACATCAAGGCAGCAGGATTCCACCTCACTGAGTACGAGCAGACTTACAGTGAAGATGGACTTGCGCAAAGCAAACTGTGGGAACCTGGAACCCTTTGTATCACTATCGCCGCAAACATTGCGGAGAGCGCCATTTTGGGCGTGAAGGGCTGTTTCCCTGATAGTGTTGTCGGGTTCATTCCCGACCCTAAGAAGGCGGATGTGCGTTTCGTGAAGTACTACATGGACACGCTCAAGCTTCAAATGCAGAGCATTTCACGCGGTACTACACAAGACAATCTGAGCGTTGATAAGCTGCTCACGTTTGATTTTCTGACGCCTCCGATTCCCGTCCAGCAACGCATTGCTGGCATTCTCGCCGCCTACGACGAACTGATCGAAAACAGCCAGCGGCGCATCAAGATTCTGGAGGCTATGGCCCGTGGTCTTTACCGCGAGTGGTTCGTCCACTTCCGCTTTCCCGGCCATGAGAACCATCCGCGCGTGGGTTCGGCGTTGGGGGAGATTCCTGAGGGGTGGGAGGTAATACGGCTTGGTGACATTGCGGATATAAGTTGGGGCGATACCTCCACAACAAAGGCGTCGTATGTGCCAGACGGTTACCCTGCGTTTAGCGCATCTGGCATGGATGGAAAGTTGGATCACTACGACTACGACCGCGTAGGAATTGTGTTGAGTGCGATTGGCGCTCAGTGTGGCAAGACTTGGCTTGCTAGGGGTAAATGGTCTTGCATAAAAAACACCATTCGATTCTGGGCTAACAGTCCCAAAGCAAGTACTGAGTTTCTGTTTATCGCAACCTTTGGGCAAGACTTTTGGCCGCGCAGGGGCGCCGCCCAACCTTTTATTTCGCAAGGAGATGGTCAACGAATAGAACTCCTGATTCCGGACGCAAGAACAATTAATGGGTTTACGGAATATGTTTCTAAGATCTTTGTACAAATAGCCACTCTCGAAGAGCAGACCCAGAACCTACGCAAAACCCGCGACCTGCTACTCCCTCGCCTGCTCTCCGGCCAGATCGAGGTCGAGGGCACCTAAGCCATGAGTACCCACGCCTTCACCGAAGACCAACTGGTCGAGCAACCCGCCATTGGTCTGTTTGCCGACCTGGGCTGGCAGACGTTGTCGGCGATGGAGGAAACCTTTGGTGCGGGTGGCTCGCTGGGGCGCGAGACCAAGGGCGAGGTGGTGCTGGCAGCGCGGCTGCGCGCTGCCTTGATTCGGCTGAACCCAGGACTGCCTGCGGAAGCCATCAACAACGCCATCGACGCCATTGCCCGTGACCGCTCGGCCATGCTAGCGGAAGCGGCCAACCGCGAGGTGTATCGCCTGCTCAAAGAGGGCATCACGGTGTCTGTGCCCGACCTTGCGCATGGTGGGCAAAAGACCGAGCGCCTGCGCATCGTTGATTGGGAACACCCCGAGAACAACGACTTCTTGCTGGTGAGCCAGTTCAGCGTGACCGGTGCGCTCTACACCTGCCGCCCCGATCTGGTGGGCTTCATCAATGGCTTGCCCTGGGTGGTGATTGAACTCAAAAAGCCCGGCGTGCCGGCCCGCGCTGCGTTTGACGAGAACCTGACCCACTACAAGCAGCAGATCCCAAATCTGTTCTGGTTCAACGCACTGATGATTGCATCCAACGGCACCGACAGCCGCCTGGGCTCGCTCACCGCCGATTGGGGCCGCTGGGTGGAGTGGAAGCGCATCGCCCGTGAAGATGAGCCGCGCCGTGTGTCGCTGGAAGTGATGTTGCGCGGCACTTGCGACAGGACCCGCTTGCTGGACCTGGTGGAGAACTTCACGCTGTTTTCGGAGCACAAGGCGGGGCTGGTCAAGATCATTGCGCAGAACCACCAGTTCCTGGGCGTCAACAACGCCATTGCCTCCATGTTGGAAGCCCGAAAAATGGGCCACGGGCGCGGCGGGGTGTTCTGGCAAACGCAGGGTAGCGGCAAGAGCTTTTCGATGGTGTTTTACGCCCAGAAGGTGCTGCGCAAGCTGACCGGCAACTGGACTTTTGTGGTGGTGACCGACCGGACGGAGCTTGACGAGCAGATTGCAAAGACCTTCAAGGCCGTTGGCGCGGTGAGCGAAGCAGAAGGCGACGAATGCCACGCGGCCAGCGGCGCGCACTTGCGCGATCTGCTGCGCGGCAACCATCGCTATGTGTTCACGCTGGTGCACAAATTCCAAACCCCGGAACTGCTGTGCGACCGCTCAGACGTGATCGTGCTGACCGACGAAGCGCACCGCAGCCAGTACGACACCTTGGCGCTGAATATGCGCTCCGCCTTGCCCAAAGCCATGTTCATGGCTTTTACCGGTACGCCTCTGATTGCTGGCGAAGAGCGCACCAAGGAAGTATTTGGTGACTATGTGTCCATCTACGACTTTCAGCAGTCCATCGAAGACGGGGCCACGGTGCCGCTGTTTTACGAGAACCGCACGCCAGAGCTGCAACTGGTCAACCCCGACCTGAACGACGACATCTACCAACTGATTGAAGACGCCGACCTCGACCCCGAACAAGAAGCCAAGCTGGAGCGTGAGCTGGGGCGGCAGTACCACCTGATCACCCGCGACGACCGGCTGGACACGGTGGCCAAAGACATCGTGCGCCATTTCTTGGGCCGAGGCTTTGTGGGCAAGGCCATGGTGGTGTCCATCGACAAGGCCACCGCGCTGCGCATGTACGACAAGGTCAAGCTGCACTGGGCGGCCGACCTTGCCAAGACCCAGCAGGAACTGGGCGAGCTGAGCTACGCGCCAAGGGCTGGCGGCATGAGCGCCGAGCAGGCGCGGCGTGACGTGCGTGTGGCCGAGCTGAAGCAGCGGCTGACCGTGCTGACCAGCACCGACATGGCGGTGATCGTGTCGCCCGGGCAGAACGAAATTCAGCAGATGCAAAAGCTGGGGCTGGACATCGAGCCGCATCGCAGGCGCATGAACGAGTCCAACCCTGGTTTGGATGAGCGGTTCAAGGACACGCAAGATCCATTGCGGCTGGCCTTTGTCTGCGCGATGTGGCTGACAGGTTTTGACGCGCCGAGCTGCTCCACGGTGTACCTGGACAAGCCCATGCGCAATCACACGCTGATGCAGACCATTGCCCGGGCCAATCGCGTGTTCCCCGGCAAACACAGCGGCCTGATCGTGGACTACGCCAACGTGTTCGTTTCGCTGGAAAAAGCCCTGGCGATTTACGGCGCGGGCAAGGATGGCAACAGCCCGGTCAAGAACAAAGACCAGTTGGTGGCGGAACTGCGCCGCGCCGTGGTGGATGCAACGGCCTTTTGTGCCGCCCATGGCGTGATGCTGGCTGAGATTGAGGAATTGAACGGAGGCGGGCTGGAGCGCCTGCACGCCATTTCGGACGCACTCAATGCCTTGATTTCGCCCGACCCCTTGCGGCGCGAGTTCTTTGGCCATGAGCGCCTGGTGTCCACCCTCTACAAGGCGGTGAAGCCCGACCCGGTGGCCTTGGAGTTCGCCAGCCGTGTGGCCTGCCTCGCGACGATTGCCGAGTCCATTCGCGCCCAGTTAAACCCGAACCCGCCGGATATTTCGGCGGTGCTGGGGGACATCAACACGCTGCTGGATAGCTCCATCACCGGCCATGCGATACGAGAGCAAGGCCCACCGGCGCTGGACCTGTCAAAGATCAACTTTGAAGCCTTGGCCAGCCGCTTTGAGAAGTCAAAGCACAAGAACACCGACCTGGAAGTGCTGAAAGCCGCGATTCGCGCCAAGCTGGAAAAGATGATCGAGCTGAACCGCACCCGGGCCGATTTCTCGGAGAAGTTCGAGGCGCTGATCGAAATCTACAACGCCGGCAGCCGCACGATAGAGGCGCTGTACCAGGAGTTGCTCGACCTGAGCAGCAGCCTAAGCGTTGAAGAGCAGCGCCATGTTCGCGAGAACATCAGCGAAGAAGAATTGGTGATCTTCGACATCCTGACCCGGCCATCGCCAGAGCTTGGGGCCGAAGAGCGGGCCGAAGTGAAGAAGGTTGCCCGTGACCTGCTGGCTCGCCTCAAAGAGTTGCTGGTGCTGAACTGGCGGCAAAAGTCCACCGCACGGTCGCAGTTGAAGCTGACGATTGAAGACACCCTAGATTCGGGACTGCCGCGGGCTTACACGCCGGAGCTTTACAAGGAGAAGTGCTCAGCGGTGTTTGAGCATGTGTTTGAGAGCTATCCGGAGAGGAATGCTGGGGTGTACGCGCAGTAAGCCCGGCAATGGCAGCTCTGTCGAGTTTGCTCAGTTCGGCGTGCCCTTGATTGAGAAGGCCGGCTGACACCGATCAGCCTTTGGAAGTGCATTTACCGCTCAGGCAGCAGATGGCCGCAGCATTCGTCGAGCAAGTCGCGGAGGCGGAGGCATAAAACAGAAATGGGCTTGCGTAGCTCCGATTAAATATAAGACACAGGGAGACGAGATATGAATAGGACCGAAGCGCTCTTGTCAAAGGGCTACTTCCCGTCGCAGTTGCCCCCCGCGTTCACTACCCATCAACTGGCGGCGCAACTGCCTGCGCTTCAATTGCACTGGGCGGTTAACGCGGCAAATGCAAAGGCTCCGGCATGCAAGCCGGAACTCTTCAGCGTCGCCCGTGCTGGCCATCAGCGCCGCATGACCAGCATCACCAACCCTGTGCCGCAGACGTTCTTGGCAACTTTCGTCGCCAGGCACTGGGGTGACTTTCTGCGGCACTACCGCAAATCCCGCCTCAGTGCGAGCCATCCACGTTTTCTTCGAACGGGTGGCCGGGCGGCTTGTATCCCTTCGATGCAGCGACTCCACGAGCGCAAAATTTTGGAGTCGGCCGGGTTCCGGTACATGCTGCGGACTGACGTGTCGCGGTTTTTCCCCACCGTTTATACCCACTCTGTTCCGTGGGCTCTGCACACCAAACCCGTATCCAAGCGGAACCGCAAGATTACGGCGAAGTATTTCGGCAATCTGATCGACCAAGCGCTGCGGCAAGGCCAGGACGAGCAGACGATGGGGCTGCCGATTGGTCCTGACACGTCTCATGTCATTGCTGAGGCTATATCGACAGCGGTCGACCTTTTGCTGAAGAGTTCGCTGAAGTCCTGGCCGGCCGGATTTCGGTACGTCGACGATTACTTTTTCTTCTTCCCCACGATGGCTGAAGCGGAGGCGGCTCTTGCTGCGTTATCCCGGGCGCTGAAGGATTTCGAGTTGCAGATCAACTTCGAGAAGACCAAAATTTCACTGGTTTCGGAGATCGTTGACGACTTCTGGACCCATCAGCTGCGCAGCTTCGAAATCGGCAAGGGCAGCAGAAGGCAGCGCTCAGACATCCATCACTTCTTTGAGCTCGCCAAGAATCTGGCGTCAAGGAACGCCGATGAGAACGTGATGACGTATGCATTGAAGCGGGCGTCCGCTGTTCTCATAAGGCGAGAGAACTGGTCCGCGTTTGAAGCCCACGTATGTCACATAGCGCTTTCTCATCCGAACACCTTGCAGACGGCCGCCCAGATACTGGCAACCTACAAGTTCCACGGATACAAGCTCGACAACCAGCGCATTCAACGCACACTGAATGCCCTCATTGCGGAGCACGCGGCCTTGGGCCATCACAGCGAGGTGGCCTGGTGCCTGTGGATGTGCAAGGAGTTGGACGTAAAGCTTGAGTCGGCTGGCATAGACCTTGTGGCCACCATGCAAAGCTCCGTGTGTGCGTTGCTGCTCATGGATTTGTCGGTTGCCGGCAAACTTGACAGGGCCCCGAAGGAGACTTTTTGGCGCTCCATCGATGGCGCCGACTCTTTGCGCGAAGAGCTCTGGTTGGTGTGCTACGAGGCTGGCATCCGTGGCTGGGGTGGCTTCGCGGATGTGCGTGTCTTGGCAGATGCCCACTTTAAGCATCTCCATGCGATGGGGGTCCACTTCTACGATCCTGGCGCCACGTCGAAGCTGCTTTTCAACATCAAGCCGGGCACGCTGGCAAAGTTCAAGCTGGTAGACCTTGCCGAGCTCTCTGAGCGCGACGACGCAGATGATTACCTTGAATATGAAGAGGGTGACGGCGGCTACGAAGGTGTGATCTTTGACGAAGATGAAGAAGCGTCGGAGCCTGACGATGGTGATGACGACGACGACGACGACGACGCCGAGGATGACGAGGAGTTCTATTTCTAGAAGCCAACGGTGGATTCGGGCGGCGCCCTGGTTGCGCAGCCCGCCAACTGAGTATCAAGAAGCATGCTCTGAACATCTTCACGGGACCTCGCGTGAAGGGTGCCAGGCACATCCAGAACGGCAACGGCTATCTTGGCAGGCTCAAGAACTGGATGCGCCGCTTCAAGGGCATGGCCAGTCAGTACCTCGCCAGTTTCCTGGGCTGGTTCCGAGCTCTGGACCGGTCAATCCAGACTCCCCGCCAGCCCGCACCCATCTTGGCCCTGGCTGTCGGCGTTTGTGCCGCCCCGAATCAATGCGCAAAGCGCCTTTGTTTTCCGAATCGCGCCTTGATCAACAAACGGCTTAAACCTCAAGGGAGGCGATTGTCGGTATGGGGGACGCCTTCGCACCAGAGCTTTTGAAGGGAATCGGAGGGCCGCGCCCGGGAGAACTCCCTATCGGCGCTGGGTTAGGGTCATTTCGAGCGAAGTTTCGATATCAAGCGCAGCACAGCCGTAGATTATGCTGTACATAAACACATTAGAGCAATCCCCTGTTTCCACTACCTATAGTGCTTGAAGTTGAAAATACTGATGGATATAGTGTCCATCAGCACTCTGGCGTGGTGAGTGCTAATTCATAGCGCCACGCTTTAGGAGTTGCTCATGTCAGCAGTCATTTCAGACGAGGGGTTACCGCGCAAGCGGGCGCTGTCTAGCCGCACGGAGGCAGCGTTCTTCCAGTTGGTGAACAGAATCGGTCGGCTCAACGAGTCGACGCCTACTCAACTGGAAACTTTGGCGCGGGCATACCAAAGCACCAGTGACTACCTTGCCAGCGCCAGCGAGTTCAAGGGGCTCTTGGTAGAAATTCATCCGCATGGGTCGCGCCAACTGGGCACGATGGTTCGTCCGCTTGACGAAGGCCGTGAAGGCTTCGATGTTGATGCCGCGGCGCGAATGGATCAAATCGCGTGGAACAAGTATGGCGGCCAGGGCGGTGCTGTGATGCTGCTGCGTGACTTGTCCACCGTCATGCATCGGTACGCGAAAGCATACGGGCTCAAACTGACCCGAGATGATCGGTGTATCACGCTGGAGTACGCTGATGGCTTGACCGTGGATTACGCCCCGATGATCGACCGTCCCTCGTTTTTGGGAGAGTTTGGTGACACGCGCGCCATGATCCCAGACCGGGAATTCAAGCAATATGACGAGACCAATCCGCGCGGCTACACCAGGTATTTCGACCGGGCAGCGTCGGTCCGGGCGAACTTCCCATCGCAGTTCACGCTCGACGGAATTCTGAATTCTGAGGCTCGTACCCAAATCACGCCGCTGTCCAAGCCTGACGAAGTCTTTGAGCGCCTACTGTGCCGTATCGTGCAACTCCTGAAGTTGCACATGAAAATCTATTTCAACGAAACTCCCGGGTTGGCGGAGCTGGCACCGACTTCAATGCTCGTTACCACGCTCGCTGCCAATGCCTACAGCGTTCTGGCGCCCATGCCCCATGGCAGCCCATTGGATCTGCTGCTGGACATCACGGATAGCTTGCTCAGCCAGATGAGCGAACAGCAACAAGTCAATGGTGCGCGAGTGTGGATACTGCCGAATCCGTCCGTGCCGTCTGAAAACCTTGCCGGCGGAATGACGCCGCTCAAGCAAAGAGCCTTCCTTGGCTGGCACCAGCGGGCGCGTATGGACATCGACAGCATCATCGATGCCATCGAAGCTCAACGGGGCCATGACGAAGTCATGCAGCGGGTACAGAAGGCATTTGGTGGGAGGGCCGTTCGGGCGTTACGTGAACAAGATGCTCAAGCCATGCGGGTATCGCGAGCCCTTGGGTCTACCAAAGTGTTTCCTGCTGCAGTCACGGCGGGTGCAGCAGCCTCGATTACCACACCAGCACGCGGCCATACGTTCTTCGGGAAATGAAGCAGCAGGTGGGTTACACCAGGGTGCCCAGTTTGGCGCAGCGCAGGCTTGAGCTTCTGGCGCTTGGGCTGCCAGGGGCCAGGCTCGACATCCGGCGCGGACGCGAACTGATCTATTGGTTCAACGTCTCGCCATCGGAGTTCGGGAGAACCTACCGCTGTAGGTTGCGTGTCACGCCCGACGCTCAAACACCGGAAGTCTTGGTGGTCAGCCCCGACTTGAGGAAGCTCGCTGCTGGCGACACCGTGCCGCACATTTACCCCCACGTCGGCCCAGAAACTAAGCTCTGCCTATGGTGGCCGAAGCAACGCGAGTGGGTGCCGCAGCTCAGTCTCTCGGATACGTTCATTTCTTGGACCACGCAGTGGCTGTGGTATTTCGAGGACTGGCTATTCACTAGGGAATGGGCAGGAGGCGGAGCGCCACATCCGCAAGCTCGAACGCCGCTGATGAAGCGCTTTGCCAAACCTCTTCGCAAAAGCGAACAGCAGAAAGGCTCCAGCCATGACTAAGGTTGACCCCATACGCGAGAACTTCTTCAAACCCTATGAGCAAGCAGAGGCCATAAGCGGCATCTTGTTCTATGGGGCTGCGGTGGTTTCGTTCAGCACTCTATTTCTCTCAAAGCAGGCATATCCGTCGGTGGGAGAAGCCTTGCAGGTGGTGGCGCTGCTCGCTGCGATTGCATTGTTCGTACTGGGGCTTGCCATAAGGTTGTACCTAATGCCAAGGGCTGAGGATCAACGGCTTTCCGACTTTTTCGGGCAAGGCTTCAACGTCGATCTCGGTGGAGAACGCACGCAGGGCTACTACAACAACGACTTGCACCAGCCGATGCGACGGCTAGCAGCGCAAGTATTGGAAAACGCATTGTTTAGCAGGGCCATCACTCGCCGGATGAGTCATGGCGAGCGCTGGCGGGCGGGCATCTGCGTGCTGCTTCTGATTATCTGCATTGCTTTCAAGAGGTCCGAGTACGACCTCATGATCGCGACGACGCAGATCGTTCTCAGTGAGCACATTCTGTCCAAGTTCATTCGACTGGAGTGGCTCCGTTGCAAATGCGAAGACGCATACAGGTGTGCTTGGGACCTCCTCAGTTCCCCACCGCCAGAGCCGGTCTTCAGCGCCCGTGTCCTTGCGGCTATCGGCGCGTATGAGGCCGCGAAGGCCAATGCTGGCGTCCTCTTCGACAGTAAGGTTTTCAACGCGTTAGGCTCGACACTCGAAGAGGAGTGGGGCACCGTCCGCACTCGCCTGGGCATCGCACGGCAGCCTTGAATTTGATGCCCCGGCGCAATCGCCGGAATCGCGAGCGAATGATGTGCGTCGCGGGCATGCTGTCCAGTTTCTCGGTGCCCAACGTCCAACTATGCCAAGCCCTTCGGCTGTGGTTGGATCGGATAGGTCCTGCCTAGCCTTGAGTTTCCAAGAGGCCGTGTTGATGGCGCCCGCCTGACGAACCTGCCCCGTCACGGTCGTCAGCCTTCACACTCAAAGGAGGCGGTCGTTCTGTGGTTGTCAGTAGCGGCAAGGTGCCCATTGTCGAAGCTCGAAGTCGCGGGTTTTAGATGAAGGCCGCGACGACTGCGATCCTTGGCGGTCGAGAGCACCAATTCATGGTGCCAGCCATATTGAGCGGTCACTGACCAGCCCCCATCAAGCCGGGCCAAGGTCTCGGATGTACTGCTTTCACTGGCCGGCAACATTAGCCATGAACGGCACCTCGAATTGACCGCCGCTGCACGCTCCCCTTCGTGTAGCTGTTGGGACCGACGCCGATTCAGGCGCTTTTCGCAGCAGTCCCGACATTCCTTGAGCCACTCAGATTGGCTGATAGCCCGCATAGGAACTGCAGCCTTGGTCACCAAACACGGCTCACTCAAATGTCGGCGCAGTGGTTCAGTTCAGGAACGGCGCGAACAGTCAGAGTAGCTCAAGGCCAGCATCCGTGCCAAGGTTGGACACCCGTTCCGAATCATCAAGCAGCAATTCGGCTACGCCAAGGTCCGTTACCTTGGCCTGGCGAAGAACAAGGCACGACTGACGATGCTGTTCGCGCTGGACAATTTGTGGATGGCGCGCCAACAACTGATGGGCGCGTAGGGATGAGTGCGTCTGCAGGGTGTCGACACGCGGCGCCGAGGCTTGGTAGCGCCAAAATTCGACGGCAAGTCGACATGAAATCACCGACCCAACTCGCGTTAAGAAACGGCGGTTGCCCCAATCAACCCGTTAGCTTCGGCGAATGGGGATTTGCAGACCTTCCCAAGCTGTCGCCTAAATTGAATAAGCAGGGCCGCTGGTGCGGCCAGTGGGGCGAGCAGGCTGCGAGAGTTCCCCGCGCGTAGTTCTGAGCGATCCGGCCGTGCCTTTTCGAGCGCAAGGGGTGAAGCGGGAACGGATCTGTCAAACAAATGGGTAGGTCGCGACAAGCGCGACCTAAACTTCTTATTCTTTCAAGCGCAATCTAACCTCATTCTTTGGGCCTCGTGTATCGACTAAAAGATCGGACCTTTAGTCATCATCGCCCTCCGCACTTCCGTCACTTAATTCCAAATGCCATTCTCCTATATCCACTCTTCCGACAAGCTTATAAGGATCGTACTGATCGGCATTTAGCGTCGCCGGGATACCCTTCTTGTTTAGCTCTGTAATTGCCCTCTTATTCGGTTCATCGCCATCATTACCCGGCTTACGAACGTACTCACGCACAACCTCTTCCGCGTGGTCCACGTTGGCCCTGTCTTTCGATGAAAGGCTGTTGTAAACCTCAGGGGAATTGATCGCTTCGCCTTCGTTGTCACCTTCTGGGCGCTTGATTTCCCTCAATGGCTCAAGGGCCGCTAGAACATCAGTTATCGTTGGTGGTGGAAACATGAATACTCCCTGTAGTCGAAATAAGGAAACTAAAAAACACGCCCTGACTGCCGAGTACTAATGCTTGAATTAACGCGTGCCGTTAGGCGTCCCACTGAATGAGCGGCTATGGCTCATTCGTCCAAAATACCGCGCTTCTTTAGTAGCTTGATATCATTTGACACTGTTTTTTGAGAGGTCATCGTAATTTTTTTAATTTCTTCCTGTGTCATGCCTCGCTTACGCAGAATCTCAACTCGTTGTAAGCGCTCTTCTATATTCATTGGCTTTGATACATTAATTTTTGATTCCTCAGTCACGCCTGCGAACTGAAGTTTCTCCATAATGATTCGGGATCTACCATCTGGCGAATCCGCCGAAAAAATGACAGACCCATCGCTGCGCCACTCCATTTTTGCGTTCCGAACTTGACCATTGGCGATTGCTTCCGCAATGTCTTTAACTTCCATCGGGATCTTGGACGGAACCAATGAACCTTCGTTTTCCATGTTGTCCCCTCAAATTGATGAATTGACAGGCAGTCTAGCAGCACATACTAGGATTTACTAGTAATTTCTTGTTGTCTGCAGTTTTTTGCCAGAACGTCGCGGGCGACAGCTTTCAGGCTGTTCAACTTGGCTTGGGCAATGACGGCCGTGGGCACATAGCCGCAGTTCAGTTTCAGCGTCACGCAAGACTGGAACCGCCGAAAGCAGCCAGCTTGCCAAGCCACCCGACCCACAAGTGCTACGGCCCCAGCATTGACAGCGCCCTGCACCCCTCTCCACAACATGACCTCCGCAGCACGCGGTAGGGCAGTCGCATCAACTAACGCCCGCCAGTCGCAAACGAGTGGCGCGAGCCGCCACCCAATCGACGAGCTATTGAAAGGCGAGGCAATAGCGAAGGGCAATCAATAGAAAAAGGCCCATAAGTTTCTCAACTTATGGGCCTCATATTCTCAGCTTATGCCTAAGCCGACACGAAAAATCAGACGTCGATATTCCCCGCACGCAGTGCGTTGGTCTCAATGAAATCGCGCCGTGGTTCCACTTCGTCGCCCATGAGCATCGTGAACACGCGGTCGGCTTCGATGGCGTCGTCGATCTGCACGCGCAGCAGGCGGCGGACGTTGGGGTCCATGGTGGTTTCCCAGAGCTGGCTGGGGTTC
>Ga0187843_10001185_pt1 | contig 16844 bp, 18 predicted proteins | sample SpaLakP09_SKY_43_FD_134516 | JGI IMG/M metagenome (GOLD analysis project Ga0187843, IMG submission 134516) | Oligotrophic lake water microbial communities from Sparkling Lake, Wisconsin, USA - SP09_SKY_43 | ecosystem: Environmental > Aquatic > Freshwater > Lake | place: USA: Sparkling Lake...
TGATGAAGGAACTCGTACAGCAAAAATAGTAAAATGTAAAAGTCAAATCGAAGGAGTTAAAAGTGTTTTGCATTTGAATAATACACAATCATTTAAAAATGAATATAATAGATTATTGAATGAAATTGAAAGTATAAAACCAAAATTAGAAGAAATAATAAACAGTGAAGAAATAAACGATGAAGAAATAAAAATATTAGAATATGATGAAAATATTCTTGACAATTATTTTAATTATATAACCCCCCAAAATATAAAAAATTATGATGATATAAATGTAATAATGAATTATGTATACGGTGTTAATGATTATTCAGAACCTAAATTAAGTAAAATTAATAATTATCGTCAATTATTAGAAAAAATAAAAAACAAATTAAAAAAAGAAAATAACTTACCCGTCAAAAATGAAAATGATAAAACTTTACCTCTAAATCCTTCTTCAACAGGTTCTAGTTCTTCAAATCATCCTCCTTTTCCTCCAGAAAAAGGAGGTAAGAAAAAATCAAAAACAAATAAAAAACGAAAAAACTTGAAAAAACACAAACGCAAAAGTGTAAAAAGATAAGATTTATAATTATATTGAACAGTAATTATAAACCCAAATACAAACCTAAAAGAACAGGGGGCGGTGGGATTATTTATTTTATTTCACAAATGTCAGATACAGATAAGAAGCGGTAGTAAACATGAGTATTCCCCAAACCGTATCTAATGCCGCTAATTCTGGACGGAATTTCTTCAAAAGGGCATAACTGGTTGCATTATAGGTTCCGAAAACCACGAACCCCAGAATCATGGCTTCTAAATATACATTGGTTTTAGGGGTTTTCAATACGAAATACCAAAGCCCCACGGCCATCGCAATGTATGCTGCTAACGCACCTATAGGTTTGATTTGCAGTGCCACGCGTTGAATACTAATATATTGATTTTCATACATAGGTTTGGAGAAAAATAAATAACAGGCATCCAAAATGACCATCAATAATCCTATGGCCAATATCTGGAAAAGGGGTTGCATTTTGTGTCGGGGTGAAGAGAGAAAAAGAGAAAGAGAACGGGAAAAAGGGGCAATAGGTTTATATTTTAGGCCGAGGTTTGACTCAAATCGATATTATTTTGGTTTCGGATTCAATCTCAAACAATGGCACATCATACATAATACTAGACCATAAAATAAAATTCGAAACCCATTCATAACATGTATAACAATGGACAGAGGTTGCATTTCGTATTAAACAGAAATCTACCAAGGTATCAATGCATCCTTTTTTGTTTGTATGATAGGGTGTATTCAAAAAAACATACACACCCTTGTTTTGATATAAATCAAATAATTCTTGCTTTAACGACAATGAATCGCTAATGACAACTATATTCTCTTTTTCTTTACGATTCTCTATGAAATTTTGTATAAAAAGTTCGTTATTACAAGTCTGATTATTATCAATCTGATTCAAGATTTTATCGCCTAAACGGTAATGGAACAAATGATATTTTTCTGGTAATTCAGATAATTTATGTGTCAGATATTCTTCGATTTCCGGTTTCAGTCTGAGTATTTTTTCAAGTATCCTTTTCATTTCATTATCAATCTCCTCGAGAATTGGATAATTATTGGTTGTAATACCTATCACCTCGTATGTTTGCGATAATTCATTGATTTTATTTATTAAAAACTCATTCGACGGAGTTTCAGAAGATATATAATGTAAGATTTCCGTTTGAGTATCAATGGTTTCAGAGGAACGAATGAAAAAATCGGAAAAACTATGTCGTGAGAAATCGATAATTAAATCAAAGGGGATTTTCTTGTTAATTTGTAAAATACTAATCAAACCTCGGATATTATCCCCAAACCCGGTAGAAGAGTCAAAATGATACACGATTTTCATTCTATATAAGCGTCCATATGGAAAAATATTTATATGCTTTCATCGTCCTCATCTTCTTCTCCCACCGCCCCCCATTCTTCATCGCGGTCGGCTTCTTCTTGAAAACGTCGTAAATTCATGGTTTCCACGTCTTTCTCATCGGCTACGGATAATTGATTCAGGAATCGATACATACGCCGTATTTCCAGCCGGTCAATGTTATGTCCAGGTTGGAATATTTTTTCCATTTCCGTGATGACATGAGGGGTATCAAATTCAATGCCTTTGGTTCCACCCGGGGTTTTCGGGGCATTGGGAGGCGGTTTGAAAAATAAACGCATCTCTTGGAAAAACGCAATCACATCTTTTTTCTCCATCCCCATTTCTTCGCATAAAAAATACAAAAAAATCATGTTGCCATATTCCGTGCTATATTTGGTGAGAATTTTGGTGAAACGAATATCCTTTTTCTGTAGCGATTGGGGGGCTGTGGGTTCATTGGTTGGGGAGGTCGGGGAACTTGGGAGAAGGGGAAGCGTGGATTTCCAGCCATGAAACAGATAATTATTATACATGATTTTCAATAAATAACACATTTCATTGAATTGCCAGATTTGGCTCTGGAAGGTTATCCGATACATATAATCGGAAAAACACAGATTATCCAGTAATTGTAAATAAAAAGGGAAAGAAATTTGGGGAGGAATGTGTTCCATCGAATCCACAATGTTTTCATGATATAAAAGCGCGATAATGGTTCGGTCGGTATCGTTCATGATAATATTATGTTCGTCGAAATGATACGATTTGGTCAATAATTGATGCGTGATTTCTTTGACATCGTCGTTATAGAGTTTATTCTGTAGGATTTGGAAAGGGGGATGTGGGTTGATATTTAGAGGGACGGGGACGAGGTCGAGGGTGTGGGCATGGGCGTGGGAAGATTTGTGGGCGGAAAATAAATACGTGCATAATTGGGATAATTTACGGATATCGTTTTTGGTATATTGAATAATTTGATGGCAGTATTCGGGGGTCATCTGGGACAGATATTCTGGGGGACAGAAACGCCGCAAGAGGGTTTCCATTTGTTCATCCGTGGGTTCTTTGAGTTCGAAGGCGTGGCACACTTTCATTAAATCGCGGATTTTCTTATCGGTATAATAATTACTGATGCAGAAAATGGGATGCGCCGAGGTATTTTCCTTTTTGTGTTTTTTCATTTTTTTGTGACGGATGAGTTTCGAAAGTGCAGACAGACCGCCCTGGTCATTACGATTCATGCCGTCGATTTCGTCCATAATAATGGCGATTTGTTTGGGTTGTTTGCGGAAAAGCTGTAGGACATTGTTGGTGGAAAGGTATTGGGAGGCAATGGAATCCATGAAGGTTTTATTGCGGACATCTCCTGCGTCATAGAGTATCGGGTCATAACCCATTTTACGTACAATGGAAAGAATGAATTGTGTTTTCCCGATACCCGATGCCCCATAAAGATAGACCCCCTTTTTCTGGTCAATATCCTGGCGTATTTCCTGGAAACGGGTCAGGAAATCCGCGATTTGATTGGCGATTTCGGTGCGGCCCAAGATTTCATTGAATTCCTCGGGGGAAAGAGATTGCATTTATTATATTCGCGTGGGTGGTTATGGGTGGTTTTGGGGTAATAGAATCAAATAGTATTTGTTTCTATTTTCGTCGAAATTTGGGGTTGGGGTTTGAGAGATTATATAGAGCCGTGTGCGAAAAGAAAAATAAAAAAATAACAAAATGTCGGAAATATTGGAAACCTTATTATCATTCGTATATGTATTTTCCTATTGGATATTTAACTGGTTTCTTTTTTTTGAATTTGGTTGGACAAAATATAATCCATTTTATTTCTTATGTTTTGCCTTGGTTGTGAATTCAATAAGTCTAGGATTGATGATTTATTTTCAAAATGACCCTTTTGTTATTTTATTATTTATAATTATTAATTTATTTATTAAAGTTCTCCCAATCTATCTATTATGGGGAACACCTTTGCAGTGGAAGGATATTCAAGCTGGGTTGATATTGTTTGGTATTTATTTACTTTTTCTGGCTTGGAATGATAAATTGGTTGGAAAAAATAATATGTATTATCAAGGATATTTAAATATAAAAAACAATCATACGAAAAATCCGCTTACCGAACTCATCCGGAAAGCTTTCAATATATAGAGACAGGAATTTTAGATTCCGAATGACCACTCCCCCTTTTTTCATTGATTTTTTTTCGTATTGGATATTCGGTTGGTTTCTTTGTTTCCAAATAGGGGCGACCAAGTATAATCCATTTAGTTGGCTATGCATTGCGTTATTTGTAGGTATAATTGCGAGTTTTTGCATGTTTTTTTTTCAAAATGATTGGTTGAATATTTCCTTATTTTTTTTGGAATATTTCATTATCAAAGTCTGTCCGATTCTCTTGTTATGGGGTTCTGTAATACGTTGGAATGATTTCCAAGCAGGTTTGTTATTATTCGTATGTATATATATTCCATATTTAGCATGGAATCGGAAATTAATCTATCCAACCAATCCCTATTATAAATCATTATATTTAATTTCAAAAAATCAACCTGCTACCTCTTTTGTGCGATTTATGCGATTTCACGTGCAGTGTCTTCTTCGTCGGTGTAATTATATTTTTGCATGACGCATTTGGGCAATAGGTGAATTCGGAAATGATTGATTTTTTTATAGCATTTATTAATGGTAACTTCGCTGATACCACTAATTTGTTTGATGTCCGTTTTGTTAATGGGTAAATGGCAGTTCACGGCGATGAAAAACACAATGCCTGCGGAGATGGCATGAGGCATATTATCCGTAATCAGGTTTTCTTTTTCGATTTTTTGGGCGATGAATTTGGATAAAATGGTTAGTTCTTGATTGATGTTTAATTTGCTGCAATAACGTTCCATAAAAGAACTGGGGGAAACGGAGAATAATTCCTCATACACTTCTTGCGGAGGAGGGGCTGTAGAATATTCTTTGGGTGGTTGTTGGTGTTGTTGGGTCTGTTGTTGGTTTTGCAGGTTTTGTTCCTGTAATTGTTGATGATGTTCCTGTTGCTGATGGGTCAGAGACCGTGCCATATGGTTGCGAATATCTTCCGCGATGGAACAGCCTTTGGCCGCGTCTTTTTTATCCATTTTGAAGATTTCCGCGATTTCGAAGGGGGTTCTGGGACAATTGAATTCGCGGCTGGCCATGTCCAAGGAAGCGGCTTTCAGGGCGGTCAATTTCACGCCACGGTGCTGTTCATGCATGGAAAATTCCCGATACCACCAACAGGCTCGGTCGATAATCGTTTTGGCAATCCCGGCCAATTGCGACATGGTGGTAATGTATTGGAAAGCGTCGTAGAGGGCTTTTTCGTTATAGGGCATGAGTTGCCAATCCATCCAGCGTTTGATTCGGCGCATTTCGGTGGAGGCATGGGAAGGCAGAGTGATTTTACAACCGATGGAGGATTCTTCGAGGAGGGGATTGATGGGGTTTCCGCAACGGGTGGGATTATTTCCATGGTTTTTCTCGTCGCTTTTGAAGAACTTCCATTCGGGGGATGGGTCGACCCATTGTTCATGATACATGACTCCACAAGTACTACATATGGGGATATTTTCATCGGACCATTGGATGACGCCTTCTTGGCATTGGGAACATAAGTCGGCTTCTTCCGTGGAAGGGTCTTCTTTTTCGGTGGTTTGAAAACGGGAGGACGAAAGGGGGAGGGAGGAAGATAAGAGGACTTTGGGTTTATTCATGGAATTCGTGGAATAAGGGGTTTTGGAATCGATTTCTAAAGTTCGGGGAGGAATATCTTGTTCGGAATCGAAGATTTTCCATAAATCCTTTTTGGTGATTTTCTGGGTTTTTCTCGTTTGCAGGGGTTCTGGGTTTTCTCCCCGTTTTTCCGCTCGTTTTTCCGTTTTCTCTTTTTTCTGGGTGGTTTTCTTTTTGGGGGGGAGTGGGGCTTGGGGGGCAGTAGAATTGGATTGGATTGGATTCATTCTATGATTTCTGTTTCTCTCTTTTTATCTCTCGGGGATAATATATTTATATTTGGATAAAGAAAGAATCAATTTTATCTGCGCAGGGGTTGGTGGGGGGAGTGTAAAAAAGGGGGTGACAGAAAAATTGAATCTTCTTGGACCATTTGGTATGAGAATTATCTGTTGCCCCTTTTGTATTGTTGTAATTTGCCTATTTTCAAAATCTTATTCCGAAAATGTCCGTCCAAAATATTAGTTTATATATTCCTCGCATCCGAGCTCCTATGACCGAAAATGATTTGGCGAAATTATTGCAAGAAACCTGTCATCTAGGGGTAATCGAAAATATCGAAATGTTTGAAGATTTGCTGATTGCTCCGGAACAAACCAGTTACGCCTTTGTCTATTTTCAACACTGGTACCCTACCTTGGGAAATCAATGTCTGCAAGTAGAATTGATGAAAACAGGGAAATTCCTGATACCACTTGACGCGGACCGTGTACTAACGGTTTACCCAAACCAATACTTTCTGACGCCCTCGGTGAGTTCCGAGGAGGCGGAGTCGGAGGCGGAGTCGGAGGCGGAATTGGAGTCAGAATCGGAGGCGGAATCGGAGATGGAAAACGGGGGAGAAGAAGTGGACATCAATGAACGCGAAATCATGGAAGAACAAGAGGAAATCCGGTTTGAACAATATTACCAAGAAATGGAAGAAGTCATGGAATTAATGGGCGAAGAATCGTTTGATTTGGTCAGTGCCGATTACGCCTCGCGTTTGGAGACGCAACTTGGGGCATTAATGTATTCTACTGCCCCTATTTCCGTCATTCAAAATTAGATTGGCAAAGATTGGGAAGATGAAAAAATCGAATAAAAATATAAGCTTTTGGGTCGATTTAGAGAAATAGAGAAATAGAAAACAGAACAGAAAAACAGTAAACAGAAACCGCTAAAAACAACACCACAAATAAACCTATAGCCCCCTAGAAACCACGATAAAAAGATGTTTTCTTTTTTATCTCAACGTATCTTTTCCATTTGGATGAATCTGATGCCTTTTATGAAATCTTTTCCGACGACGAAGACATCCCGTATTGCCCCGAAAATCATCACCATTTCTCCAGGTGGCTACAGAGGATATTATTTATTAGGGGTAACAAGTTATTTGAAAGATAATTTTGATATGGATTCCTATGTTTTTTCCGGTGCCTCCGCGGGTGCCTGGTTTTCGCTGATGATGACCTATCGCGGGAATCACAGCGAGTTGTTGGAAAATCTGAATGTTTTTTCACCGGAATTTATCCAACAAGACCTGCGTCAAATCCAGCATTCGGTCAGTAAAACCCTGTTGACGAAATATACCACGGCGGATTTCGACCTGAAACGTTTGGCCGTGGGTGTTTCACGTGTTCGGCCTTTTTACGTGGAATCCATCGTTTACACCGATTTCCGAGACCTAAAAGACGCGGTGGAATGTTGCCAAGCCAGTTCGCATATTCCATTTATTACCGGTGGAATGATTCGTTGTTATGACCGTAGATTGGCGTTTGACGGAGGGTTTGGTATGTATCCGTATCTGGTTCCGTCATCATCGTCTGGATGGAGGGGAGGAGGGGCCATGGAAAAACCAGTGCTACATATTGCCACAGATATATGGAAAGAGGATGTGGAGAAAAATAAGAAATGGAATCGCGGTGCTCCTTTTCTGAGAAATTTCCGAAACGTAATGGAACAAACCACCGTATTTTCCAAATATAAATATAATATGACAAAACTGTATCTAGACGGGTATCAAGATTCAGCCCGTAACCACGCGAATTTATCGGCCCTTTTTTCACGTAAATATTCTTCTCATGGGTCGGGGAAGGCATGAGGAGGGGGTCATGGGTATATTGGGAGGTCGAGGGGTATTGATAAATTCGGAAATAGTATCATAAATAGATAACTTATATAAAGAGTAAAAAAGAATGAAATATAAACTTTCGAAATATTATTTTTGTATTTTTTGTATTTTAGTAATTGTTTTTATAATCATCGGATGGTTTGTTTGGCAAAAAAAACAAAAAGAAGGCTTTGAAAAAGAAGAAAAAATATCTAAAATAATACACCAAACCGCGCCTGCTGATAAAAGTAAATGGAGACCCGAATGGGTTGAATGTCAAAAAACATGGCGTACTTTTTTCCCATCTCCTGAATATACCTACATGATGTGGACAGATGAAGACTTGGATAATTTGATAAAAACGGATTTTCCCGATTTTTATCAAAATTATAAAAATTATAATAAAAATATAAAACGATTCGATATTGCACGTTATTTTATCTTGTATAAATATGGAGGTATTTATGCAGATATGGATTATAAATGTTTTCGAAATTTTTATACTATGATTCCAAGCAATAAAGTATCGATTTCGGAAAGTCCATTTGAAAATGAATATGTACAGAATGCTTTAATGATGAGTAGCGAAAAACATCCTTTTTGGATGAAAGTTATCGAAAAGGCAAAAACACGTTTGGACGTGGATAATGTATTATATCAAACAGGACCTGCATTAGTTTCTGATACATGTGATGAAAATAAAAATATGGTGAATATATTACCAATTCGGTTATGGAATCCTCAAAAAGATGAACCAGATAATCCAGACATGATTACACGACATTTATGCACGGCTGTATGGGTAGAATAATTCGCTATTTTTTTCGTCCCCGCGAATAAGATTATCATGAAATTTATAATAGCGACCCGAAAGGTGGTGGGATGGTATTACTTCCTAAAGGACGATATACGATACGTGCGGTAGGAATGGCGGATTGCATATCGTTTTGGGAACTGGAATAGAAATCGGCTTCGTAGGTTCGCGGAGTGGCCCCTACATAATCCACGGCGAAAGAGGCTCCGTCTTGTTTATCCGGACGAGGAAGGCCAGTTTCATCCACGAATTGTCTCAGAATCAATTGTTTCCATTCCTTGTCTGGGCGTTCGGGATGTGCCAAAGGGACGACCAGGGTGCTTTGGTCTTGTAAATATTTCTGATACGAAATGGCGGCAGATAATACATCTGGAATGGCGTAATCCAAGACTAATTGATTCAAGATTTCAATTTCCCCGCGAATATTTTCCAAATCGTATTGGGCATATTGTAGGAAAATGGAATGCATGATGATTTTCAGGGTGTCGGTATTTTGGGGAGGGACGACGATTTTGCGTTCTCCGGAGCGTTTATAGACTCCTGCGCGGATACCGTTTTGGACGATTTGGATATTTTCTTTGGAGAAAAAAGTGCGGGTAATGATATGGTTTTCCCAAATACCTTCGACGGGACAATCATATTTGGTGCTGCGGTTATCTATCCATGATTTTTGATACATTTTGTTTCGGACTTCGGGACCAGGGGCGGAAACTAAATCGACGCGTCCATTGTAGGCACCCATATCAATAATTCCTCCTGTGTAATTTAGGGGGGTATTAGGAAGACTCATTTATTTGGTAGTGGGTTTATATTTTAGAATTTAGAATTTAGAATAAAAAGGGGGATTCCGTGGAAAAGGGGTTGTAGGAAATATATCTTAACCAAATATTTGGAGGAAAGGATTGGAAACCTAAACCTATTATATATCCTCTTTTTCTCTTTTTGTATTTTATATCGAAAAATGTCTATGCCTGTAGGTGGAATTGCTTCTGCTTCATTACGTGATACTGATACCAATCTGACTTTGAATCATCAGCCTTATATTGCTCCTGGTGGAAATACCTTTTCGGGTGCACAACGTGGTGGAGCTGGAATTAAATGTAAAGGTAAAAAACATGCCAAATGTTCCCAGAGAACTTGTATCTGGACTTCTAAAAATTATTGCCGTAAAAAGGGGAAAATGAATTGCCGTGGAAAAACGGCCAGACAATGCAGTAGAGTGAAAATCAATATTCCTGGATTACGGCCACCGGTGGTTGGACGTTGTAAATATATTCGCGGTAATGTGCGCAGTTCCTGTCGCCGTATTCGCAGTTATACTCGCAAAGCCAGAAAAACCGTCCGTCGAAGAGGGGATTAGAGGATTTCGGAAAAAGGGTTTTCCGACAGTCGTTGATTGGTAATGTATTTTTTTCCATGGCCTCCTTTGTTGGTATTTGATTCTTTGCCTGTGTTCGCAGGTTTTGGGCATATTATTGTGGTAATTACTTTACCATTGTTTAAGTCATGTTCGGTAATATATTGGTCTCCTATTTCACCTGTTTTCGGATTATAATTGGTGCCAACGGTTTTGACTACACCTGATATACTATTTGAGTTATATTGGTTTGTGGTTTCTGCCTTCCTGGTTGAATCTTGTTTTTCTGCGTTTGTTTGTCCATTTGTAGTAGAAATATTTGAACTATTATCATTATTTCCAGAAACATTCTGCTGACCAACCGATTGAAATGTTTTGCCTGTAGACATAACACCATTAGGAGCAGCATTCGCATTCGAATTTCCACATGTCCCATTCAACATATTTTCAATTTCTTGTAAAAAATTATATCCACCTCCGCGTTGTTTTTTTGTAGGGGGTTTGGGAATCATATTCTCCACTGCCTGATATAGGGGGTCGTTTTTCATTTTCTTTTTAGGCGTTTTATTTCGGGGTGTTTTTTTTCGCTGGGACATTTTTTGGTTTCCCTATATTTTGTAAGATTCTTCAAGGAATCCTACAAAATCGATGCATCCGACTTTTTACTTTACCTGGCATTGGGTAATTTAGCTACCGGAGGTGGATTGGTCGGTTCGCGGTTATTGCTTTGACTCGAACGTGGCTCGTCATATGCAGGACGTAGACGGACTTGCGTATCATCTAAAATATGGTTTTGAACTTGGATTCGTTGTCGAATGGTGTCATTCGCTTGATTGACGGTTTTCTCATATTTTTCTAAATCTATTTCTAACTCATTCTTTTTGTCGCTGTTTTCGGTTTCGGGATTTGACGGGAAACGTGCGTCCATTTGGGCCATGGATTCTGCGGGATTGAAATCTCCGTTGCGATAACTATTGAATAACCACAAGACGATGAGAAGAAGGGATAACCCGATGATTTTTCTGGTCAATTTCATTATATCATGGGGCTGGGTTTTGGATGGTTTTAGAGGGGTTGTGGTTATGAGGGTTATTTATTTGTTTTTGCAGCTATTACCTTCACGGAATCCTTCTGATTTCTTGCCCATGTCCATACCTTCTTTCTTATCCATATATTCTTTCTTGCCCATGGCCATGCCTTCTTTCTTATCCATATATTCTTTCTTATCCATATATTCTTTCTTGTCCATGGTTTCTTTCTTGTCCATCTTTTTTGTTTCACCAGCACCGGAAGCAACTCCTTTCATGTCTTGTTCATTTAAATCGGTGAAATTATCATCGTCGTCGTCTTCGTCATCTTTCGACCTTGCACCTTCACGGAAACCTTCTAAAATAGGGTCGCGGTCTCTTCCTAAAGTGGCGGCACTGGAATAACTGCGTAAATTGAACCATTGTCCGATGAAAAGGGTGATAAATAGACAGGCTAATAGAAACATGATTCCAGTGGTTTTAGTGTTCATTTTCATTTTCATTTTTGGCTGGCGAGGAGGGGTATGAGAAAAAGCGAATAAGAAATCTAGAAAAAGATTTTGGAGTATATATTATGAGTTTCTCTTTTGTCTCCTAAAACCACTTAAAGAAAAAACGAGATAGATAAATATCCTTTGATTTTCTTCTCAGACTTTCTCTCTCTCTTTTCTTTTTCGTAAACCACTAAATCCTTGTAATGTCTTCTGCTTCTATGACCGGTCGTGTGAAATGGTTCAATAATAAATCTGGTTATGGATTTATTACCACTTTGATTGACGAGGTGGAGAAAGATGTCTTCGTGCATCATTCTGCCATCACCGTTTCTTCTTCCCAATATAAGTATTTAGTTCAAGGGGAATATGTCCAATTCAATTTGGACCGATTAGCCGAGGGGTCTTCCCATGAAATGCAGGCCATGAATGTCCGTGGAATTAATAACGGACCTCTTCAATGCGAGAGTCGTCTACAACGTTCTGACAGACGTCCGATTCGCGAGTTTGCCGGTGTTGCTGCTGGTTCTTCTGCTGTCGCACCTGCTCCTGTTCATCCATAAGGGGTTTGAGATTGATTTGTGCGTTTGTTTGTGTGTGTGTGTGTGTGGAAGATTTTGTTTTTTAGATGATTAAGATGATTATATTTCGTTCTATTTTGTTAGAGTTCTGTTTTTTAGAATAGGTTGTTTGAAGGGGTTTTTATGATTTAAAAATACCCTGTATTCGAGACGTAGATAGTATAGGCATCAGGAATATATGTGTATGCATGTGCATATACATATATAGAAATAGATTTGTAATATATATACAAAGAAATACACGAGCAAGAAATACACGGAACAAGCATGAATCGTGTCATTACTCATCGAGACCCTGTGGAAGGGAAAGTGGGGATAGGGAGACTTCCGACCGAAATGTATTCTACCTTGGATGAAATTTCCAATGCCTATATTCACCTCATTCCGGACAAATCGAGCACTACGTATCATACCTATTACAGCGATTTGACGGGTCCATTGAAAGAGAATTTCGACAAAATTCAATTGGATGGGTTGTGGGAGGATATTTGTGATGATAGTCGGAAATGTATTCGACAAGTGGTTTCGGAAATGAATGAAATCTATTACTCCAATCCCAAACCCAATTTCGAAAAAGGGAATTTATATGGTGCGGCTGCCAATCTGATACCTCATCGCGACTGTATTTTGTTTTATTTTTACGGGATTCGTTTTTACCGTGTGATTATCGGACTGACCGATTCGAATGAGGATACTTCCACGGAATTTTTGAATTTACGGCTCGAACATAAAATCAACCGAGGCGATTTTATGTTGTTTGATTTCGACCGAACTTTGCATCAAGTGAAGAAATGGGGGCAACAGGAAACGCCCCGAATGTTGATGAAATTGCATTTCATTGTCTGCGAAAATTGTATGTTTTCGGACAATTATGTTAGATTGGTATCGGAATGTTATAAATCTTATTATTATATTGCTCGTTATACGGAACAATTGGGGACCGACCCGAAAACGTTTCTGGGGTTTTTCTTTGGATTGATGTGGGAATGGCCTTTTTACAGGGAATTTGGATATATTACGGGGGGAGTATTTTTGGCAAATCTTTTTCTATTGCATTTGGTTTGTAAAATACAATTCAAGTGGGGAAATTGGGGGAAGTTTCTGTTGTATTCCGTTTCCAATTTGTTTTGTATTTATCTGATGCTGGTTTCGTTTTATTATGGTCGATATTTGTTGTCAAATTCGTTTGGTGCCGAATTCCCCTAAATTATGGATATAAAGATTATGTTTTTATTAGGAGTAAAAGGTTCTTGAGAGATTTTTTGGGAGATTTTTGAAGAGATTTTTGAAGAGATTTTTGAAGAAAATTAGAGAGAAATGTCTGATTCCAATACTGCGCTGAATTTGCTACGGGAAATTTTACGAAGCGACCGCAGAACCACCTCGGAAAGGGCGCAACCCACCCGCGAAGAATTGGTGCGTCGAGATTACGAGAATATGTTCAAATTAATTAACGAATATCAATATACGATGACGGAGTATCAGAATAATATGCATACTTATCTGTTGCTATTATCTTCGTTGCAATTACAGATGCCGTCTTTTGCTGCTGCTGCTGCTTCTGGGGCGACGGAAACCCGCACCCCGCCAGTGTCGCAACCTGTCCGCCCGACAACCTCTCGCGGAAACGGAAACGGAAACGGGAATCGTGTGAATACTGCATTCCGCCCTATGAATAGTAATCCACTGCCCCCTGTCCATCCCACTGCGTCTTCGGCTTCCGAGACACGGCGAATGTTTGATTCCTTGGTTCGCACTTCTCCTAGAACTACCGACCTCAGTGGTTCTGGAATGATACCGATGACGGCACGTGTGGCTACTACCGCCTCCTCCTCCTCCGGGAATTCCGCCTCGCCTGCGGTGAATTTGATTGATGTGGTCTTTGAATACGATAGTTCAATGCTGGGCAACGAAACCGATACTGCGGTTCAACATCTGATTGACAATGACGATTTCCGAAACAGTATCCTACGCGCGGCTGGGATTGAAGGAGGCGATAATATGATGCATTGGGTGATGACGCCACAGTATGCGGGGTCCGAGGAAGACGAACCACGGGGCTTAACCAATGAAGAAATCTATCGAAATACCGAGTTGCGGATTTTCAGGGAAGATTTGGAAGGATTGTTGTCGAATACTTGTCCCATTACCATGGAAGAATATGTGGTGGGGGACCGTTTACTGCAATTACATACTTGTCGCCATGCTTTCCGCGAACGGGAATTGGTGGAATGGTTTCAACGGGAACGTACTTGCCCGGTTTGTCGGACTTCGTATGGATAGCATGGGGCATGGGAACCTACGGTTCCCGGTGCGACTCCCTCCCTTTTATTATTCAGGGCAACTACGTTGCCCGCACCTTTATCACATATTTGGCAACAGATAATATTTACGATATGGCAACAGAATATTTCTATAACCCCTTTCACCCAAAAAGGCAACAGAATATTTCTACAACCCTTTATCACAGAATTGGCAACAGATAATATTTACTCTAACGTAAACATTATTTTCACAAAGTGGGTTTACATATTCTTCTCCGTTTGATTCTTACGGTCATGAATTCGATGCTTGCTTGTTTTATTACGTTTGCCACCTTTACTTGTTATGTTTGTTCCTCCTTTTGCTTCAGCTTGTTCTTCCCATGTATTCATTTTATGTTCATATTTATAATGGTCGGACAATAATTGGAAAAAATCTACGGGTTCTAGATTGGTGGAATTTTTTTCATCTTTGGTTTGAGTATGTTCTAAAAAATCAGAATTGGAAATTTCATGCAATTCCAATATTTTCTGCATTTTTTCGAATTTCTCTTTATTGTCTGTTATAGTTGGTTCTGTATCGAATTCTAAATCTTGAATCGTGCAAATATTATCTGTAGTTCCGAATTTTGTCATAATATCCACGAATTCCAATGTTCCGATGACAGATGCCGCATTGGTTTTGTCAATTAGACGTATCATCTCATGAATTTTATCTTTGTTTATGTGAAATTTTTTGAATTTTTCTATTACAACAGGGAATATGAGATTTTTATCACCGGATTTTTTAGACGGTTTCAAGTCTGATAATAGTTTTTCTATCAAATTATACTGAAATTTTGTTAAATCCGATGCTTTTTCGGAGGTTTCAGAAGAATCCGTATCATGTTTATTGAATGGAAATTTTAATTTTGTATATATTTTATTATTATTATTATTATCATTATTGCTATCTGTTTGTGGTAAATCACCCAAAAATTCGTCTACTAAGGTTTGAATACTCTTGGAATTATGTAATTCACTTAATTTTTTCGGATATTTGGCAATGTTTACTAATATATTCATTAAATCTAGAATTAATTTGTTTTTATAACTTGGATATTTTGTGGTTTTTTCGTATAATTTGTTGGCAAAATTACGTTTCAATGAATTGTTATCAATGTATGGGACCACGGGTGGATTATTGGCTGATTTGGTAATATTAAATACACAGAAAATATTCACCATCAATTCATCGTAAAATTCTTTTTTTGTTTTGCGTGTGGGATTAATTGTCTCTGTTGCATCATAATGTTTATAAATGGCATTGAAAAGAATGGAAGGGATTTCTTCGTTTTTGGCACCGAATTTATTCAATTTGAAACATTCTTCGTCCCCGGGACAATATACTTTCATGCATTGTTCGATGAAATCCGGTGTGGTTTCGAGACTTCCTTCTGCATTATATATTAAAATTTCTTGAATCGTATTTCTTAATTCCTCCAGCGATTGGTTGATGAAAATTCCTTCTCTGGTACGATTTTTACATACTTTACTACCATATTCATAATATTCGTTTAATTTATCAATTTCTGTTTTGATATTTTTGATTGCTTCAATATTTGCATCATATCTTTTTTTAAATGCTTCTGCCGTTGCTCCTTGTCCTCCTTTTTGGGATTGGATTACGGAAAACTTATCATCTGCTTCTTCTTGAGGTGGATAATTTGAGGTATCGTCGTCGTCTTCGTTTTCTGAATTGTAGCCGCCTTTATTGCTGCCTTTTTTGCTTTTTTTTTGTTGGTTTGATATTGTATTTGTATTAATTTTTTGTACTTGTTGTCTAACAAAACTATTTTGTATATTATTTTGATTATCAAATTGATTTTGTTTCAATAAGTAATTATTATTATAATACATTAAAGCTTGATTATTAATATTCATTTCTTCATGTATTTTATTTTTTTCTTCATCTTTAAGACTCGAATTAATATTAATTGTTTGGTTTGATATATTTTCAACTTTATTTATGTTATTATCTAATTCTGTTTCAAGAACCTTTTTTTCTTTAATTAATTCATCACTTATATAAGTTAATAATTTTATTACAGGGTTATAAAATTTATCATTGTAATCTTTTACTATATTTGTATATGCCGCATAATTTTTAACATCTTTAAACTTTCCATTTGCAATATTAGGATGATCAAATTCTGTATTTTTTTTATAATCATCAATAATATAATCAATTTTTGATTTTATTTCATAATTTAAGTTAACAAGAACTTTATCAATATCTATTGTTTTTCCGCTCTTTTTTGATTTATTAACTGAGTTTGGATCATGTTTATCATTAATAATAAATGAAAACTTGATACCGTTATTATCATCAGTTAAAAGAGAATCATTAGAAGTATATTTTGCATTATTTTGATTTTTTGTTTCAACCTTATATATTGATTCAAAATATATTTTGAAATTTTCATTATTATCAATTAAAGTTTCTTTTTCAGCAATATCATCTTTTAATTCTTCTATATTTTTGACA
>Ga0187843_10001186_pt1 | contig 16840 bp, 17 predicted proteins | sample SpaLakP09_SKY_43_FD_134516 | JGI IMG/M metagenome (GOLD analysis project Ga0187843, IMG submission 134516) | Oligotrophic lake water microbial communities from Sparkling Lake, Wisconsin, USA - SP09_SKY_43 | ecosystem: Environmental > Aquatic > Freshwater > Lake | place: USA: Sparkling Lake...
CGTATCGCCCGCGCTCTGGCCTTGAGCGCTTCGCTGGCACCAACGGCTGCCACAAAACTGCTACTGCGCTGTGAAAAAGCCAGCGCCGGGTGATCGTCGCGCACCAGCTGGTGCGCCAGCTGACGCAGCGCTTCCAGCGGCGCCTGTGCGGGCGCCTTGCCGGCCAGCGCCGCCATCAGCAGCTCGCGCCCTTCGACATCGCGGTCGAAGAACATGTCTTCCTTGCGCTGGAAATGGTTAAACACCGTCATCCGTCCCACATCGGCGGCTTCGGCGATGTCATCCACTGTCACCTGATCGAATCCGCGCTCAATGAAGAGACGGGTAGCAGCGTCGGAAATGGCCTGGCGGGTGGCCAGCCGCATCGTCGCGCCCGCGCAGCAGGGCGAATTTCAGGGTGTGCTGGCAGCTGCCGTCGGCCTTGCCTCCATCATTGCTCCGCTGGGCTGTTCGGCGATTTACATGGCAGTGCGCGCGCACTGGCCCGGTGCCATCTGGCTTGCCGTACTGGCCGTCAATCTGCTGATCATGCCACTGGTGCTGCGCTTGCGCTTCAAACTGCCAGCAACCTGAGCGGCAAAACGGGGTTTTCAAGAAAAACTATGAAGGCGATAGAAAACAATTACTTTACAAATGTACTATTCATCCCTATAGTTTACTCATCCCAACCCGCTAGGAGCATCAAGATGAGCACCAAGAGCAAACAGTTGTTGAACGCCGTAGCCACCGCCGCATTCGCTATCGCCGCTACCGCCACCACCGTAACCAGCGCCTTCGCCCAGAGCGCCGCACCGGCCGCCAAACCTGTGCCGACCGCTGCGCCAGCCGCCGTTGCTGCTGCCGCACTGCCAGCTACCGTCAGCGCCCAGCCAGCACCGCTCACCCGTGAGCAGGTACAGGCAGCCTATCTGGAAGCACGCAAAAACGGCACGCTGATCGAAACCGAAGTCGATCTCGACGTCGCCCAGACGCGCAAGCACTTCGCCAAGTAAGCAGCACCAGCCTGACCGCCCCCGGACTGCCGCCATGAAGCGCTACACCGTCACTGCCCTCCTGCCAGTAGCCAGCTTGCTGCTACTGCTGGCCGGATGCGCCCCGCTAGAACCGGTGCACACCGAGGCCAGCAAAATCAATGCTGCCTCGCTCAATGCCGGCCAGGCGATCCGTGCTGCCAGTGCCGATGGCGCATGGCCGGCCGAACATTGGTGGCAAGCCCTGCACGACGCCCAGCTGGACCGGCTGGTCGACAGTGCATTGGCGCAGCAGCCTACCCTGAAGATTGCACAGGCCAGGGTACGACAGGCCGAGGCGGTAGCGGGTATCAGCCGCGCTGCCAGCCTGCCGCGCGTGGATGCCGGCGCCAGCGCCGAGCGTGACCGCTACTCGGCCAACAGCACCGTGCCGCCTCCACTGGCCGGCAACTACGCATGGAAGGCTACCGCTGCCGTCAATGCCAGCTACGACCTCGATCTGTGGGGGCGCAACCGGCAAATGCTGGCCGCTGCGCTCGACGAAGTGCAGATCGCTTCGGCCGAAGCGCAACTAGCACGCCTGACTCTGGCCTCCGCCATCGTGCACAGCTACGTTCAGCTGGCGCTGCAATACACCCTGCACGACAGTGCCGAACACAGTCTGGCCCAGCGCCAGCGCCTGCTCGATATCAGCCGCAAGCGCTATCAGGCGGGCCTCGCCAGCGAACTCGATGTGCGCAGCATGGAAACCACGCTGGCCGCAGGCCGGCGCGACATCGAGCAGCAGGAAGAATCCATGGCTTTGCTGCGCAACCAGCTAGCCGCCCTTTCTGGCAAAGGTCCGGGCGACGGTGACACGATCGCCCGGCCAGTCCTATCACTGGCCGCAGGCCAGGGCAGCGCCCTGCCAGCCAGCCTGCCGGCCGAACTGCTGGGCCACCGGCCCGACATCGTGGTGCAGCGCTGGCGCATCGAAGCAGCTGGTGCCCGCATAGGCGCAGCCCAGGCCGCGTTCTACCCGAACATCAACCTGGCAGCCTATGCCGGCGTGCAGTCGCTGGGCTTCAGCCACCTGCTGGACGGGCACTCGGCCATGGCAGGCGTGACGCCTGCCATCAGCCTGCCCCTGTTCGACGCAGGCCGCCTGCGCAGCCAGTTGCAGGAACAGGGTGCGCTGTATGACGTGGCGGTGGAACAGTACAACGCCAGCATCGTGCAGGCGCTGGCAGAAGTGGCGAATGCGCTGGTACGCATCAATTCGGTGCATGAGCAGCAGGCGCTGGCGCAGCAGGCAGTGACGGTGGCCAAGCGCCAGCAGCAGCTGGCCGAACAGGCTTACCGCGCTGGCCTGAGCGACGCGCAAACGGCCATCGGCGCGCAGCTAACCGTGCTCAATGAGGAGCAACAGCAGGCAGTCGTGGCGAGCAAACAACTAGAGAACTACACATTGTTGATGACAGCGCTAGGTGGCGGCATAAAACTGGATTTGCCATGATATAAAAATTGTACAATCGGGACTTCTAAAAGATAGCAGAGGAGTAGGCAATGAGTAGTTTTGCAGCGACCACAAAGCGCCTGAAAAACATCCATGCCCGCATGCCGGATTTTCCGGAAGACCTGATGCGCGTACTGCGCATGACTTACCACATCCAGAAACGGATGAAGGACATCAGCAACGCAGCTCTGCGCAAATACGATCTGGTGGATGCCAGCTATATGGTACTGGCCGTGCTGTACGGCTCCGAGGACGAAACCTCGACCGCTTCCACGCTGGGCGAAGCCTGCATGGAAAAGCCGGCCAACCTGACGCGGGTCTGCAATGATCTGGAAGCACAGGGCCTGATCACCCGCGGCAACCGCCCCGGCGACCGGCGCTGCGTGATGATCAAACTGACGGACACGGGCCGTACCCTGGTCGAAAAGGTGCTGCCCGAAGTATATGGCACCACCACCCGCGCCTACGATGGCTACAGCCCCGTAGAACTTAAACTACTTGAAGATTTGCTGCGTAGGCAGCTCAACAATCTGGAAGCGCTGACCTAGCGCAGACACGCACCATGAACCCTGCCCCCGCCTCTGCCCCTACACCCGACAGTTCTGCAGACCGGCGCGGGGCTGCGGCACGGCTGGCGGCCTGGCTCATGGCAGAAAGCCGCAGCTGGTTCCAGTCCGAAAGCGAACGCTGGATTTTCGTCGCCCGTACCCTGCTGGCTTCCTACTGCGCCTTGTGGCTGGCGTTCCGGCTCGGTCTCGATGCACCCTATTCGGCACTGGCCACCACGGTCATCCTGGCGCTACCGAATAGCGGCATGGTGCTGGAAAAAGCTTTCTACCGGTTTCTCGGAACACTGGTGGGCTGCACGGCAGCCCTGCTGCTGGTAGCGTTGCTGCCGCAGTCGCCGATACTGCTGTATCTCGGCGTGGCACTCTGGATCGCACTGTGCACCTGCGGCGCGGCCATGCACCGCAACCAGCAGTCCTACAGCTTTGTACTGGCCGGCTACACCGCCTGCATGATCGTGGTGCCCGCCATCGACGCGCCCGAACATGTATTCAATCTGGCCGTAACAAGGGTAACTGAGGTGGGGCTGGGCATCCTTTGCGCCGCCGTGATCCACGACGTGGTATTCCCGCGCCGCCATGTGCGCAACGTGATGCGCACCGTGCAGAATCGCTATACCAGCTTCATCACTTTCTGCACGCAGGTGCTGGAACAGCGCCTGACACCGGCCGAAACCGAACTCGCCCACCTGAAATTTGCCGCCGATATCGCCGCGCTGGAATCAGGCCGCGCCGCGGCTTTCTTCGAAGCGGGCGACGGCCGCGCGCGCACGCGCCAGCTGCACGCTTTCAATGCCGCCTACATGACCGTGCTGACCACCTTCTACACGCTGCACCGGTTAATCCACCGCCTGCACGGCGCGGCGCCGGAACACGCGCAGAGCATACTGGCGCTGGTCCAGCCCATCCACGGCCATCTGGCGCAAGCCATGTCGCACGACCTGACAGCGGAACACATGGATGCCATGCGCGCCCAGCTTGCCGGCGATATCGCCACGGCGCGCTACCAGCTGGCCCAGCTTTCGGCCCAGCGCCCGATCGCCCGCGCCCAGCAGATCGACTTCGACACCACCATCGAACTGCTGGAGCGCTATGTGCGCGACCTTGGCGCATTCACCGCCGTCTACCACGGGCTGACGCAGGAAAAGCGCCAGCAGCTCAGCGATCCCGGAGCCTACACGCCCAAGACCCCGCCAGCCATCGTGCTGGCCAGCGGCGTGCGCGCCGCCAGTACGCTGCTGGTGACGGTGGCTGCATGGTACTGGCTGGCGTGGCCGCAGCTGGGCAATGCCATCGTCATCGCCACCATCTTTTGCGCACTGGCCTCCTCCTCGCCGCGCCCCACGGCCATGATCAAGCAGGTGCTGATCGGTTTCGGCATCGCCGCCCCGCTGGCCTTCATCACCGAGTTTTTCCTGCTGGCGCGCGCCGACGATTTCGCCACGCTGGTGCTGGCTAGTGCTCCGGTACTGGCGCTGGGCGCCTATCTGCTGAGCGGCTCGCGCTGGAGCGGCGCCGGCATAGGCATCTGCATGTTCTGCGCCACCCTGCTGGTGCCGGCCAACCAGATGCACTACGACATGGAGAACTTCATCAACAGCGAGCTGGCCCTGCTGCTGGGTGTGGTGGTGGCCTATCTGATGTTCAGCATCGTGCTGCCCGAGCACACCATGGGCCAGCGCGATCATGTGGCGGCCGCGCTGTGGCGCGAAGCCGCACGCGCCTGCAAGGCGCCCATGTTCCGCCTCAAGCGCCGCTATGACAACCGTATCCGCGACCTGCTTAGCCAGCTCAATGCTGCGGCCGGTCCGGCGCCCGGTCCGGAGGTACGCGCCATAGTCAGCCAGGGCCTGACGCTGCTGGAACTGGGCCATGCCATCATCGACCTGCGCCAATACATCGCCCAGGCCCCGCATGGCGCCGCCCGCACGGCGCTGCAGACGCTGGTGGCCCAGTTGGGACGCTATCTGCAGGCGCCCGACCATGCCGCCGCCGCAACCACGCTGCAGGCTACGCTGGCAACCGGCACGGCCGTGCGTACCGAACTGGCCCATGCACCGGCCGAGCAGCAGTTGGCACTGCAAGCCACCCTGCCCGATCTGCATTCCATATACACCTCGCTACAAGACCAACTGAGTACAGGAGAAGCCCCCCATGCCGCGTGAAATCGACCTCTTCGGCGTACTGATACCGGGCGTACTGCCGGTTTTCCTGATCAGCATGCTGCTGCAGGGCGTACTTGACCACGCCCTCAGCCATCTGGGCGCCTACCGCCATAGCTGGCATCCGGCGCTGGCGCGGCTCTGCCTGTTCGTCTGTATCTTCAGTGCGCTGCTGATTACGCTGTACCAATAAACCACCACCTCCCTGCCCCCCGAGAGACCCCTGTGAACGCATCAAAAATCTTCCGCTATTTTCTAACCCTGCTGCTCGCTGGCGCCGCCCTGTGGATGGGCCGCGCAGCCTGGGACCATTACATGGCTTCGGCATGGACGCGCGATGGCCGCATCAAGGCCGACGTGGTCACCATCAGCGCCGACGTTGCCGGCACCGTGACAGAAGTGCTGGTGCACGACAACCAGCTGGTTCAGAAGGGCGATATCCTGTTTACCGTCGATCAGGCGCGCTACCGCAACGCCATCACCCAGGCCCAGGCCGTACTCGCCGCCCAGCAGGTGGAACGTGGCCGCCGCAGCAAGGAAGCCAGCCGCCGCGCCGCGCTGGACAGCGCCATCATCTCGGCCGAGAGCCGCGAAACCGCCGCCTTTGCCGCCGATAGTGCCGGAGCCCAGTATCAGGCAGCGCTGGCCGCGCACGCACTGGCCGAGCTGAATCTGGAGCGCACCGTGGTGCGCGCTCCCGTTACCGGCTATGTGACCAATCTGAATGTGCATGCAGGCGACTTCGCTGCCGTGGGCGCCGCCAAGCTGGCGCTGATCGACGCCGCTTCGTTCTATGTAGTGGGCTATTTTGAAGAAACCAAGCTGCCGCTGCTGAAGGCCGGCGATGCGGTGGAAGTTCAGCTGATGAGCGGCGCCAGCGCGCTGCATGGCCACATCGCCAGCATCGCTCACGGCATCACCGACCACGATGCCAGCACCGGACGCGAACTGCTGGCCGACGTCAACCCCACCTTCAACTGGGTCCGGCTGGCCCAGCGTGTGCCGGTACGTATCGCACTCGACCCGCTGCCAGCAGGGCTGGCGCTGGTGGCCGGCACCACCTGCACGGTCATCATCCGTTCCGCCCCTGTTGCCGCCAAGCGGACCAGCGCCTGAGTGGCGCCGATAACACAACAGGGGCAGTTCCGGCACAACGGGAAAGTCTTCCACTCCCGCCCTGCCTGAACTGCCCCTGCTATCGGCTACCGCAAACCAGCCAGCCTGGCTGACTGCTTATTTCTCCGGACTGAGGTGGGTCAGCGCATAGCTGACATGCTGCCACCAGTGTTCGCGCGACTGCACGCTGCGCAGACACTTCTTGTCGATTTCCCCTTTGAAGACAGGGTCGGCGCACTGCTTGGTGGCCAGCGCATTGCGCTGGTTCTCCGCGTTACTCAGTGCGATAGTCAGCCAGACCACCAGCGCCAGCGCCAGCGCGGCCAGACTCCACGCCAGATGGTTGATGTAGGCCCACTCGAACAGGTTTTCGATGATGGGCGAAGATTCCTTGTAGATCTTCATCACCTGTCCTTCGACGGCTTTCTGTTCATCGCTGATTTCTTTCATACTGACCCCGTCTGGTAAGGCTTGTTAATGAGTACTAACGGCCAGCTTACTTCTTGCCGGCGCGCTCTTGCAGCGACTTGGCAATCAGGCTGTCCGCCACGGCAAACATGGCAGCGTGGGCAGCCGGCACCGAAGTCAGGCCATGGCCCGCCACGGCTGGCGAAGTGGTGTAGTGGCCGTCGATCACGATGGCCGGTACGCTATCGAGCTTGTAGGTATTGGCCATCTGCACGCCGCGCTTCATGCGGGTTTGAACGCCGAACGAATTAAAAGTTTCCAGATATTTGGCTTTGTCGACGCCGTTCTTCACCACGAAATCCAGCAGCAGTTGATCCGTGTTCAGGCGGTTGTGCTCGACGTGAATGGCACGGAACAGCTTTTCATGCATGCCGTTGCCCAGTGCATTCATCGCTTCCAGCGTATAGAAGGCCTTGGCCTGCGCATCTTCGCCCAGGTGCATACGGCGGAACACAATCTTGTCGCCCTGTTTTTTCACCCAGTCGGCCAGTGGCACGTCCAGCGCATTGCAGTGCGGGCAGTGGTACATGAACACTTCCAGCACTTCCACCTTCTTGCCTGTGTCCGGGCGGCTAGTCCCGTTTACGGTATTAAAATCCAGACCGTCTTTGAAATCGGCGGCATAAGCGCCGCTGGCGGCGGCCATGAAGGCGGCAGTGGCTAACAGGGGGCGCAGAAAACTCAGGAAACGCATAGTAGTCCTTGTTCAAGATAGGTGGCAAACGCGGGCAGATTACCACCTTTTTCACTGCGCGCAAATTAACCGGAGATTAAGGCTTGCTGGCGGGACGGCGCTGACGTGCCGTTTCCAGCTTTTCACACAGTACGGCGATGCCATCGGCAATGCGCGGAGTGGCACGCACCAGCAGCTCGCTATCGAGCATGAACAGATTGCCCCGTTTGACCGCCTCCATGGCCGTGACATTGCGCCAGATCTGGATGCCGGATTCGGCATCATGGCGCTGTCCGCCTATGATGGCTTCCGGATTGGCCTGCAACACGGCCTCGCTGCTCACGTTCGGCGCTGGCACCCGCTCGTCGGCAAACACGTTCTGGCCGCCGCACACCCGTATGGCATCGCTGGCGATATGCTCGCCATTAAGCGTATAGATGGGCTTCTCCCAGATCTGGTAGAACACCCGCACCACTGGCCTGCCCGCATAGCGCGCGCTCAGCGCCGCGATTTTCTGCCGGTAGTCCTGCGCCGCAGCCTGTGCCACCGCTTCTGTGCCCATCAGCTGGCCCATCCGGGTCAGGCTGGTGGCGACCTGCTCCAGTTTTTTCGGCTCGCTGTAAAACACCGGCACCCCGAGACTTTTCAGCTGCTCGATCTGGCGTGCAGTATTCCCGCTTTGCCACACCACCAGCAGATCCGGCCGCAGCGCCAGCACCCGCTCCAGATCGATCTGCGCATCGCTACCGATCAGTGGCAGGCGCTTGGCCGCTTCCGGATAATCGCTGAAGTTCATGGCGCCTACCACCCGCTCGCCTCCACCTGCCGCGAACAGCAGTTCCGTAATATGCGGCGCCATGGCGATCACACGCTGGGCCGGTTTGGCCAGCGTCACGGTATTGCCGGCGTCGTCACGCACACTGATGGCCGCCTGTGCGGCATCAGCGGTGAGGACAACAACACTGGCAGCCAGCAGCGCCAGCTTGCGGAAGTAAGCAGGTGTTTTCATAGGCTAGCTTAGAAAGTGTAGCGCGCCGATAGCTTCAACTGGCGGCCATCGGCCGGATAGATGGCGCTGTTACAGCCAAAAGCCTGCGAGTAGTAGTGCTTGTCCGTCAGGTTCAGGCCCTGCAGCGCCACTTCCCACTGGCCGTAGGTACGGGCATAGCGAGCATCGATGGTGGTGTAGCTCGGAATGCGCGCGCTGCACTGGTTGGTGAAGTCGTTGCCGAAGCGCTGGTTATCGACCCACTGCGCCCCCAGATCAGCCGTGGTACCGCTGGCCGGCGTCCAGCTGACGCGGGCGCTCAGGGTATTCTTCGGCACCAGTACCATCTGTTTGCCGTTGTTGCTGCCTTCTGTGAAACGGGCGTCGACGTGCTGATAGTGGCCGGTCAGGCTCCAGTCGGCATGGATACGCTGCTCCCCATCGAGCTCGAAACCTTCACGGCGGGTAGGCGCCAGATTGACGTTGGCGAAGGCAACAGGATTGTAGAAAATCTCGTTGGTCAGCTCGTGGCGGAATACCCGTGCCGTGATCTTCTGCAGTGCAGTGGCGTAGCTGGCACCCAGTTCCAAATCGTGCGACTGCTGTGGTGCCAGCGGCTTGTTGCTGGTCAGGGTGTAGGCATTTTCATCCGACGTGGCGAGACGATAGCTCTGACCCGCTTTGCCATACACCGTGGTGTGCGCCAGCGGCATGTAGCTGGCCTGCAGTTCCCATGCATTCACGGCTTGCACAGCACTGTAAGCGGTGGTGCCGTAACCGAACTTATCGTTGAAGTTCTTGTCGAACAGTTCGCGCCTTAAGCCAGCCGATACGCGCCCCTGATGAGCCGCATCGAAGCGCAGTTCGTCACGCAGATAGATCGCTTGGGAGTGCTGGTTGGCATCCGCCGCATAGCTGCTGGTTGCGACGCGGGTCCAGTACATCAGATCGACGCCGGCTACCGTCTCGTTGAGCAATCCGCCCACATCGCCCAGATGGCGCACGCGCGGCGAGAACTGGGTCTGCTTGCTGTCGTAGTCCATCACGAAGGGATAGTCGCCAAAGTAGCTGGCCTTGCTATGCTTCTTACGGTAGGACAGATCAGCTGCCACGTCATAGGCGCCAAAACGGCGCTGACTGAATACGGTCAGACGGTCGCTATCTAGGCTGCCCGCATCGTTGGGCGTCGCGGCCATACGTGGATTGTTGGCAAACTGCGCTGCCGTCAGTGAGCCCGGCAGGCCCATATCCTGACGCGCACCTTCATAGCGGAAGCCGACACGGCCTGCGTCGCTGAACCACTGCGCGCCGCCAGCAAACTGGGTCTGCTTGAATTCGTTGTTGTGGCGGTAGTTATCAGTGCGCTGGGTATCGATGGTGGCATCGGCGGCAAAGCCTTCCCATGCGTGCGCGCCGGACAGGCGCAGCTCGCCGGCGCCGAACTGGCCACCTTGCACGAACATCGAACCACTGCGGCTGAATTTCACCGGACGACGCGTCACGATATTGATCACGCCGCCGGTAGCACCATCACCGTACAGCACACTGGCGCCGCCACGGGTGATTTCGATGCGCTCGACGCTGTCGATAGGAATGGTGGACAGAATGGCGTTACTCAGTTCGTTTTCCGACAGACGCACGCCATCGAGCACAATCACCATATTCTGGCTGCTATTGGTACCGAAGCCACGCAGATCGAGACTGAAATCCGGGCTGCCGTCAAGGCTCTGGCGGCCATACACGCCGCCGATCTTGCGGATGGCAGCATTGACATCGCTCACGCCGGAGCGCTGGATATCTTCAGCATGGATGACGATGGCACCGATAGGCGCCAGCGCCGGGTCGGCATCGAAACGCGAACCGGTCACCAGCACAGAGGTCAGCGCCTGCGCCATCTGGGCAGCAGCAACTTCCTGTGCCAGCGCAGCGAACGGAGTGAGAGAGGTAAAGCAGAAAGCTACGGCTGCGGCGAGCCGGCGTGGAGGGAAAGCGGGCATGACATTCATTCTCAAAAAAGACATCCGCCTGCGTCCCCGCAAGCTGGAAGTGTACGGAAGGCGACTCAGCACCTTCCCCCTGTCTGGCCGGTATCCGGGCTGGCACAGTGCAAATCGCACCATGCGTTACCGTTGCGGGGGCAGCACACCTTAGCCGCAGCGCTGACAAGCGCATACGGCCCTGTGTTTCCCGTTTAACTGCCAGCGCGAACGCGCCGGCAAGCACCAAACCCGCGCATTATACGCGTCTGCGCGGACCGAGCGGTTTTTGCCGGTTGCGCCGTCTACGTCGCGAATCAGCTATGGGCCAGCATCCGATTAACTATTTAGATCGAATTTATCGATATTTCATGGATTGATAAGCTGGTCTGGCGTCCTTATAGTTATGAGCATCATTCAAAAGGAGTCTGACCATGTCTACCATGCCTACCTATTTTCTGTCCCACGGCGGCGGCCCCTGGCCGTTCATGATGGATCAGGTCGGGCATCTGTACGCCAGGCTCGACGCCTCGCTGCGTGCCATGCCGGCCCAGCTGCCGGCCCGCCCCAAAGCCCTGCTGGTGATTACCGCCCACTGGGAAGGACGCCAGTTCATGCTGTCGTCCTCGGCCCGGCCACCGATGATCTACGACTACGGCGGCTTCCCGCCCCATACTTACCAGATCCAGTATCCGGCGCCCGGCGATCCGGCGCTGGCGGCACAGGTCAAGCAACTGCTCGATGCAGGCGGCTTCCCTGCCGTGCTGGACGAGCAGCGTGGCTTCGATCATGGCACTTTCAGCGCGCTGTATCCGGCCTATCCCGATGCCGACATGCCCATCGTCCAGCTCTCGCTGCGCCATGATCTCGATCCGCTGGCGCACCTGCAGGCAGGCCGCCTGTTGGCACCGCTGCGCGAACAGGGTGTGCTGATCGTCGGCAGTGGCCTGAGCTTCCACAATCTGCGCGCCTTCAACGCGCAGGGCGCTGCCGCTGCCCGTGCTTTCGATGACTGGCTGCGCGCCGCCATGGCCCTGCCTGCAGCCGAACGCACAGCCGCCCTGCTGGCATGGGAAAAGGCTCCTGCTGCGCGCATGGCGCACCCGCGCGAGGAACATCTGCTGCCGCTGATGGTGGTGGTGGGCGCGGCGGAAAACGATAGCGCCAGCGTGCCGTATCACGAAGACGCCTTCATGGGCGCGCTGGCCGTCACCAGCTTCCGCTTCGGCTAATCACGCGCAGGCACTGCGGGAATCCGGCGCATGCATGGCGCCGGCAGCAACGCTACTGCAGCGCGTCCAGCCATGCCGGCAACTGGGCCAGCATGGCATCACGTGCGCGAAAGCCGGCCGGACCGGCCAGCGTGTCGTCGCTTTCCAGCCGCTGCTGCAGGAACGTGACGCTGCGTCCGGCCTTGGTGGCCCAGCCCACATACCAGCCTAGCTTGCCGTTCGCGCCATAGCTGCCGGCACCGGTTTTTCCATATACCTGCCAGCCGTTGGCCAGCTTGCCGCAGTAGGCGATACGGGCCGTCATATCGTAGGCCTGTGCCGATACGCCCAGCTCACGCCGCACCATGCGACCCAAAAAGGCCAGCTGTCCGCGCGGCGTAATCTGCAGCGAAGTATTCAGCCACGCACTGGTCAGGCCGCCGGAGACATCCTCGTTAGCGTAGCTGAACTGGTGGACATAGCGGGCAAAGCGCTGCTCGCCCAAACGCTGGGTAATCTGCTGCGAATACCAGACCACCGATCTCGCCATCCACTGTGCCGGATCGGTGTCCTGCTTCCATTCTTCGCGCCAGTCCACATAGCCGGGCTTGAAAGGCCACACCGGCTGGTGTTGGTCGACCAGTATTCCTGCGTCGTAGGCCATCAGACTGATGGCCAGCTTGAAGGTGGACATAGGCGCGGTGGCCGTATCGCATTGGCCCTCCTGCCGGATAATCGTGTCGCTACTGCTTTCGGCCAGCAGATTGCAAAAGGAGGTAGCTTGCGCGCATGGCGCCGCAGCCAGCAGCAAGGCGAGTGAAATAGGTTTCATCATGTCCGAATGAGTTGAACGGTTTATTGCGCTCCGGCGTAATGCAGCAGATGCCAGACCTGCCAGCGGATTTCGCGCTATAGTGCCAGCGACATCAATAGCTGACAACCACCTTTAGCGGACGGAGTGAAATGGATAAAGATATCAGGGAGGCACACGGCGCCTGCCATTGCGGCACGGTGCAGTTTCATGTCAGGCTGACCGATGGCCTGCACACGGCACGGCGCTGCAATTGTTCCTACTGCCGCATGCGCGGCGCAGTGGCCGTTTCAGCCAATCTGGCCGACATCACCATCACCGCTGGCGCGGAGTCGCTCACGCTGTATCAGTTCAACACCAAGCAGGCCAGGCACTACTTCTGTTCGAAGTGCGGCATCTATACCCACCATCAGCGCCGCTCCAACACGCAGCAATATGGCGTCAACGTGGCCTGCCTTAGCGGCATCAGCCCGTTCGATTTTGCCGTGGTACCAGTCAACGAGGGCAATCTACACCCCAAAGACAGCGCTGCGACGGGGCCAGTGGTTGCGGGGCATCTGCACTACCGCCCCGCCGACCAGCTCTGAAACCGGCGGCTTCATGTGCCGCGCTTGCCGCGCGCAGCGCGTTCGGCCTTGTCGGCTTCTTTCGCCGCCTTCTCGGCCAGACGGGCCGCTTCGGCGGCGGCAAACTGCTCCATGCGCAGGGCGCGCGTGGCCGGAGTTTCCAGCGAAATGCGGCCTAGCGCGCCGCTACGGTAATCACCGAGGAATACATGCGAGGCCTTCTCGAAATCGAGATCGCCGCCCTTCTGGCGGAAGCCGCGCCGGGCAGCAATGCCTTCCACCACGGCGATACCGTCCATGCTTTCGATTTCCTTGAAACCGTAGCGCGCCACCAGCAGCTGCGGATAGTACTGCAGCAGTTCGTCGGCCAGGAACACTGCCACTTCTTCCTCGATCACGGCATTGGTACCTACCGCGTGGCTGGCCGCCAGCATCAGGCCATCGCTGGGCATGGCGATTTTCGGCCACAGCATGCCGGGTGTATCGACCAGAACCGTGTTCTTATCGAGGTACAGCTTCTGTTGTTGTTTTGTCACAGCCGGTTCATCGCCAACTTTGGCTACGCGCTTCTTCAGCAGCGCATTCATCAGCGTGGATTTGCCCACGTTGGGGATACCCATGATCATGATCCGCAAGGGCTTGGTCGGCACCCCGCGGTGCGGCGCCAGCGCGCGTGCCAGTTCGGGAATGCGCGCCACATCGGCCGGCTTCTTGGTGGTCATGGCGAACGCGCTCACACCTTCCTGCGCGTTGTAATACGCCACCCACGCTGCCGTGGCGGCAGGATCGGCCAGATCGACCTTGTTGATGATCTTCAGGCAGGGGCGCTGGCGGAACTTGCGCAGCTCCTCCACCATGGGGTTGGTACTGGCCTCGGGCAGCCGCGCGTCGACCACCTCGATCACCAGATCGGTGTTCTCCATCTGCTCCGCCGCCTTCTTCTTGGCAGCGTTCATATGCCCCGGGAACCATTGTATCGACATGCTCTGACCTTCTAAAACGTTCTGACAATCCGCTATTTTACCTGCTGACCCGCGCAGGATTCGGATATGATGGGTCGCTTTTGCCGTTTCTAACCATATCTACAATATTTATTTTCGACCGGAGTGCTGAAGATGAGCATAGCTGCACCGTCCAATCCGAAGGAAATCACCCTGCGTGGCATCATCCTGGGGATACTGATTACACTGGTATTCACCGCCGCGCAGGTGTATCTGGGCCTGAAAGTAGGCCTGACCTTCGCCACCTCGATTCCTGCCGCCGTGATTTCCATGGCCTTGCTGAGCGCCTTCAAGGACGCCACCATTCAGGAAAATAACATCGTCCAGACCATCGCCTCGGCGGCCGGCACGCTGGCTTCCGTGATCTTTGTGCTGCCTGGCCTGATCATGATAGGCTGGTGGTCGGATGTGCCCTTCCTGCCCGTGTTCGGCGCCTGCGCAGTAGGCGGCGTGCTCGGTGTGATGTACACCATGCCGCTGCGCCGTGCACTGGTCTCGCAGTCGGACCTGCCCTACCCTGAAGGCGTGGCCGCGGCCGAAGTGCTGAAAGTCGGCATGGCTTCGCGCTCGGGCGCACAAGAAGGCAAAGCCGGCCTGTGGGCCGTGATCTGGGGCAGTCTGGCTTCGGCCGCCTACGCCGCCGGCGGCGCCATCAAATTCATGGCGGCGGAAGTGTCCATCTACTTCCGCACCGGCAGCGGCGCTACCGGCATAGGCTGTTCCAGCTCACTGGCCCTGATCGGTGCGGGCCACCTGATGGGGATCACCGTCGGTATCGCCATGCTGGCCGGCCTGATCATCGCCTGGGGCATCATGGTGCCGCTGATGACCAGCCTGACGCCTGCCGCCGCCGGGATGGATGCCAGTGCCCATGCGTTGAGCATCTGGTCCAAGGAAGTGCGCATGATGGGCGCAGGTGTGATCGGCCTGGCCGCCATCGTCACACTGGCCGGTCTGGCCAAGCCTATCTTCAGCGGCCTGAACTCGGCCATGGAGACGGCCCGCAAAGCCAAGCTGGAAGGCGTTACGCTGGACCGCACCGAGCAGGATCTGCCCATTTTCATCGTCGGCCTGATCACCCTGATTTCCATGGTGCCTGCCGGCTGGCTGCTGGCCAGCTTCCTGAATGGCACCACCATCGCCAGCCTGAGCGTGCCGCTGGTCGCCGTCGGCATCGGCTACATCCTCATCGCCGGCATGTTCGCCGCCGCCGTGTGCGGCTATATGGCAGGCCTGATCGGCTCTTCCAATTCGCCCGTATCGGGCATCGCCATCCTGACCATCCTCGGTGCTGCGCTCAGTGTGGGCATGGTAGGCCGCAGCATCCTCGGCCCGAATACGGCACAGGCGCTGATCGCCTTTGCCCTGTTCGTCACGACTGTGGTGCTGGCCGTAGCCGTGATCGGCAACGACAATCTGCAGGACCTGAAAACCGGCCAGCTGGTCGATGCCACGCCGTGGAAACAGCAGGTTGGTCTGCTGATCGGCGTGGTCGCCGGCTCCTGCGTCGTGCCGCCAGTGCTGGACCTGCTCAATCGGGCCAATGGTTTCGTCGGTGCGGCCAATATCCACGCCATTTCCGACCAGCCGCTGGCGGCACCGCAGGCGCTGCTGATTTCCACGCTGGCCAATGGCGTCATCGGCGGCAACCTGCAATGGAACCTGCTGGGCTACGGCGCGCTGGTAGGCCTGCTGCTGGTGCTGATTAACTTCGCGCTGAAAAAAGCCAGCAAGGACAAATACAGCCTGCCGCCGCTGGGCGTGGGTCTGGCCATCTACCTGCCTAGCGCCGTGATTACGCCGGTCGTCATCGGCGCCATTACCGGCTATCTGTTCGAGCGTGCGATGGAGCGCAAGACCGGCGGCGAAACGGCCAAGCGGCTGGGCGTGCTGATAATGTCCGGCTTTATCGTCGGCGAGAGCCTGTTCAATGTGGCGCTGGCCGGCCTATCGTGCTGACCGGCAAAGGCGAGCCGCTGGCCATCGCCAACAGCCTGAGCGAATCGCACACCATGATAATCGCACTGCTCGTGGGCAGCGCTCTGGTGTGGGGTTTGTACCGCTGGTCGGCCCGTCAGGGCGAACAGATCGGCGCCTGAGACGGCGCCCGCAGGCGGCGTAGCGCAAGCTGCGCCGCCTAGATTTCCGCCAGTGCCTTGAGGTGGGCAACCACGCTGCGGCCCAGCGCCGACAGGTTGTAGCCGCCTTCCAGACAGCTCACAATGCGGCCTTGCGCGTACTGGCGCGCCACCGCCATGATCTGCCGCGTGATCCACGCATAGTCAGCTTCCACCAGCCCCATGCCGCCGATTTCATCCTCGCGGTGCGCATCGAATCCTGCCGAAATAAAAATCATCTCCGGCTTGAACGCGTGCAGCGCAGGCAGCCATTGTTCCAGCACTACCTTGCGCACCTCCTCGCCACCGGAACGCGCCGGCAGCGGCACGTTGACCAGGTTCGGCGTGATCGGCTCCGGCTCCGTGTAGGGATAGAACGGGTGCTGGAAAAAACTCACCATCAGCGCACGCGGTTCATTGCGTAAGGCCTCTTCCGTACCGTTACCATGATGGACATCAAAATCCACCACGGCGACACGGGCCACGCCGCGCACATCGAGTGCATGCTTGGCCGCGATGGCGACGTTGTTAAACAGGCAGAAGCCCATAGGCTCAATAGGCCGCGCATGGTGGCCGGGCGGCCGGATGGCGCAGAAGGCGTTCTCGATTTCACCATCGATCACGGCATCCGTCGCTGCAACAGCAGCACCGGCGGCACGCTGGGCGGCGCGCCAGCTGTAGTGGTTGAGCGTGGTGTCGCCATCGATGGGATAGGTGTC
>Ga0187843_10001188_pt1 | contig 16816 bp, 14 predicted proteins | sample SpaLakP09_SKY_43_FD_134516 | JGI IMG/M metagenome (GOLD analysis project Ga0187843, IMG submission 134516) | Oligotrophic lake water microbial communities from Sparkling Lake, Wisconsin, USA - SP09_SKY_43 | ecosystem: Environmental > Aquatic > Freshwater > Lake | place: USA: Sparkling Lake...
CTAGTGGTGATGGTGCTGGTGCTAGTGGTAGTGATGGTTCTACTGGTTCTGGTCCTTCTGGTGGTGGTAGTGATGGTGCTGGTCCTAGTGGTGATGGTGCTGGTGCTAGTGGTAGTGATGGTTCTACTGGTTCTGGTCCTTCTGGTGGTGGTAGTGATGGTGCTGGTCCTAGTGGTGATGGTGCTAGTGGTAGTGATGGCGAAGGCGAAGGTGGTGATGGTGACAATGATGGAGATGGTTCTGGTGCTGGTGCTAGTAGTTCTGGTGATGGCGGTGGTTCTGGTGATGATAATGATGATGGTTCTGGTGATGGAGATGGTGCTGGCGTTTCTTCTGTTACATGTGCGACTGTTCCAGATGATAGTGGTGATGGTACTGGTGGTACTTCTGGTTCTGGTGATGCTTCTGGTGCCGGCGTTTCTTTTCTTACAGATGAGACTTTTCCATCTGCTATTTCCTGCTGTAATTCACGTTGTTGTTTCTTTACTACCTCAATCTTAGATTGATTTTCTGGAACATCTTTTGCTTTCATTTTATCTAGTTCAATCTTATCAAGTTGTACCTTTAGATTTTGGTTTATTTTTTCACGTTCTGCTTGTAGTTCTTTCTCCATGGTTGCAAACCTTGCTTTTAACGATGCCGCTATTTTATGATAGTTTTCTTTCGATACAGTTTCTAATTTTGTCTCTTGTTCTTTGGAAAATTCACCCCTCTCTTTCAGTTTTTGGTATGCATCGTTTAATGCTGCTTTTGATAAAGCTCGTTCTGCCTGTAACTTTTTCTCTAAACCTTTACGTTCTTCTCGCATCTTTTCCTCTAATGCCTTGTCTTGTGCAGCCTTGTTTTGTATGACCTTTTCCCGCATGGCCTGTATCATCTTCTCTTGTTTCTCCTTCTCTTGTGCAGCTTTTTCGCGTATGGACCGTATCATCTTCTCTTGTAGAGCCTTGTCTTGTGCAGCTTTTTCGCGTATGGACTTTATCTTGTCTTGTGCAGCTTTCTCTTGTCTCGAGTTGTCTTGTACCTCTACATTTGGTTGAAAGAAACCCCTGAATTTTTCAAGTGCGGTAGAAAAGATTGGAGCCGACGGTTCCTTGGACGGTTCTTTGGACAAATCCTTCTCAGTGTCCGTCGTATTTGTATTTCCAAATACTTTGGAAAAGGTATCGCCCCAGGTTAGTCCAGACTTTTCCGGCTTCTCTATCACTGGTTCCTTGACAGGTTCCTTGGTCTCTGTGACCGTGTCTTTGATCGGCTCTTTGCTCGGCTCTGTGATCGGCTCTGTGACCGGCTCTGTGACCGTCTCTGTGACCGGCTCTGTGACCGTGTCTTTCATCGGCTCTGTGACCGTCTCTGTCGCCTCTATAGGCTCCTTGGGCTCGTCAGCCTTTTCACTCTCGTTCGCCGCTAAACGAGGTATGTTCGAGGAAACACTTCTCCTCACAGGAACAACAACATTCAAGTCTCCCTTCAAATGGTTAATACTCATCAAGATCATTGTAATCAGAGAAATGTCGTCCACCTTATAACCATTCAAATAATCTTTTAACGCCTCTATTATACGATTGTCTCCACGTATTGTTTTGATCCATTTCTTTTCCATGTCAATGACCTTTTCGTAATTCTTATGCAAGGTATCTATCAGTCTCTTTATACGTGTGGCATTCTCTCGTGCTGCCGGGGTCATAGGAGTCATGGTGTATTCCGTCAGCAGTGTGGTGAGGTTTACCTTGGTCGACAGGGAATGTTTATACATCCGCTCCAATTGGTCGTTAGGGATCACTTTAAAACGCTCTACCATGAAATTGTAATACGAGTCAATCTTATCCGTCATATAGTTCAGACTTTCTAGGATGAGTTCACGTGTCGCTAAATGAATACTCTCTCCCTGACCCTCTACCGTAGCCACCAGGGTGTCGAGGTAGTCGCTGCACGAGGTATACAAGGGCAATAACATTTCCATCGAGACAGATTGTTTACGTTTAATACGGTTGAAAAGGTCTACGCCATACGTGAGCTGTTTGATCACATAGACCGCATTCATTTCCACCAGTTTTTCAAGTATTTTTTGTTGGGTCCAGTCCACCTTTTGTATCTTTGCCAGGATAGGGTTCAGTGCAGAAGAAAATGGAAGGGTTGAAAGGACATGGATCCATTCCGTGAGTTGTTTCACTTTCAAATCCACGCTATCGGGTTTTTGTATCACTACCTTATGAAGGTCTACGCCAAATAAATCCAGGCATTTTTGGGTATAGTCCGTCAATTCTGTTTCGTAGCGTGAATATCGTTTGCAATAACTCTCAAACCTGGGTTGTTTACCCGAGTCTAGAAATACCGATGATAGAAAAGCTTCAAAGAATTTTTTGAGTTCATGTTCAGTTAGGCTTGTTTTACTCAAACATTCTTGGGTATAGCCTTCTATCTTTTTTTCTAATGTCTCCATCTACTCTATATATCTTAGTTAAAAAAGGTTTCCTGGATCACGCGACCCCGTTTCAGTTTAATCTGTCTAAAAGAGCTGTCGATGGGGTCATGCGAGACAATGATCACCGTCTTTCCAATATTGATACGTTTGATGATATCCATAACAAGTACCTTGGTCGCTGGGTCCAAGGCTGCAGTAGGTTCATCCAAGACTAAGATCGGTGCTTGGCGGTAAAAAGCACGTAAAAGCCACACAATTTGTCTCTGTCCGCCAGACAATTCATTGCCTTCCACTCCGACCGCGTGGTCCATCTTATCCTCAAACACGCTACGAATGTCTTGCAGTTTCAAATCATCCAACAAGAGTAAAATACTTTCCTTGCTTGGCTTCTTTTCCATACCATACGTAATGTTTTCATATAGGGTTCGATTGAAAAGCTTGGGTTTTTGCGGAATATAGAAAATGTTCTCTCGCAATTGGGCATTTGAAATTTTGTTGGCATCCATCCCGCCAATGCTAATGGTTCCCATGGTCAAGGGCTGGAACCCGAGCAACAACTTAATCAGGGTCGTTTTGCCGCTTCCAATCTGCCCCACAAATGCAACCTTTTCGCCCTTTTCGATGTGAATATCGACCTTCTCTAAGACAAACTTATTCTTGTATTTATGATAGACGCTTTGAAACATAATGTCCCCATTTTTAAAGCTTTCCGAGTTTGTTTTCTTGGCGTTCAGGTTGTAGCTAGAAATCTCATTAAAGAAGATCTCGGTGTCCAGTACTTTACCATAAAGATCCGAGTACTTGTCTGAATTCAATACAGCCTTCTCGTAGAGACGTATGATGGAAAAGGTCACGATAAAAGTACTAATCAGGGTTTCTGCGTTAATCTTCTTTTGCTTGTATTCGTAATAGATTAAGTAATTTAATGACACAAATAGAGAGACTGTTATACCACCCCAGAAAGACGATGCAGTCAAATACTTTTCCCAAGACTGGATTACCAGTTCTTTGTAGTCTTTAAAAATAAATTCATAAAACCGTGATTTTTCTTGTGACTGCTGATTGAAGGCATAGATGGATGAGAAATTATTGAAACAATCCACCAAACTTTCATACATTTTGTCTTGGGATTTGTTCTTTTCTATGTCATAGATCAAGAGATGTTTGAATAAAAAGTAAATGAATATATAGTAGAATACAGCATAAGCAATATAGACCGTCATGGTGATGGTCGAGACGGAATAATAAGTATAGATGGCAGTAATCGAGACAAGAAATTCTCTTACAAATTCAACTCCAAACGTTTGCAGACAGTCTGCCAAGATACCGGGCATTCGAATGATTTTGGATAAAATCTCACCCGTATGAATGTTTTCAAAGTCAAGTTCGTAATGATCTATGATAAATTCAAAAATGGAACCGGTCGTGTACTCTGCAAACTCGGGGAAAATGACAGACTGAGTTTTATAGAGAGACATTTCTAGGATCCAACAGAGTACATAGGCTCCAAGCAACATTTTCACAAAATAAGCAAAGGATGATTTGTTATTGTCTTTAAAAGAGTTGATGACCATACCATAATATTTGGGGATGATGATGTAGTGGAATGGATAAAGCAAAATAGTGATGATGAAGTAGATGATGAAGACAATGTATTTCTTTTTCATGAACGAAACTAAAATCCCATAAATACTGAGGTAGTCCATATAATTCTTTGATATTTTAATAGATGATAAGGATACTTTTATTCGTCTAACTCTTCCTTCTCAAAGTACGACATGAGTTGTCCCGATGCCCACAGGAGTAGAAGAAAGACAGGGATGATCAGAAATAAAATAATAACTGTTAAGAAGAGAGCTGCAATGAAAAACCCCAGCGTGGCCAGACCATAGACAATGTGTTTGATCCATTGCTTGTATTTCGAATTCCAAATTTTATAGATTTCTGGATGTAAGACGGGATTAACTACAAAAGCAATGTATCGCACGTCTTCGCGAATGAGCCACGTAAACCAATTTGTCATGAATAAATAAATCAACCCGACCACCATGAGCCATGCAATAAAGACAAAATATCGTTTGAACCAAAAGACAAAGGTGTGGAAAAAGGGCATCACAAAGGTTTTGGTCGAAAGAAAATACATGATGGAAACTGCAATCATGGCGTAAATTGCATAGAAGACGATTTGTCTCGCCTGTTCCAAGAGGGGATTTTCATAGGGTTTGTTAAGATAGACAAAATTGGGATTGGTAACGGGGTCGCTATAGATAATGCTATTTAGCATGGATTTAAAAAATCCGGGGTCTTTTATAGCTTGAATGGCAGAGGCAGACTCGGCCGTAGCTTTTCTCAAGGCAGCAGCCGTTTCTGCTTTTTGGTCTTCGATAAACTTTTTTTGTGCATCTATACCTGTTCCGTCGTAAATACGATCGTATTCCTCTAACAGGTCCACGCTAATATCCCCTCTCACGTTCTTGAACTGAGAGATAATCTTTCCAATTTCATCATTGATAGTCATTGCATCTTCTATCACCTTTCGTGCCAGAATATTCATCTGTAGGTCAGACTCTTCTTTAATTTTGGTAAAATACCCTTCTAGCTGAGGAGGCAAAGAGGGAATAGGACCGTTCAATACCTTCCAGACTTTGGTTAAATCTGTTTTAATTGTTTCAATGATTTTGTCGACTTTCTTCAACCCGTCTTGTAGGATCTCATAGGGTTTATTTTTTTGAGAAGAGTACTGCTCCATGATATCATCCAGGATGTCCTGTCCATTTTGTATCTCTCGTTGAAAGGTCCACTCTTTGGGGATTGGTGTAAATTGATTCAACATCTCATTCAAGTTATTGAAGTGTCCCTTTATCGATTCGATGATTTCATCAATACTTTTTTTAAATATTTCTTCGACCTTGTTTGAACACACAAAAGGCAATACCGGTATCAATGCTCCGGATAGGTCACCCACTGGTATAGTGGGATTTTCTGCAAAACTCTGCAACCCAGCAGCACTCGATTCAGCGGATGGGACAGGGGCTGAGGTTGGGTTCTTGGCGACCTCATCAATCGTTTGACATCCCTGACTTTTTAATTCATCCCCTATTTTATTCTCCAATCCTTCTTTCAGATTGAATAGATACATTAAAATATATATAAACATATATAATGTTTTCTCTTCTTATCCCCATCTTTGTGTCCATCTTTGTTTTCTTACTCTATGTCTATTGGAGAGAACGAGAAGGCTTACAAAATCAGTCAAGTCCGATATCTCTGATGCCAGACAATACAAGAACGTTCAACTTTTATAACGAGTTGCGTACGGATTCAGACGACCCGAAAAGCTTATACGAAAAGAAATATGAAAAATATTACAACGCAGACATCAAGGTAGACTTGTCTTATTTCAACAATACGTCCCACCTGTTGTATGCCTTGAGTAAACTAGAAAAACCCGGCAAACTGTAATTATAAGTTAAGTATTTTACGTAACAATGACTTTTTCGTCTTGGCGTCTACAAACCCGCAATCGTACGGATTTTTGTATTCGTTGGGTAATAGATTGTATTCCTTGTTGATCCGTTTGGCCACATTGTCCATCCAAAACCAAAACCAGTATCGCGAATAAAGATAATCATTTTTGATTTCTTGTTGAAACATTACTTCAATAAGGTTATGTGTACTGGTCAACATAATAAGCTCTGTCACAATCGAGTTTTTGCTATCATACAACTCATAAATACGGGTTTTTTCATTCTCTTGTAAAAATTCCTTTCGATTTAGAAACCGTATTTCATTGAGGATATTCTTCAAGGTAGTGATGAGGCCCATGCGGTAATCTTCCACTGTTTTAATAAACGAAAAGACGTTAATGTTGTAAATGATTGGGAAATTGTTCATGATGACAGAGGGAACGGCGAACCGGTTGTTTTCCTTGATTTCCAGAACACGTTCTTTGATGATGTTGATACGTTCTTGCAGTGCCTGGATGAGAGTCTCTTGTTCGTGCTTGACGGATTTTCGTAGTCCCTGCTTGAATGTATCACTTTCGACTTGTCCCGCATTTTCGTGTAGTTCTATCCACTGACTTAATTCTTGCTCGTACCCACTTGGATGTAAAAGGGGATTTTCAAACAAAAGGATTTCGCCCGAGGTAAATTCCAGCAAAGTTTTCAGTCTATACAAGTGATTGCTCGCAATGTGGTGTGACTCAGCCGCAGCATCCAACTTTAAATAGTTCACAATCGCGAGTAGAAAGGCCACGAAAGCATTGATCCCTCCAATCAATACCGAGCCGTTTTCATATCGATTGCTGACCGAAGATAGGACACTACACATGGTGGATAAAAAGATACACGGCAACATCAACAAGTTCAATTGATATTTGCAATAAGTACACGATTGATTGTAGAGAAAGGCATGTGCTTTGATGAAGCTAGCAAGAATATCGAGGGCACATGAATATTTATGAACGACACTGGGTTCATAATGGTGAATGAGTTTTTTTTTCAGGTCTTCTATGGTAACCTTGTGGTCCTTTGCGTCTGCCTCGGTACTGTCACTGTTGGCTTCCCAGAGACCATCGTTCATATATACTTTAATACATAAGTAAAAAGAAGACCATAATGTTCCCAAATGTCTTTCAGATGTGTTCCTTGATGATGCCCGAATCGCGGATCCATGTAAAAAGAAAGGTTCCGTTCGCCGTTCTTGTAAGCGTCTACTTTTTGTAGAGACTTGTAATAGATCAGAGGTTCTTTGTAAGGGACCAAGGTATCATTGAGGTTGGTATAAATCAAGAGATTTGGATAGTCCGCATCCTTTCGGATATGTTCTAAAGGAGCATAACTTTCAATGTAGTCATGAACTTCAAGTTGAGTAATGTTTCCCAATTCACTACGAGTCTCTATTCCGAGGGGGGTCTTGTACGTGGTCATGGTCTCAATAGGGGTAATAAAAGGCACGCCCACAAGGGCCACCTTGCATAGGTCCGGCTCCATGTTCAAGACACTGCTAATGAGCAGCCCTCCGAAACTACGCCCCCAGATGGCCAATTTGTCTCGGCTTGTAATCTTACGGTCAAATAGGGCATGTGCAGTTTCGATAAAATCGTGAAAGGTATTCATCTTATGCTGCATGCGTCCCTCTGTATAACCTTGGTAGCCATATTCACCCCCGCCTCGCAAGTGTGCAATGGCCACGACAAATCCTCGTTCCAGCAAAGGATAAAAATGAATACTTTCTTTGGCACCTTCGTAGCTGTTATAGGCTCCATAACCAAAGAGCAAGCACGGAGACAAATGGGGTCTGTCTTTGTAGATTAAAGTGACACGCAATCCCGGGCGGATCAAGACCTCTTTTTCCGTATAACGTGGTTTCATCACTAACTTGTCCATTCGAGTATCCGTCAACGTAATCAATTGTTCCTCAGGAGGACAGGTATATTTGTGTTGAAGTATCTTGTATTGATTGGTATTGGGTAAGTAGTTTTCCAGTGAAAAATAGTCGGTCTGTCCCCGACTTTCTTGCAACAAGGCGAGTTGCCCGCAGGACCATTTCATCAGCTTGAGCGACTTGGGACAGGATACGGTAAAGAGAAAGGATTGATTGACCAGGTCGACTTCCAAGATTTGCTCTTGTACGTTCTTGTTGTCATAGAGGATGTTCTTGTTTTGCAAGTCAGGCGACGTATAGATCTTATGCCTTCCGAGTTCTTGATACACTACATACCATAATCCTGCCTCGTGTTGGATTAAAAGGTATTTGGTTGAGGGTTTACGTGCGAACAAGGTACTCATTTTTCGAGTATCCACGTCGAGCAAGAGGATTTCGTCGCTGTTGTAATTTTGAATCTTGATGATGACAAATAAACCACTATTGGAAAGATACATGTCGATAAAATATCCATGCGGTGTCTTGTAGAGTCTCGTATTTTTTTGGGTTATTAAATTGTAGACATAGATACCCGAGTCATTGTAGTAACGATTGATACTGACATACAGAATTTCATCGTCGTTTAACCATATCGCACAAGGGGTAGAGAAACGAAGGTTTGACAGTAAGTCTGTGGTTTTTAAAATGTGTTCCTTGTGCAATTTGATTTCTTCAAAATGCTCGGTATAACGCGGTTTTAAAAACAAGTGAAAGCACTGGCTACCGATAAAGTCAATGGCGAGCAAAAAGGTGTTGCCCGATGGGTTGAGTTCCATGAGACCCACTTTGAAAAAAGGAAACTTCTTGGACATTTTACTCAGGTTCAACAATTCAAGCTCTTTGCATGGACTACGCTGCGTTAAAATTTTATAACCGTTTCGAGGGTCTCGTCTGCCCACAATCGGATTGGGTCCCTCTTGGCTATACAAAAAGGGTTGAGGTTGGTAGTCCTTTTTCATTTCCTTTGCCAGTGCACGGATAGATGCTAGGTAGGCCTTGTCTAATTTCATGTTGTGTCCTAGGGCATGAACCGCTCTCTTGTCGTGCAGCGAAGGATTGACCACCGTAAATTCAAAGGATCCGGACGTCTTTAATTCTTCAGGCCTCACATAATCCGTGATATATGCTTTGAAGTCTGCAAAAGATTTACGCGTCACGTTGCGTGTCTTGAATAAGTATTTTAATGTTTTGAGTTTCATTTAACATAGGGGGTTATTTTTTATTTATACAGGACACAATCACAAGTTTACGGGTCACAAGTTTACGGGTCACAAGTTTACGGTCACAAGTTTACGGGTCACAAGGTTTGTTTGCTTCCTTGAACTCAGCCAGGGATATAGGTACAGCCATGACCTCGATGCTGTTTCGAGACACGGGTGGTGGATAGTGTTTATTTTCTGGTGCAAAGATGCGTTTTCTACGTAAGAGTCTCGGGTAATACATGGCATAGGTGAGAGGAGGATCGGCGACCACGGGTTTGGCTTTGGCCTTGGTGCATGCCATTTTGTTTTTAGGGTTCAGGATAGGTTTCACATCAGCACATGGAGTCTCGTCAATCTGGGTTTCAGGATTGCACAGGTCCGTCAGAGCATTGGATACCTTTTTCGAATACAATTGGTCAAAACTTAGCTGAGTAAGAGGTTGGACCACGTTATGAGGATACCCACGGTTGAGCCAGGTGGTTCGAGCAGCCAACATGGCATGATTGGACTTGACCGACGGTCTTGGTTGATTGTAGGCGTCCGAGTTACATGTAATGGTGTTTTCAATACGTCTGGAATTGTTCAGTGAAAAAGCAGGTTGTCCAGTAGAAAGATGACGCGTGGCTTGGGATTTCTTTTTTAACACGGATAAAGACATCTATACATCTGTAAGAGATTATATTACAGAACTATGTTTAGGTTCTAAAGATAGAGTAAGACAGGTAACTTTTCAAATGCATTTCGTATAAAATAATAGACCGGGGTGCCTTTCAATGGAGTAAGGTCGGCCTCTTTATGATACGTTTTTCCCATGAATAAGGTGTAAGCAAACTTGCCAATTTCCCTGTATGTCTTCACGAGGTCAACTTTGCCGACGTTGTCCATGGTTCTTAAAAAAAGGGTTCGATCCACCTCGACAAAGTCAGACGTGTCGATTGCAAACAGTGAATACCCTTCCTCGTACAAAAGTAAAGTAATGTAAGTCAATTGTTTTAGGATCTCCTCTTTTTCGAGAGTCGTCCTTTTTAATTCAAAGGGTATTTCTCGGGTAGAGGTAATGTTTAATTCTTTCCTCTGTTTTAAGTTCAACTCTTGAATATTCATTAAAATTGAATTATATAAAATACTTAACGGAAGATACATTAAGAACCAATAACCAAGCATGTCTTACGTACCTCCTCACCTTCGCAAAGCTTCGGTCAATCCTCCAGTCGAGGAAAAGTGGACGGAAGTTAAGCCGAGACTCCGAGGAACAAAGAATGATAAATCTGAACCAAAGAAGGAAGAGTTTCCAGAATTAGTAAAGGCAGTGACTTTTCAGCCTAGCTCTGTAACGGTGCCTACCATGAACTTTGCCAAGTTGTTTAAAAATGCCGGACCGAAACCGATCAAACGTGTTCCCATGAAGCGAGGATTGATCCTTCTCTCCAAAACCCGACCCAAGGATAGCATGACCGAGGAGGAATGGAACCAAGAAGAAGAAGAACGAATGTTGGTGCGACAGGATCTGCACTTTCAAAAGATTACGTTGGACTTGGAAAAACGACGTAATCAGATGCGAGAGTTTGATCCTTCCTATGAGTCGGAACATGTGATTACCTCTTCCTCGGAAGAAGACGTGGAGGAAGTGGTCGAGGAACATGAGGAAGAGGACGAAGTGGTTGAAGATGAGTTAGAAGACGAATAATAATTTCTTAGACTTTTCCAATGATGGAACGATTGGTCCAGTTGTGCGAAGAGAACTATTTTAAAACGGCAGACAATCTGTTTGCTAATATTTATTTTTTTTACATAAACAACGGAACGTGCGAGGACTACCGCAAAGTACAGGTCTCTTTAAAGGAAGGCGTATTGACCAAGGAAGAATTTACAGGAGAATGGCTGAAACATCGGGTCTTCAAAGGACAGCGTTATCAACTCTATCAACTCTATAGTTATCATGTAAACCTATTAGAGGAAACCTTACCCGAGATGAATATACAGAATGCGTTTGAGAGTCATGCACACGTAGAGCCCATGGAATTTCCACCCAGTCTAGAACTGTTTCAGCATCACAATTCCGTGTTTGTCTTTTTGTCAACGGAGCAAACACGCAAAACAAAACGTGCCTTGTTGGGACCGGTGAAAAAGACGCTTAAAAGCCATGGATAGATCATAGATTATAACAATAAATACAATCCTCTACCTTGTAGCCGTTGAAGTCAGTTGCCGACACGGAGGTATACGCACCAAAGTTTTCGTGGTACACACAATCTCCTAAGAATAACTCTGGAAAAAAGTAATCTTCCACCAGCACGTCCATGGAGTCACAGGTCGGTCCATAAAAGGTACTCATGAACATCTCACCCTGTTTCATCACTTGCAAATGGGGAATAAGCTTGTCGTAGTGAATGGACCCAAATCCCCCATACGTTCCATCGTTCAAAAAATAGGCATATTTTGTTTGGCCTTTTTCTTGAACTTGTTTCTTTCCAATCACATTCATCACGAGTGTTTGTGTGGACTCGGAGAAATATCTACCCGGCTCGGCAATAAACCGTATCTGCTTTCCTTGAAAAAAATCAAACATACCCTTTCGAATTTCAGCTGCAAATCGGATGAACATCGTTCGGTCTCCTGGAAAACCGCCACCTATATCAATGACCCGTGTCTCGAGGGCTATTCCAGAGGCAACGTCGACGGCACAGCGAGTGGTTCGCAAGGCTTCGTAAAAAGCCACGGGTGAACTACACAGGCTGCCTACATGAAAACTAAACCCAATAAAATGTAGGTTTAGACGTTTGACCAGCAACAATAATTCATGAACATCTTCAAGCTTACAACCAAATTTACGGTTGAAACGCAACACACTCTTTGTATCGTCTACCGCAATTCGTAGGATAAGCCGAGCCTGTGGATGGTATAGTTTTACTTTATACAGTTCCTCTTCACTATCAAAGGTCATGTGTTGAACATCTTTTTGTTTGGAATACTGTAAATGGCTGATGGGCTTACATGGGTTTGCATACAAGATACGTGACCCGTCCTTGACGATCCCGTGAACCAGCTCGATTTCCTTTTCGCTGGCACAATCAAAGTTAATTCCGAGAGAAGACATGATTTCCAAGACTACAGGATTGTTGTTGCTTTTTACAGCATAAAAAGGCTTGACCATCGGGAGTTCATTGTTCCAGGTTTCATAGGCAGAAAACACTCGATCCAGATGGACCAAGTAAAAAGGACGATCCGTTGTACGCTTGTGAAGAATAGAATATAAAAAAGGTTGCAAGGGTTCATGTTTAATCATGACCTTGTATTTTTCAATAAAAGAAGGTTGCAATTGTATTGTGTCCTCGTCCATAGGAACAATATACATGCTTGTATTTAAGTATCTATTTTAAAGAATTAGGTTTATATTTCATCGAAATCCACAGGCTCGGCATCTTCCGACAAGGTAATCCCCATGTCTTCATCCTTCCAATCTTTCTGAGCCTGGTCCTCTTGTTGTAGGATGGTTAGATTGGGAGTACTCTGGATCAGGGTTTCTTTCTCTCGGTCTGAATACACATAGAGCAGATCGCATGACTCCTGTTTTCCTTCCGTCTTGGAAGCCCAGTCTCGAAGTCCAACCAAGACCCAAACTCCCGCCTTGATAAAATTGCCCCCCTTGAACTTGCCACTAAAGGCTCCGCGGATATGACACAATCTCTCTTCCTTGTCTTGACATTTGACGAGACAAATCCGCCCACCTGTCATCTTGGTCACAATCGCATAATACTCGGACGGATCTGTCGAGATCTTCATGCGACTAGTCGTAAAGGTTTTGTGTCCAGCCTGCTTTGCTTTTTTGCCTCCGGTCAGATTGCGAACCATGTTAGAATACTTATCCATCAGAGGTTTCGTTTAATTCAATTTTTCTGATAAGGCATTCCAGATGGTTCCTTTGTAGTTATCTTCCCCTGAAATATGAACCTTTTTACTATATACACTGAGTGGAATGTTTCGTAAAATAATATCTTGCATTTGTCTCAGCTCTGTAAGGGAGGGACGCTTGGAAGGGTCTGCATGGAGCATACGAAGCAAATGATTTTTCCAAATTGGAACGTCCATGTCCTGCTCTTGATACATGTGAATAAAATGATTGGCAATCTTGTAGCTGTCCCAGGTATGCCAAAAGGACAGCAGAAAGGTCAGTTGTTCCGATTTAGTTTTCTGGATCCATGGATGAAACACGGTCGATGCAATAGACTGATATGCGTCCACAAACCCTAATCCATAGACACTTTTGAATAAATAATGCATACTTTTCAGGTAGGTTTCAATTGTACTCTTGAGCGACTCTTCGGTTAGGGGGCCCACGTTTAGGATGTAGGCGATCAGATGGTATTCCAAAGGCCACCATTTCCAGTTGGGTGTATACGAATGAAAAATATCTCTTAAATAATCTGGTTTATCCACGGACAAGTGGTCTGATTTCATAGAGAGACCAAAATCAATCACAAAGAGATTGCCTTTACTTGTGTATAGTACATTTCCCATATGCAAATCATTGTGCACAATCCCTGCCTCCATGAGCAGGGTCACCTTATGGGTCAGTTCAAAGAAAAAACGTAAGAGCTGAGACAAGCGTACGCCCTTTTCAATCATGTCATACAGCTCAATCGATTTCAAATAGACAGAATAGAGTAAAACATATTTCCTGGAACGGCTTCGGTCGAACATCTTGCATCCTTCTTTGATTTGGTCCAGCTTATCCTCTTCTATTTTGCATTGCTTGGACACTACCACAAAATGCTTGCCATAATTAGGCACATGCTTCCGCACATGATGACCTATCACAATCTCTGTTTGGGTTGTAAAGTTATCCTTTACCAATTTTGTGACGAGACCATTTTTTTTGATGGGCTTGCCTTCGCAATTGTATCCGGGATAATAGACACATCCATAGGCACCCGAGGAAAGGAACCGACTAGACATCTAAAGTAGGACCATATTTTTTATGTTTCATTTGATAGTATTGATTGTTAAAGGCTTTTTTCAAGGCATTCAGTGGTAGGTCCTCAGGGTAGTCCGCAGGATCAAAGAGACGTGATGGTTTAAAGGTAGGATCTTTTGAAAAGGCTTCATCCAACCTCTCTATCATGAGGGTCAAGACCTCCTTGGGAAGCCGCGACACTTTACGCACGTGGTTCGGGTCTGTATCCTTATCTTTATCCTTTTCGTTTAGTTTTTTGATATAATAATATTTAATGCTCTTAAATATTTTTACATCGATGGGGAGGTCATACTTGTGTCGAGACAAATAGGTCTGTTCTTGCACAGCCAAGGATTTGATCGGTTCTGTCTGGAACCATTCCTCAAACTGAGTTAGAAGTTGTTCTGGTTCGTCGAATTGATGGGTTTGAGAGAATGTCTGAATGTGCTGGTTCAGCAGGGGGCTGCACTTGAAGCGATGGATCGCCATTCTTTTTCTTCTCTTGACGGATAACTTCCTCTTCAATTTTATGCATAGGTTCATCGGTATTTGAACCCAAAGGAGACTCCAAGGAACGAGACTCCAAGGAACGAGCAGCAAAAAGGATTTGTTTTAGGTTGGTTTCTACCTCAAAATACCCAAACTCTTCCATGAGTTGACTATAGGATTGGGTGGGCTCCTTTTCTAAAAGCCAAGAAAAATCCAAAATATTTTGTTCTAGATGAATGTATTTTGAGTATTTTTTCTCGGTTTGGATATCGGCTCCACGTTGACAGACCACCTGACAACCCGCGGTAAGTGCACGGTGTACATGATACACGTCAAACGGGTCCTTGTCGGTCGTCGGCATGATCAATACATATTTGGTTTCTTTCATGTTTGTTAGCAAGGACTGGGGATCGGTGGAATCAGGTGGATACTTACACGAAGGATTGAGACGTTTGTATTCATCGATACGCTTAACGTCTCCTAGCAAGAGAATATCATACGATCTTTCCTTAGGTGCGTCCTTGTGTAACATGAATTCATAAAAATAAAAAGAATATACCTTGAGAGGGATACGTTCTTTGATATATTGTGTATTGTAACGACTGTAATCGAGAAGTGGGTTTTGATGTATCAAACGATTGTAATATTTATTGTCGAATATCTCCGAGTGATAGGGTTCGCTCTGAATGATCATGTATTTCAGTTTGAGAGTCTCTTGAATATAGAGAAGCTGATCCGCCTTTTCATATGCTCCAAACACCAGAATAGTGTCTCCTTCTTTTGGATTGAGATGCAGAATAAAAGGTATGGTTAGACGCTTGGACAAAAAAAGTGCATTCTCGTTAAACCTGGGATGAAACGAAACAATATACATTGATATAGAGAAGTAGATTTGTTTATTTATTTTATCGCATGTGCATCCTATCTTTATTTTCGAAGAAATCCCAACTCTTTTAAAATTGCGTCGTGGTCTGGGAGCGGCGGGATGTCGACGACCATGTCTTTTCGCCATACCTCTTTATCTACTGTATTCCCTTCGTGACAGAGACAAATCATCACATCCTGAATGTTTGAATGATTGATTTCCCAATGCCTTCCTTTCAGAAAGGGTATACCTTCGCTAGACATTTCGCTACCAAAATGGCCTCTTTCCCAGAACCGTTTTGTATATACCAGAGTTGCTTCATTGGCCATGCTCAGCAAGAGATTTCGCATGGCACCTGTATATCCATCCTTGAACAAAAACAACATGTCACTTGTCCCGGTGGCTTCTTTGTTCTTCAATAGATTAATGGAAGAGGACAGATAGGTAGACAGGTAGACATCGTCTGTATCCATATGGGCGATGAAATGACCCTTGGCTAAAGAGGCCAATAAGTTTCGTTTTTTACCAATCGTCATTCTCTCACAACGCACGTATTGGACAGGATAAGGAACGTCCAATTCCAGACGCTGGGTCTCTTCTCCGTCGTCGGCTACAATCACTTCTAAAATGTTCGGATAGGACTGAATTCGTATGTTTTTCGAAATCAGTCGAGAAAACTTTTTACGATTATAGGTGGGGATGATGATAGAACACGACATTACAATACAATCTTACATTCTTTCTAGAACTTTAACGTACAATATTACTATAACCTTTCTTCCACTTGTCTCAGTCGTAGATTGACCTCTTGCAGAGACTTGACTAGTGGTGAGATAAGCTCTTGTAGAGACAAATATTGGATGTGTTGTTCTTCATTCCATAATCCATATTGTTCGGGTATTTTATCTTCTTTCTCAAGTGCATCTTTGACCTCTTGTGCTACAAATCCATAAAATGTCTTGTTTGGGTTATTTTTGTAGGTAAACGATACGGGTCGTAAAGTATCAAGAAAATCTATTCCAAGGTCACAGGGTATAATGTTTGTTTTTTTATTCAAGTCACTTGTGGTGAATACTTGGGTACAAAAGATTTGATTACAGGAGATGTCGTTACACACCAACTTCACTGTATTTTGGGTAGTAATACGGGTCGACACATTAGCCAAGTCAGTAGTGACACTCAGAAAGGATGCGTTCACTGAAGTATTCAGGTTTAAAAAGCTAGTGGCTGCACTCAGAAAGGATGCATTCACAATCGTGTTGGTTGCAGTGACCGATGTATTGAGCTGTGCCAAGTCAGTAGTGACACTCAGAAAGGATGCATTCACAATCGTGTTGGTTGCAGTGACCGAGGTATTGAGCTGTGCCAAGTCAGTAGTGACACTCAGAAAGGATGCGTTCACTGAAGTATTCAGGTTGGCCAAGCTAGTGGCTGCACTCAGAAAGGATGCATTC
>Ga0187843_10001191_pt1 | contig 16788 bp, 12 predicted proteins | sample SpaLakP09_SKY_43_FD_134516 | JGI IMG/M metagenome (GOLD analysis project Ga0187843, IMG submission 134516) | Oligotrophic lake water microbial communities from Sparkling Lake, Wisconsin, USA - SP09_SKY_43 | ecosystem: Environmental > Aquatic > Freshwater > Lake | place: USA: Sparkling Lake...
CACAGGGCTTTCGACGGATTGGGGTGCGCCTCGAGAAACAAACCCGCCAGCCCCACCGAAATGCCAGCGCGGGCTAGATCGACGACCTGCTGCCGCCGCCCGCCCGAGGCGGCACCACCGGGGTCGCGCTGCTGCAGCGCGTGGGTGACGTCGAACACCAGCGGCAGGTTGTCGCAGCTGCGGCGCATCACGCCGAAGCCAAGCATATCCACCACCAGATTGTCGTAACCAAAGCTGCTGCCGCGTTCGCAGAGCAGTAGCTGGTCGTTGCCGGCCTCACGGAACTTGTCGACGATGTTCCTCATTTGGGCGGGGCTGAGGAACTGCGGCTTCTTAATGTTGACCGGCTTGCCGGTCTTTGCCAGCGCCACCACCAGGTCGGTCTGACGCGCCAGAAACGCCGGCAGCTGCAGCACGTCGGCCACCGCTGCCACCGGTCCGGCCTGCCACGGCTCATGGACGTCGGTGATCACTGGCACGCCGAATTCCTGCTTGACGGCGTACAGCAGCTCCAGCCCATCCTCGAGACCCGGTCCACGATAGGAGTGGACGGACGAGCGGTTTGCCTTGTCGAAGCTGGCCTTGAACACGTAGGGGATGCCCAGTGCGCAGGTGACGCGGACATACTCGGCGCAGGCGACAAAGGCCAGCTCACGCGATTCGAGCACGTTGATACCACCGAGCAGCACGAAGGGCAGGTGGTTACCGGCGGTGACGCCCGGCGCAAGAGTGACATCGGCCATCTGAGGGATGGGGCCCTGGAGCCCGCAAAAAAAGTCGAAGCCTTGAGGTTAACCTAGTGCGCCCCGCTCCGTCAGAACCCGCTTAAAGCCGCGCACGAGAGCGGCCCCGGAGCGGGGCACACTCCCGGACCAGGTTCAGATCGCGCCGAAAGATTCTGCGACGACGTTGGCGTCTCCAAGCGTGGGGACACCTGCCAACTTGACGATGGCCACAGCCGAGCCCGCACCGGCGCTGCCGTCGGCATCGTAATAGACCACGCCGCGCGTATAACTCAACACTCCGGCCGCTTGTGCCGCGCTGAACAGGAACTCGCCGGTGACCGGATCTCGCAGTGCACTATCCGCCAAAGCAACGAACACGTCCGTATCAAACGAGAGCGTGTCGACCTCGGTGTAAAAGTCGGTGACCTGATCCTGATCGTAGGCAGAGGTCACCACAGAATCAGCGGAAAAACGGAACACGTCCGAACCAAAACCACCGGTGAGAATGTCGTGGCCATTGCCGCCGTCGATGGTGTCTGTCCAGGCGCCGCCGCGAACGCGGTCGTTGCCGTCCCAAGCTTTGAACGAAACGCCCCAGTTACCAAGCGTGACGTTGTCGTTCCCGGCAAAGATCAGTTCATCGGTGAAGGACTCGAGGCCATCACCGAAATCCGCGGCATCGATCTTGAGTCCTCGAGCGGTGGCGATGCTCTCGCCGCCGTCGGAATAGATGTCGAGGCTGCGCAAGGTGCCGGAAAAGGTCGAAGCGGAACCGGCATCCATGTGAACGTCGCCGCGGAAGCGATAACCCGTGCCGTCACCGAGCTGGAGATCGGCGCTTTGGAACGACCCGGCCCCGGTGGCCGCGAAAAACTTTCCGGAAAGCGTTAGGGAATAGCCCTCGCTGAAATCCTCGAATGCAAGCTTGTTGAATGCCCCGCTAAAACCGCTATCAGCGTCGTAACGGGCATTGCCGCCGGTGAACCGGTAGTACTCACCTGCGACCGGGTCGCCAGCCGTATACGTCACGTCGTCGAAGAAGCCCATCTCGCGGACACGACCCGACCCCCCGGAAAAACGCCCGAGCAAGGTCACGGTGTCCGGGCCACCCGTCTGGATAAACGAGAGGGTCGAGGCGTTGCTGGCGAGCGGGTCCAAGGTGAAACCCGTGGAGAGGCTGCCCACAAGACCGGAGATCGACGTCCGGCCCTGCGCCGTCAGATCCAAAGTCAGCGACGCGAAGTCGCCGACAGGTGCGTCAAAACCGTAAAGATTGCGGATGGTCGCGGCCATACATCACTCCCTATTTGTGAGACCCAGGCCGCTGGCGGAACGCTGGCGACGGGGGCTTTGGCTGGCTGCCGGCTTATCCGACAGGCACAGCAATCACGTTAGGGACTAGGTCGCCGGCCGTCAGCCAAAGAGTGCTGGGGTCTTGATGCAGCGCAATCGGCTAACCAGCCGCGTCCTCACTCCTCCTTCATCGACGCTGCCACCCGCTTGAGCAGGGGGTGCAGCAGGTAGGTCAGCATGGTGCGCTCGCCGGTCTTGATCACCACTTCCACCTGCATTCCCGGCTGCATCTTGCGGTTGCCGAGTTTCTTCACGCCGTCCGGCGTGATCGCCACCCGTGCGAGGTAGTACTCGTTGAGGGCGCCGGGGATCGGTTGCGGGTTGGTGAGCACGTCCTGCGAGATCGACACGATCTTGCCACCCACCACCAGTTGCGGTGAATGGGCGAAGGCGGAGAAGCGGGCGTCCACGTCGTCCCCCGTGCGCACGCGATCGATCAGGTGCGGCGGGATGTGCGACTCGACGATCAGCGACTCGTCCTCCGGCACGATGTCCATGATCTTCTGGCCGGGGCCGATGACCGCACCCACCGTCTGCACCGCAAGGCCCACCACCTGTCCGGCCGACGGCGAGCGGATGAGTGTGTCGCCAAGTTGCTTGCTAAGTGAGTGGTAGCGTTCAGCAAAACCACCGACATCGCGACGCACGTTAGCCAGTTCGGTATCGACGTCCTTGCGGAATTCGCTCTCCTGGCTCAGGGTACGCTGGCGCAGTTCAAGGATGCTCTGCCGCGCCGTCATCTGCCGGCCCTGGAGGTCGGCGATGCTGGCTGAGTTTTCGGCGAGGTCGCGCTCGAGTTCAAGTTGCTGGTTGCGCGGCGCATAGCCCTCCTTGACCAGGTCGCGGATGCCGACAAGCTGCTCTTTGAGGATGCTGCGCTGCTGCTCTCGCTCTACCATCATCTGTCGCTGCGCTTCGATTTGCGCCTCAAGACCCCGGATGGACTCTCGGATAGACGCCACCGAGGCGCTGATGGCCGAACGTCGCGACTGCGCCAGTTGCCTCTGTACCGAAACGTGGCGGGCGATCTCCGGATCGTCGCCGGCGGCTTCGAGCAGATCCTGGCTGAAAGCGATCTGCGTGCTGCCGAGCTGTTCGGCCATAAGCCGGCCTTCTGCCGCGCGCAGGCCGAAGTACTGCTGGCGCACCTGCTGCCAGTCGGCGCGCAGGGTCGTGTCGCTGAGCCGGATGAGCGGCTGCTCGGCCTCTACCAGCTGGCCCTCGCGCACCAGAACTTCTTTGACCGTACCCCCCGAGAAATGCTGGACCGGCTTGCGCTTGGTGTCGATGGAAACGGTGCCGGTGGTCGGCACGCCCTCGTCGAGCGGGGCAAAGGCCGCCCAGACCAGGAAGCCGCCGAAGCCAAGGCCAAGCGCCCACAGGCCGATACGGGCGACGCGCCCGGTGTCGGTCTGCAGCTTCATGCCTTCGTCGATGGCCTCGACGTCCTGGATGGGGTTCTTGCTGGTGGGGAGCTTCTGCATGGCTTTACCTGCGAGTGTCAGGGGTTGCCGCCATTGGCGGCAGGGCGAGTGGTTGCAGCCGGTACCGATTGAGGGGCCGGAACCGCACCGCGCAGGCGCTCGAACACCGCTTCACGCGGGCCTGCCAGCGTGACGGCGCCGTTCTCCATCACCACCAGATGGTCGGCAACGCGGAGGATGCCAGGGCGGTGGGTGATCAGGAAAACCGTGCTGCCTTCGTCGCGCAACTGGCGAATGGTCGCCTCGAGCGCCTGTTCGCCAGGTTCGTCGAGATTGGCGTTGGGCTCGTCCAGCACAATGAGCGCAGGCGAGCGGTAGATGGCACGGGCCAGAGCCACGCGCTGCCGCTGGCCGCCCGAGAGCGCGCTGCCGGCATCGCCGATAGCCGTGTCGTAGCCGTTGGGGAAGCGCAGGATCATCTCGTGGACACCGGTCTTCTGGGCCGCCGCGACCACCGCCTCGGCGTCCACCTCGCCAAAGCGCGCGATGTTCTCCGCCAGACTGCCCATGAACAGTTCGACGTCCTGCGGCAGGTAGCCCAGATGCGGGCCGACCGCCTCGCGTTCCCAAGCCGTGATGGGCGTGCCGTCGAGCAGCACCTCGCCCTGCGTGTCCGGCCAGATGCCGATCAGGCACTTGGCGAGCGTGGACTTGCCGGAACCCGACGGCCCGACGACGCCGATCACTTGGCCGGCCGGGAACTCGATGTCGAGGCCGCGCAGGATCGGTTCGGCGCGATTGGGCGCGGTGGCGACCAGCCCGCGCAGCGTGACCTGCCCGCGCGGGCGCTCACCGGCGACTTGCCCGCCCGGCTCCGGGTTGTCGCGCAGCAGGGTGTTGAGCCGGTCGAAGGCCATGCGTGCCGAGGTAAAGCCACGCCAACCGCCGACCAGCATCTCGAAGGGTTGCGAGGCGCGGCTCATCAGCACGTTGGCGGCGATCATCGAGCCGATCGAGAGCTCGCCAAGAATCACCAGCCACGCGCCCACTGCCAGCGAGGCCGAGGCTTTGGCGTACTGCAGGCCTTTGGTGACGGCGAGCATGCGGTGCTGCATGTCGTTGCTGTGCATCGCCGCGCGCAGGCTTTCGACCTGGCGGTCCCACCAGCGCCGCCGCAGGTTGTCGACCATGCCCATCGACTCGATCACCTCGGCGTTGCGCATCTTGGCAAACAGGAAGGCGTTGAGCTCGCGCTCCTCCTCAAGTGCATCCTCGTTGGCGTCGGTGGTCAGCGTGTGCGTGAGCCATGCCAGACCGCCCTGGATGGCGATGAAGATGAGGCTGGTAATACCCAACCAGGGGTGCAGCAGGAACATCACGCCGACGTAGACCGGCGCCCAGGGCGCGTCGAAGAAAGCGAAGATCCCGGCTCCAGTGATGTACTGGCGCAGCACCGTGAGGTCAGAGAAGGCTTGGGTAGGGTTGTTTCCTGCATTGCGCAACTGGCGGGCAAAGGTCGAACGGAAGACGGTGGAGTTGAGCACCTCGTCCAGACGCACGCCCATGCGCACGATCAGACGGGAGCGGATGACGTCGGCAAAGGCCATCACACCGAAGAAGAACATGACGATGAGCGTTAGCGCGAGCAGGGTGAGCTGGCTCTGACTGATCATCACACGGTCGTACACCTGCAGCATGTAGAGGGTCGGTGCCAGCATCAGCACGTTGACCACCAGGCTGACCACGCCGACCACGGCGAACTCGTGCTTGAAGGCGGTGATCGCCATCGAGAGCGGCTGCCTGGCGAGGCCGCCGGCGGTCGCCGGCGATGTGCTGCCACGGGCTGCGGGCGGGTGAAGGGTGGAGGTGCTCATGTGGTGATCCCGGTCGGAGTGCTTGTCAGGACGCGGCGCCTGCTGCGATGGGGGCTACTACGCCGGGCTGGCCCTCTGCCGGCTGCGCGGCGACGCCACGCAGGCGGGCCATGACCTCGTCGCGCGGACCGAACAGACGCACTTGCCCGTCGGCCAGCACCAGCATGCGGTCGACGACCGGCAGCACGCTGGTGCGGTGGGTGATCACTACCACCGTGCAGCCCTGCGACTTGAGCATGGCGATGACCTGCAGCAGGTCGCGCTCGCCGGCCTCGTCAAGGCTGGAGTTCGGTTCGTCTAGCACGATCAGGCGCGGCAGGCGGTAGATGGCGCGCGCCAGACCGACGCGCTGGCGTTGGCCGCCGGAGAGGATGGCGCCGTCGTCACCGATCGGGCTGGCCGCGCCCAGCGGCAGGGCATCGACCACGCTGCGCAGGCCGACCGCATCGATGGCCGCATTGAGCGCGGCCGTGTCGACGTCGTCGAAACGGGCGATGTTCTCCGCCAGCGTGCCCTCGAACAGTTCGATGTCCTGCGGCAGATAGCCGATGTACCGGCCCAGCTCCGACTTGTGCCAGGCATGCACACTCACGCCATCCAGACGCACGGCGCCCGCGGCTGCCGGCCATGCGCCGACGAGGGTACGGGCGAGGGTCGACTTGCCGGATGCCGACGGGCCGACCACCGCCACGACTTCGCCAGGTTGCAGGGCAAAGGTGACCCCCCGCAGGATCTGCAGCGGCAGACCGGGGGCCATCACCACCAGCCCTTCGACGCTCAGTTGGCCCTTGGGCGGTGGCAACGGCATGCCGCGCTCACGCGCAGGCACGGCCTGCAGGAACTGGTCTAGGCGGCCCCACGCCTGACGCACCGAGACCACCGGCTTCCACATGCCGACCACCTGCACCAGCGGCTGCAGTGCGCGGCCACCGAGGATGGAGGCAATGATCATGGCGCTGCCGCCGTCCGGGATCATGCCCTCCAGAGTCAGCCAGCAGCCAAAGCCGAGCAGCAGCGATCCCTGCGCCATCATGATCATGCGCGACATTGCCGCGCTCGAGCCGGCGTGGTCGGACGCCACCGCCTGGTAGTAGAGGAAGCGGCGCTGCACCTTGAGCCAGCGCGACTCGATGGCGCCCATCATGCCCATGGCTTCGATTACCGGCGCGTTGCGCAGAGCGGACCCGGCGTAGGACTGGGCCTCGGAGGCGGAGCGTTGCGCGGCGTCCATCGCCGGCTTGACCCGACGTTCGGCCATCACGCTGGCAACGCCCATGGCGACAGCGCCCAAGCAGGAAAAGAAGCCCATACGCGGGCTGATGAGGAAGATCAGCAGCAGGAAGAGCAGCGACAGCGGCGCATCGAGCAGCGCCGACATGGCCATGCTCCCGGCGAAATTGCGGATCTCGCGCAGGTCAGACAAAGCCTGCGTGGCACCCGGAACCTTGCGCAGATTGGCCTCGAAGCTGGCATTGAAGACGCGCTCGGCGAGTTTGACGTTGAGGTCGACGCCGGCACCGGACATCACTTCGGTGCGGATCCACTCGATGAACTCCTGCAGCGCGATGGTCGCCAGCAGCAGGACGCTGAGCATGATCAGGGTCTCGACGTTGCGGCTGTTCACCACCCGCCCGTAGACCTCCTGCATGTAGACGATCGGCCCCAGAGACAGCAGGGTGATCGCCAGACTGAACCACAGCGAGCGTTTGAACAGGGGCATCAGTACCCAGGCGGCCTCGCGCAGTTCGGAGACCGGCTTGCTGCCGGGATGCGGGGCGGGGCGCATCAGGCGACCCCGGTCAGCAGCGGGCCGCTGCGATCAACAACCGCAGCAATCCGGGGCATATCCGGGGTGTCGCCGACAACTTCGGGGAGGTCTTGGGAGGGATTCTGCTGAATCACAAGATACTCAGGGAGGTGCTCATCCGACTGGCCTTCCGCCGATGTCCCCGATTCCTCTGTGAGAAAAACGAAGGACAAAGAATAAACTCCCGCGCGGCTTTGCAAAACCACTTCTCGCAAACGGTCTCGCACAAAATGCGCCTCCTGCTCACTACTGAGATTGATCTGGAAGCGCATGCGACCGTCCAGCGTGAACATCGAAACCACCCCGCCACGCAGGCTCAGAGTGTGGCGGTCAAAGTAAACCGGCGCGGCGCCCTCGAATTTGATCAGGGGCAAAGTTTGGTCGGGTTGTCGGCCAGCGAGCCAGGGGCTACCAGGACTCTGGTAGACGATGCGGCAGGCTCGTGAGACCGAATAGATGGCATTGCAGGCCATCTGCGAGCCGAGTTGGGGAAACTTCTCGCGCAACTGCCGATAGACCATGTGGTGCAGACCGACCCGGTTCCAGCAGCGCGTCTCGCGGACTACGGGTGTGAGGCTATTGCAGGCCTTGACGAAAAGTTGCTGCAGCGCCTCAAGGCGGGCGAACTGCTCCGGACTGGCCTGCAGGTGAACGCTGAAACGGACGATCATGCTCGTGCAGGGCCCTCAATGGAGACCGTTTTGTGGCGCGACATCAGGGTCGTTTTCCGGCGCGCGCTGGGCATCGGCGAACCATTGCGGCCATGCCGCAACCGGCCAGCCCGCCGCGGCGTAAAGCTGGTAGACGATGCCAAGCCACTGCCGCAAATGGACTTCACCCAAGGTCACACTGGCGACCGGGTAATCGACCCCGGCGAGCGCCGACTTGAACACCAGCTGCGTGCCCTTGTCGCTGCGGTTGATGTCGATGGCGGTCAGCAACACCGCTTCGCCCTGCCAGCGCACCGGCTCATCACCACGCAAGCGCGACTGTGCGGCCTGCTGCTCCCACACCTGCATGTGTCGGGCGAAATCGGCGTCGCGGCTGAAGCCTTCTGCGGACAGCGCCCGACCGAGGTGGCCGAAGAGTATGTCGGCCAGGCGACGTGTCACCCAAAGGCGCAACACGCGGCCGGCGGCATCCTGCACGTCGATGCTGATGCGGTCCTCGACCCGGTCGTAGCCTTGCGTGAGCTTGTCGATGACCATCACCGGCGGCCCTGCCGAAGGAGACGCAGCGGAACTCACCCCCCCGGCGCGTGCAGTCATGGCGCGGGCTGTGCTGGCGAAGCCGCCAGCAGTTCGTTGAGGCGGGCGAATTCGGTGTCGTCCATGGTGCCGATCAGGCTGTTGAGGCGCACCCACGCCGCCAGCATCTCGTAGCGCGACTGGGCGAAGTCCAACTCGACCTGAAAGCGCTGCTGCTCAACCAGTAGCACGTCGAGCGAGGTGCGGGTGCCGGCCAGCACACCCTTCTGGTTGGAGAGAACGGCCTGCTCGGCGGAGCGCAACGCCTGCTCAAAGGCACGGAACTGCGCGATGCCCTCCTTGATGGCCATGAAGTTCTTGCGCAGCTCGAGCTGCGCCGAGTTGATGGTGAGGTGGTAGCGCTCTCGGCTCTCCTCGGAGTTGGCAACCGCCTCGCGCACGCGGCTCTGCGTCAGGCCGCCCGAGTAGAGCGGGATGGTGAGCTGGACGCCGTAGGCGTTGGAGGTGACCTCCTGCCCGGTAAAGAAGGGGTTGTCGCTGAGGCTGCGGTTGTAGCTAACGATGAAATCCAGGCTGGGCAAGTGGTCGGATCTCGCTGCCTTGATCGCCGATCTGGCAGCCTCCATCTCGGCGGCGCGGCCCATGATGTCCGGGCTCTTCTCCATGGCGAGTTCGAGCAGCGGGTCGACCTCGCCCGGGTCGAACACCTCGGGGGTCATGCGGCCGAGATCGATCGGTGCGACCGAGTCGATGCCCTGACCAACCACAATCTCAAGTTGAGCGGTCGTGACGCGGATGTTCTGCAGGAGACCGATCTCCTGCGCACGCAATTTGTCGAGCTGGGCGCGTGCCTCGTCGATGTCGGTGCGCACGCCGGTGCCCGCCTCGAGCGCCTTGGTCGCCGCCAGAAGACGCGCCTCGATGTTGCGCCGCTGGGCGCCCAGCAAATTGAGTTTGTCGCGCGCCAAAAGTGTCTCGAAGTAGGCACCGGCGACACGGACGGCGACCGACTGGCGCTCGCGCTCGAGATCGGCCTGGGCGCCCTTGACCTGTTCGCGGGCCTGCTGCAGGGCAAATACCGAGCGTAGGCGGAAAATAGGCTGGCGCAGCTGAACGGCGTCGTTCTCGGTCGGGAAGCGCGGGGGTCTCGAGGTCGGGGCCCCCTCGCGAGCGACTTCCTGTTCGATCCGGTTGCGGGTCATGGTCGCGCTGGCACTGGGCAAGAGTTGCGACAGCGCTTGCGGAACGGCTTCTTCTGCGGCCTTGGTGCGGGCCTGCACGATCCGATACTGACGATCGTTCTGCAAAGCCAAACGATAACTCTCAAGCAGATCGACCGACCAGGCTGGCGAAGACGCCGCCAACATCAGACTGGCGGCAATCAACTTAAGACGGGGCACTGGGAGAACCTTCATGTCATTCTTCCTTTAGCGATGCCGCCATGCGTTTGGTCAGCGGATGCAGCAAATACTGTAGCAAGGTGCGGGTGCCGGTCTTGACCACCACCTCCACCGGCATGCCGGGTTGCAGCTTGCGCGCACCGAGCTGGCCGATGCCCTCGGGGGTCACCTCGACGCGCGCCAGGTAGTACGGGCCCATGGCCGCACCGCCGCCGGCAAGCCCGCTCTGGGAACTGGCCGTACCGCCCTGCCCGCCGGGGCCGTCGTTGAGCACATCGGCGGATATGGTGACGATACGACCGGCCACTACGAGTTGCGGCGTATCAGGGAAGCCGTAGAAGCGCACGTCGACAGGGTCACCCGCCTTAACGCGGTCGATGAGCTGGGGCATCACCTTGGTCTCGAGCACAAGCCCCTCGCCGGCCGGGACGATGTCCATGAGCCGCTGACCGCCGGACACCACACCTCCGACGGTCTGGGTGCTGATGCCAACCACCTGGCCAGTGGCCGGGGCACGAATCTCGGTGCGCTCGAGGTCGTCGCTGAGGGCCTTGTAGCGCTCGGCGGCGGACTGAACTTCGGGGCGGATGGTCGAAAGTTCGCGGTCGACCTCTTTGCGGTAATCGGCCTGGGTCGCGATCTCGCGCTGGCGGATCTCCAGAATGCCCTGACGCGCGCGGATCTGCTGCGCCTTGAGGTCGGCCAATGCGCTGGTGAGGTCCGCTACGGAGCGCTCCAACTCCATCTGGCGGACCAAGGGCGCGTAGCCCTCAGCCACCAAGTCGCGGACACCCGAGAGTTCGCGCTGCAGCAGATTCATCTGGCCCTGGCGGCTGCGGGCAACGTCCTCATAGCCGATGATGAGGGCCTCCTGGCCGCGGGCACTCTCGCGAAGGGCGCCCAGGCTGGCCTCGAGGCCGGCGCGCTTGGAGCGCAGCAAGGCCTCCTGCGAGGCCATGTGTCGGGCGATGACCGGGTCTTCGCGGGCAGCCTTGAGGAGGGCCGGGTCGAAAACGATGCCGCCGCCGGTCTGCTCTGCGAGCAAGCGCCCCTCAGCCGCTCGCAGGCTGAAGTAATTCTGGCGGGCAGCCTCCCAGTTGGCGCGCACGGTAGCGTCGCCGAGCTTGACCAGCAGATCACCCTCTTTGACCTGATCTCCCTCGCGCACGAGGATCTTTTTGATCACGCCTCCGGCGGGGTGCTGCACGGCCTTGCGCTTGGTGTCCAGCGACACGATGCCCTGGGTGGGAACGCCCTGTTCCAGCGGCGCGAGCGCGGCCCAAAGCAGGAAGCCGCCAAAGCCGATGGCCAAGGTCAAGAGGCCGATGCGGCGGATGTGGCTGACGTCAGACAAGCGGGCCAGCTGCTCATCGGCGGCCGTGGCGGTGTCTGCTGGCGAGCGCTGCGACAAGACCGTCGGCGTGGGAGCCGATCCGGATGCAATACCCAAGAGGCGTCTGAGAGAGCTGAACATCGGTTTTCCTATGCAAGGCCAGCAGAGGCTGCGGGAGGCGCAAGCTCTACAGGGGTGTTGTCGGAGTCGCTCTCGACAGCCGCCGGCGCCGGCTGGCTGCGCGCCTTGAGCGCCGCCTTTACGCTGGCGCGGTCACCGTAGAGATCGATGCGGCCGGCAGACATGACGAGAATCTGATCGGCCACACGCACCACACCGGGGCGGTGGGTGATGAGGAACACGGTGGCGCCGCGTTCCTTCATGGCCAGCACAGCGCGACAGAGCGCGTCCTCGCCGACCTCGTCGAGGTTGGCGTTGGGCTCGTCCAGCACGATGAGCCGCGGTGAGCCGTAAAAGGCCCGGGCGAGCGCAACACGCTGGCGCTGGCCACCGGAGAGGTACGCACCGCCCTCGCCGATCTGGCTGTCGTAGCCTTTGGGCATGCGGAGGATGAGGTCGTGGGTGCCGGTGAGGTTGGCGGCGTCTATAACGGCCTCGGTGTCGGGCTCGCCCATGCGGGCAAGGTTCTCGGCCACGGTGCCGCTGAACAGCTCGATGTCCTGCGGCAGATAGCCGAGCAGCGGGCCGAGCCGGTCGCGGTCGAATCCGGCGATCGGTTCACCGTTGAGCATCACATCGCCCTGCAGATTGGACCAAATGCCCATCAGCACCTTGCCGAGGGTGGATTTGCCGGCACCGGAGTTACCCAGCACTGCGTAGACCTGGCCGGCCGGGAAGTCCGCGGTGATGCCGTTGAGGATGGGTTCGGAACGACCCGGGGCAGTGGCCACCACGTCGCGGAGGGAGACGGCGATCCCGGGCACAGCGCCCGGGTCCACGGTGCCGCTGGAGGTGTCGGCGGCGAGCAAGGCCTCGATGCGCTGGAAAGATTTGCGTACGTTGCTGAAGCTCTTCCAGCCTCCGACGATCTGGTCGATGGGCGAAGTGGCGCGCCCCATGAGCAGGCTGGCAGCGATCATGGCGCCAAAGCTGAGTTCGCCTTCGATGGCGAGCAGCGCGCCGGCACCCAGCGCCAGCGACTGCATGAGCGTGCGCAGTTCCTTGCTGGAGACGCTGAAGCGCTCCTCCAACTCAAGCGCGCGCGCCTCCGTGGCAAGGACATCGACCTGATGACGCCACCAGCGGTTCTGAAGATTGGGCACCATACCGTGGGCTTCGATCACCTCGGCATTGCGCAGCTTGGTGTGCACGAAGGTGTTGAGTTCGCGCTCCTCTTCTTCAGCAACGTCGCTCAACTCACGGGTGGCCACCGTGGTCCACCAGGCAAAGGCTGCCAGGAGGACCATGAAGACGATGGTCAGCACACCCAGCAGCGGGTGCAGCATGAACATGACGCCGAGGTAAATGGGCGACCAGGGCAGGTCGAAGAAGGCGAAGACCCCCTGACTGGTAAGCCATCGGCGGATCACGTTGAGATCGGCAAAGGCCTGCACCGGAGAGCCGCCGGCGTTGCGGAGGCGCTCGGTAAACACGGCGTGGAAGACCGGATCGCCGAGTTCAGCGTCGAGCCGCAGACCGGTGCTGATGATCAGGCGCGAACGCATCCACTCGCTGAAGGCCTGCACCACAAAGAAGAACAGCACGAAGCCGGTGAGCGTATAGAGGGTGAGCTCGGAGCGGCTGATGAGGACGCGATCGAATACCTGCAGCATGTAGAGCGTGGGGCTGAGCATGAGCAGATTGATAACGGCGCTGAAGACCGCCATGGCCCAGAGCTCGCGTCGAAAGCGCCCGAGCACGCCGAGGAGTTGGCTGCCGGTCGCGCGGGAGAGGCTCGCGAACATGGCTCAGGCAGCCTCGAGTGGCGGCGCGGCGGCTGGACCGGCTGTTCCGGAAGCTGGCGCAGCGGGCGCGGGGCTGATTTTGGCCAGCACCTGGTCGCGCGGGCCAAACATCTTGGGCCGACCGTCGGCCAAAACCAGCAGCTGATGGGTGGCCGCGAGAAGGCCCTTGCGGTGAGTAATCACCACCACCGTGCAGCCGCGCCCGCTCAGCGTGCGGATGGCTGCCACGAGGTCTGCCTCGCCGCGCTCGTCGAGGCTGCTGTTGGGCTCGTCGAGCACGAGCAGACGCGGGTCGCCGTACATGGCGCGCGCCAATCCGACGCGCTGACGCTGGCCGCCGGACAGGGTGCAGCCATCGTCGCCGATTTCGGTGTCCAGGCCATGCGGAAGTTGGGCAACGATGGGGTCGAGGCCGGCCAGCGTGGCGGCGGCGCGCACCGTATCCATGTCGACCTCGCCAAAGCGGGCGATGTTCTCGGCGAGCGTGCCGTCGAAGAGCTCGACGTCCTGCGGCAGGTAGCCGATATGCGGGCCGAGTTCGGCCTTGTCCCAACCCGATACGTCTACGCCATCAAGACGGACACTGCCGGCAATCGGAGTCCAGAGCCCGATGACTGTACGGGCGAGGCTCGACTTGCCGGACCCGGATGGCCCGATGACGCCGAGCACACGGCCGGGCTTTACGACAAAAGTCACGTCCACGAGCACGGTCTTCTTGCTGCCGGGGGCACGGACTGCGACGGCATCCAGCGCGAGGTGGCCCTTGGGTGCCGGCATGCTGAGGCGCTTCTCGCGCTGGGGGACCTTTTCGAGAAACTCGTCGAGCCGCTCCCAGGCATCGCGCGCCACCACGACCTGCTTCCAGGAGTTGATGAGTTGCATGACCGGGGCGATGGCCTTTACACCCAGCAACTTGGCGATGATGATCAACGCCCCCGCCTGCGGCGAAAGGATGCCCCAGATGGTGAAGAGCACGCCGATGCCGAGCAGCAGCGAGCCCTGCGCGAGCAGGACGAACTTAGAGGCGGCTGCGCCGCGCGCCTGCGCCTCGGAAGCAAGCGCCTGATCGCGGAGAAACTGCTTGTGCAGCGCAAGCCAGCGCCGCCGCACCGCAGCGCGCATGCCCATGCCCTCGATCACCTGGGCGTTGCGGCCGCTGTCGGCGGCGAAGTTGCTGGCCGCGAAGGAGAAGCGCTGCGCCTGCGTCATGAGCGGGCTGACCTTGCGCTCAGAAAGCACGCCGATGACCAGCACAGCCAAAGCGCCGAACAAGGAGAAGGCGCCCATGAACGGGCTGATGAGGAATACCAAGCCGAGAAAGATAAGGCCCATGGGCGCGTCCAGGAGCGCGACCATGGTGGGCGAGGTGATGAAGTTGCGAATAGCGAGCAGATCGCCCAGAGCCTGCCGGGCGCCCGGCAAACGCTGCAGGTTGGCTTGGAAACTCGCGGAAAAAACACGCCGGCTCATGGCCTCGGCAAAGCGGACCGAGGCGCCGGCCATCACTCGAGCGCGAGCCCACTCGAGAAAACTGGAGGCCACCAGTGCACCGACCAGAATGAGGGTGACCATGAGGAGCGTGTCACTGCTGCGGGCGTTGAGCACCGGGCCGTAGACGTCGCGCATGTAGCCGATGGGGGCTAGCGAGAGCAGCGCCACCGCGGTGGTGAACACCAGTGCGGTGACTAAGTAGGGGCTTAGCGGCACAAGGGCCTGACGCAGCTCGGAGATGCGGGTCTGGCTCATGGCAGACAGGGCTGGTGCGCAGAGTTCATGGAAGGATGCTAACCCGAGATCCTATATGAATCAACTCCTATATGAAGAATGCCCCTACAGGAGTACCGCTAAGCCACCTTGTGCTGCAGCAGGTTGTGCCAGGCCAACAGCCCCACCGCCTTGCTGCCATCGACGCAGACGATGCGGCTGATGCGCTTGCTCTCGAAGACCTCCAGGGCCTCGCTGGCGAGCTGCCCGGCCTGGATGGTCATGGGGTTGCGGGTGACAAAGTCGCCGATGGGCCGCTGCAGCCGGGCATCAAACTGCCCTGCAGACTGGGTGATGAGGCGGCGCAGGTCGCTGTCGGTAAAGATGCCGACCAGAGCGTCGCCGTCGAGCACCAGCAGCGCACCCATGCGGCCCATCGCCATCTCGGGGATCACGTCCGCCAGGCGGGCAGTGGGCGGCGCGTGGGGGATGTCGGCGATGCCCTGCATCACGTCGCGCACGCGCAGGTAATAGCGGCGGCCGAGTTGGCCAAGCGGGTGGGTGCGGGCAAAGTCCTCGGTTGTGAAGCCGCGGCCGGCCAGCGCCGCCATGGCCAACGCATCGCCGAGCGCAAGCTGCACGGTGGTGGAACTGGTCGGCGCCACGCCGAGCGGGCAGGCCTCGTGTGTCACGCCGCTGTCGAGGTGGATGTCGGCGAGCCGGGCTACGCTGCTCTGCGGGCGGCCGGTCATGGCGATGATGCGGGTACCAAAGCGCCGCGCAAACGAGACGATGTTGACCACCTCCTCGGATTCGCCACTGTTGGAAATGGCCAAGACTGCGTCGCTTGCGGTAATCATGCCGAGGTCGCCGTGGCCGGCCTCGGCCGCGTGAACAAAGAAGGACGGCGTACCGGTGCTGGCGAGGGAGGCGGCGATCTTGCGGCCGACGTGGCCGCTCTTGCCGACACCGGACACGACCACCCTGCCCTTGCAGTCGAGCACCGCCTGCACGGCAGCGGCAAAGTCCGCGCCCAAGCTGGCGGCAGTGCGCTGCAGTGACGCGGCCTCCTCGGCCAGCACCCGGCGGCCAATGGCCAGTGGGTCGCCCAACGGCCAGCCAGCGTCAGACATGCATGCCGTCTTGAGTGCGGGCGTAGTGAGCGTGCCACTCGTCGGCCATGTCGGCGGACCAGTAGTCCTTGAAGCACGGCGTGCCAAGCGTGTAGTGCAGCAACTTGGCGTCGTAGTTATCGGGGTACTCGGTGGTGAGCCAGTTCCATTCGCGCGGGATCTCGCCGATCTGCTCGTCGCGCAGCCAGGTGAAGCGGTGCAAAAAGGCGCCGGTCTGCTGCTGCACGAACTCTGGCGTGAGGATGCGGTTGTCGGGGTGGCCGCAGTTCCATAGCACCACGCTGCTCCAGTTCTTGCGCGGGTAGTTCTGGTTTTTGTTGCCGAGATACTTGTCTAGCGCCTTGGTCTGGTAGTCGTGTTTGACGCACATCACCGCTTTGGTGTCGTCACGCAGGGCCCAGAGCTCGGCAATGTCGGCGCGGCAGATCATGTCGCCGTCGGCAAAGATGGCCCACCCCTGGTAATCGCAGAGAAAAGAGGTGAGAAAGCGGCTGTAGATAAAACTGTTGCTGCCGTCGGTGTGACGCTCGGTGTAGCCCTTGAGCGCATTGAGAGCGAGCGGGATGAGGCTGACCGGCTGGCTGGCTTTCTCGATGATGCTCTGGGTGAACGTGTGAAAGGCAACCGACTCGCGCTGGTCGAAGCCAATAACGATGTGGATCATGGAGATTGCGATTGATGGTGACAGTGTGATGATACCGCCATTCTTAACGCGGAATGTGATGAAGGTCACACTTTTTTCCCGGCCTGCTGGTCTCGCGAAACCCAATAGTTAGGGATGGTAATCCCCCCAAGGAGTCGAGGGGCTGGGAGGTAGAATTTTCTCGTAACGGAGGAGGTTCTACATGCGCAGGTCGAGGTTTACGGACAGCCAGATCATGGCGGTGCTCAAGCGTGCTGAG
>Ga0187843_10001192_pt1 | contig 16787 bp, 7 predicted proteins | sample SpaLakP09_SKY_43_FD_134516 | JGI IMG/M metagenome (GOLD analysis project Ga0187843, IMG submission 134516) | Oligotrophic lake water microbial communities from Sparkling Lake, Wisconsin, USA - SP09_SKY_43 | ecosystem: Environmental > Aquatic > Freshwater > Lake | place: USA: Sparkling Lake...
ACCATTCTCATTTCCCGCCACACATTTATTTTCGCTGGTCCAAACACAACAAGACGTCGAATTACATTTATTTTGCGTAAGTTTTCCACAGGATTCATCTAATGCTCCACTAGAACCGCGATGTGCTTCACAAAAGGCATCGCTTTTGTCCATGAGAATAGAACTATCAAAGCCCTCCATAGTCACCACTTGTAAAAGTTTTTTGTTCTGATTCGGTTCGTTCAAATGTAAACCCACCGAATTTATAAAGACTATGAGTGAGAAAATCAAAAACGCTACGATAAAAACCTTTAGCACATATTTTGAGTCAAAAATATTATTTTCCATCAAATACAAAATATATATTATAGTACGAGTAAATATTTTATATAGCTATATTTTATAGACAATGGCCAAAACAAAAAAAAATCGTAAATCTATTATAAAAACGATTGCTAAAACAACCAAAAGTGCGTTACCTGTCGTGGATAAGGGATTAAAAACCGTTGGCACAACTGCTAAAAATGTAGCCTCGGCATCTCTCCCAGTGGTGGAAAAAGGAGTGTCGGTTGTTTATGGAACGATGGCACAAGGTTTCGATTTAGGTGTAAAAGGTGTGAAATCGGTGGCAAAAGGCGTTAAAATGACGAAAAAACGACGTCATAATAAAAGTGGACGTAGAAAAAGTCGCAAACATTAAAGATATTAGTAATAAAAAACTTTCTTATTATATTATATGTTTAATACAATAAGTAATATTAGCAGAAAAGCGGATAAATACGGAGATGTTCATTTTGTTTCATTTTTAGCTTCTACATTATCTAGATTAGCGTATTTTGATGACAACCATTTTTTGAAAAAATACAATGCTATTATGGGACCAGTTATTTCGCCGCAAATTTTACAAGGAATCAATAATGTTCCTGCGTCTAATTTAGCCGAATTATTAAATGACCAAAAAATATTTGGTTTAGACAAAGGTGCAAATGATATATTTAAAAACCACGAATATATTTATAAAGAAAAGAATTATATCGATTTCTTGGCACTGAATATGCCGCAAAATGTAAATATAATAAACGGTGATTTGGCAGGTACAGTGAATTCGCCTATTCCTGGCACCCCTGCACCACCTGGTTCGGTGAAGTATATCTCGATTGGCTGGTCAAATTATGGCGAAGTATATGTTGTCGCAGATAAACGTATGCCAAATGCATTATTTTTAATTTTTAGAGGCACTTATAGCGCTAAAACCGCTGCGTTATATAGTAAACCAACATCAGTGGTTCCACTGAAAGTTTGCAAAGACAACAATGGTAATCCTGAATCGTTTTTATATGGCATTTTCAAACCTTCTTCTGAAATGATACACACCATTATTGAAGCCATGCGTTCTTTAGCCGTTGATTTTTTAGGCGCAACCACACCTAATTCAGTGAAAATTTTTACCACAGGTCATTCACTCGGTGGAGCGATGTGTACCAATTTTGCTTATTTATGGATGGGAATTAAAAAGACCGCGCCATATAATGCTGCACCTTACAACGTTTTAGCCGACAATATAATATGTATTAGTTTAGGCGCCCCTCGTTGTATGAGTTCATCTGTCGCTAAAAAGTTTTGTAATTTTGCTTCACAAAAGAAGATATTGTTTTTAAGAATAACTACTCGAGGAGACCCAGTGCCTGGGTTACCGCCAAAAACAGGTTTTCAACATCCATGTTCAGAAGATAGTAAAATGCGTATGGAAATATCAGAAGCATGTAACTCACAACTTACCATGCGACCCACGCCAAATGTAAATTATAAAGGTGATTTAGATTGCCAAAATTATAAAACAAGGGTCTATGCACCAAACCCTTTATCACACACCATTTATTTAGATATTTTATATATAAAGGCCGTAGATATAGTTAAATTTGCTAAAGGAATGGGTATTGCACAAGAAGTATCGCGTGGACCAAATGGTAGTACTATGTGTAGAGTCATTATGGGTGAAAATAATGAAAACCCTCAGACAAAAGAATTCAGTTATAAAGTTGTCTTTTTTGATGTTAACAAAGCGAGAGAAACCCCTACAGATATTGATGCCAAACAAGCGGCAGAATTAGCTACAGCACCAGGACCTGTTACTGGTGGAAGTCGCAAATTAGTAGGAGGATTTGGAGGACCTGTTGCCGAAGATAAAAGAATGACAATGTCCGCATTCAACGCTTTAATTAGTGCAATGGTTCCCTTAAGTGGTAATTTATGTCCACAGAGTGCTCCCCAACCAATCGCATTGGCAAACCCATTTAACAATCAATTAGCACCAGATTTGAGTTGTCCTGGCGCAGTAGGTGGTGGTAGAAAAAAGACCAACAAGACCAACAAAACCAACAAAACCAAGAAGACCCACAAAACCAAGAAGACCCTTATGTCGAGAAGAAAGAAACGATGTTCCACTCGTTATACTAAGCGAAAATAATTTTTCACAATTCCTTTGTTATTGTTCCTTTAGTCGTTTTAATGCGTTTTTCACCTTTTTTACTATTATGGTGTGTTTCATTATGACACGATTCACACAATGTCATCAGATTTGCCAAATTATTTTTATGAAAAATACCGCCATCACAATTTACAATAATTCCCTCATTATTTGCGCTACTTTGGTGTTGCAAATGATGAACTTCTGTTCCCAATTGCTTATTACATTTTTCGCACATGCCAACAATTTTTTTTGGAATTATAGTGAGACGTTTTCAATGAAAGAATACTTCTAGACCCTGGATTATATTTCATTCGTATTTCATAAGCGGCTTCTATGAAATCGAGTGGTAAATTGAGTGATTTGCACACTTCAAGACCATACATACTATTCCCAGGTCCGTCGCGTAATTTACGGTCATATACCAATATATCATTTTCTTTGTCATAAATGACTTCCATATGTTTTAATGTAACACTGGCTAATTCGGATATTTCGGCGTATTCGACGATTTCGTGTAAATGAGTGGCAAATATAAAACTACTCTTACACTTATGTAGTTGTTGAATACCAGCCACAAATATACTGATTGCACTCAGGGTCTCCGTGCCAGAGCACAATTCATCACCCAATATCAAGCTATTCTGGTCACTTAAACGTAATATAGTTCGCAGCTCCGACATTTCTACCGCAAAGGTCGATAATCCCTTGAATATATTATCATTGCCAATAATACGTGTAAATAAATATTGATAAGGCATATAGTTAAACTCGGAGCATGGTACATATAATCCGGATTGTGCCATAATAACTGCAATCCCTAATGCTTTGATGAAGCTGGTTTTACCTACGGCATTGGTACCATATAACAAAATACCATCATTCTTTCCATCCCCTAATACAATATCATTGGTTACATATAATTCGTTGGACTGAAATTGTTCAATCAAACAATGACGTAAATGTTTGGCATCGACAAATGATTTATCGGAATGAATAATATTTGGTTTGCAATAGTTATACTTTTTAGCAATGTAAGCTTTCGTATATAAAATATCTATTAGGGTTACAAAATTGATGATGGATTCTATATGTTTTTGAAATTTTTCAAAATTTGCCACGAATTTATGAAATACGAGTGTAATTAAATCTTTCATGGAAATTTTTGTAGTGGTAATATTTTTACATAGACCGTTTATTTGTTCGTCTATGATAAAATTATTGGATGCGCTTTGTTTTTCAAAGGTAAATTGGGTTTTGGAAATTTTAAATTCGTATTTTTTATTATTACCGTTTGTAATACCATTTGCATTACCATTTGCATTACCATTTGCATTACCATTTGCATTACCATTTGCATTACCATTTGCATTACCATTTGCATTACCATTATTATAATGCAACGTCACAATGCTCGCATCTTTTGGTAAGGCATCTTGTAATAATTTACATCTCCTACTTGTTGACACCAAACTAAAATTATTTTTTTCGGTTTCGTGAATTTTAACATAATCCGCGGATTTCCCACTCTTTTTCTCTTTATTTTCAATTAACGAACTTAAATAATTTTGAATCGCTTCTAATTTTAGCTCAGATTCTTTCAATAAGCATGTCTTTTTATCCAATTCTTCATCTATACCCATTCTAATAAAATTGGTCTCGAAATTTTGCATTTGGTCCAAATCCGCAGCACATCCAATATCCAAATGATTATGAATAAACTCCGCAATTTCGTCGCAATATAAGCCAACGTGTAAAATATCGTTTTCAAAAACCTTTACATATTGCATGATGGTTACGTCTTCGCAAGTTTTTTCATAAATTTTTTTTATAATTAAAATATTGTTGTACAAATTACAAAAGGCTTTCGGAGAGATTTTTTTAAGAAAGATTTGGCGTTCCCATTTGGAAATATCCTTGATTAAGGAGAGGGTATTTTTATAAAATCCGCTATAATCGGCATACACACTTAAAAAATATTCGGTTATATTATATTCGCGCTGTAAATATTCTTCGTCATAAATAGGGTTTAAAAATTGATAAAGAAATTTGCGTTTTCCCATAGGAGTCAAACAATGATTCAACATTTCGGAAACACATGAATATTTACTAGCTTTTACGGTGCCATCATTAATAATATTTAATTGTTTTAAGGAATGATTTGCGAGGGTTAAACGTCTAGAATTATTTTCAAATTCTGGCTCGGAAATTTTATTTACTAGATGAGGGTTATGCTGGTAAACGAAATCCAATAAAAAACAAAAGGATTGGGTGGCAATATCATTTTCATAGAAATTTTGCGAAAACACATCATAATTATCAAATTTATAGAACTTGGAAAGGATTTCTTTTTGATATGATTGTTTTTCACAATTGCGAATCCGTTGTCTTTTTTCTTTGGTAGCGCTTCCTTTATCTTTATCCTGATCATTGGAATCCCCAATATGATTTTTATGTATTAAATGACAATTTATTCCAGCATAACTAACGATATAATCCATTTCTTTTTCATCTGGTAAATTGGAAATTAATATGACTTCACTAGGGTTGTAAATAGAGATAAAACGTTCTAGTTCATCGTAGGTAGTAGGATTATTTACATATGTTTCTTTAAATTGAAACATGGTCGTTTTTCCCGTATATATATCAATATTAGATACGCCAACAACTACAAATTTACCCTTTAACAATACCTTATTTTCAATTAAGTGAATCCAAATGCACGTAATAGAGTTGGTTAGACTCGTTGATTCCGTATGGAAATATGTGCCAGGACTGAAAATGCCGGCGAGTGAACGAGACGTGTTTTTGGTAGCCTCGTCTTGTACATATACTACGGCAGTAAACCCTGCATCTTTAATTTTTTTCACATATTTTTCAATTTGGAAATCTTTAAATCCAGCCATCATAATAGAAACATCTTTACCTACACAAATATTTTTGTCCACAATGTTTAGTTCGCATATTTGAGAGAAGTCTACAATTTTACTGTCGGTAATCGTATCGGTAGCCTTATTAAAATTTCCATATACTTCAAAAAATGCACCCACTTGCATTAATAATATTGTATTTTCGCCATATTCGTATTGATATTTTTTAGTTAATTCAAAATATTCTTTGATAAGTGCCATTAGTTGATAATACGATTTTATCTTTAATTTATTTGTACAACATACATTTACACGACCCCAATAGTAAAACCCAAAACCACCCGAAAAACCACCCGAAAAACCACCCGAAAAACCAAATATAATGTAAGTAAAAATGCATATGATTACTTACATTACCCTCATCAAACATCCACAACAACAAATTCCGCGGTGTTGTTATCATAACACGTATTCGTTATATATTTTTTAATTCTACTATAATAATAAATAGGTAATATTCCCAAGTTATAATGTAAGAATTTAAAAATAATTAATAAAAAGGTTATATAAAAAGGCAACTGAAACTTGCTTTGGTGTTCACGCAAAATTTCATTTTTGTATTTATCTTCATAAACCGAAATTTCTACCGTTAATTTATTACTTTCATCTACATACTTACTTTTATAACCAGGAATGACAGTTTTCGATTTGTCCATTTTATAGAGAGATTTCTTGAAATTGTTATTATTTAAATTTAAAAAATTTTGCAATAAAAGTATAGTACTCGACACATTATTTGAAAATATATCAATATCAATATCGCTTAATTGGGGAAAATAATCGTCTCTCTGAATACTACCGTAAAAATATATTGGTTTATCTATATAATTTCTTAATTTATCAAAAAAATCTCTTTCGTAATGTGTTAATTGGTTTTTTGTTGTTTCCATATTACATTATAACAATATTATAAGTTTTTTACAATGATAAGTTGTTAGAATACGTTTTGCTCTAGAAATTATCTAAAATAATAGTTGACGCTTGATTTTTTTTATAAAACCATATCTTCTTATTAAAATACATATAAAACAAAGAATTTTTTAAATATAAAAAATACGATTTGGGTATTAAATATAAGTGATAGTAAAAAATTTTTAGTATGAATAGTATAACTATTATATATGCTGGTAAATGATTAATACTATTTATATTCTCCATTACAACACTTCTATATTTTTCGTCATAAATTAATATATCAAACACTAAATTATGTTCAGGTTCGTTATATTTAATTTTATACCCAGAAACGACATCTGATGTTCTTTCATAATATTTTTGATATATTTTTTTTATATCCGCTTTATTAATTTTCAAATAATTTTGTATTTTTGACAATATACTAGGGACGTTGTCTGTTATAACGGTAATATCAATATCGCTTGCGTTACTAAAATAATCCGCGCGTTTAATACTGCCATAAAATATTAATTCGCTATCTAAATAGTCCTGTAAATTTTTAAAAAAATTATATTTATAATCACCCAATTTATCTTTAATTTCTTCCATATTACTAATATATACACAGATAAATATATACACAGATAAATATACACCCAGATAAATATACACCCAGATAAATATGTTATAATTCTTTATCGCTCTTGGAAAAATTGTACAGTAATGTTTCCGCGTTACTATTGGTGATTTCTCCTGCTAACATAGCGGATTCATACATTTTTCTTAGTACGTCATTTGGCGCATTACTTCCTACTTTAATTAAATTATGTTCTCTTAAATACGTTTTAATATCGTTGATTTGTTTTCTTTTCAAATCTTTTTGTGCATGTAAAACTAATTTCCGCGTTCCTCTATCTTTCACCAAAATCCCTACCGTTTTTTTTATTTTAGATTTGCCTAATATATACTTTCTTTTGATTGTTTTTTTATTTATTTTTTTAATAGCAATAATATTTTCTTCATGGGATGGTTGCATTTGGGATGGTTGCATTTGGGATGGCGACGACGACGCTATATGTGATTCTATTGCACTACTATTCGGCACATCTACACCGATGAGGGTGTTTTGTAAATAACTAGGTTTTTGAATTAAATTCTGGGTCATCATTATATCTTCGTTTTTTTGTATGGTTTCTTCTAATTGCTTTAATTTTAATTTTTCGCGCAAATTATGTAAACGATTTTCCCTTTCAGACTGTATAGTAGTATTATTACTACCTTGAATGGTTAAAGCGGCATGTGGATTGGTCACCACATTATTTCGTTGCGTTTTATTCCAATCTCTATAAGTTGGTTTTGATCCGCCTTTTAATACCCCATAAGGTACATGGTCATTTTTATACGGATTTAATACCATAGTTTCGGTTCCAGGTGTAAAATGTTCCGTATTTACTCTTATAAGAGGTTGGCTTAATTCTTCGGGTAGTTCAATATTTACCACAGGTGAATTATGTAATACCTGATAGTTTTTTATTGTTGTATTCCTTTCTAACTGTTTTTGTCTTTTTTTATTCTCAAAATTGATTTTTTCATCATTCACCCTTTTTTGTTTAGATAACGTTTGTAAATAATTTAATGAATTGCTAAATTCATCGGTAAAATTATCGATATCCGAATCATTATTAGAATTTGTATTATTTGTAGAAGTGTTTGGTGTGAATTCTTCTTTTCCGTCATCATTGATAGTTTCACGTATTTTTTTTGAACCACCTAAATTTTCTGTTTCGCGATGTTTATGTTCTTTAATTCTTTTTAACAGTTTATTCTTTAAAACATTGGGGGATATCAATGGCACAATGGATGGTTTTTGTTTTTTTTCGCGATTTTTTTTCGTTTTTGAACCACCCAAACTAAATAAATTAGGATTTATAGATATTGTTTTATTTGACATTTATTATACTATCAAATAAAAATAAATGAAATATAACTATTGTAAAATAGATATAATATAAGGTGTTCAAGAATATACTATAAAGTGTTCAAGAATATACTATAATGTGTTCAAGAATATAATGTATTGTATAACTGTTTTTTATATTCCAAATCGTTTTTGCGGTTTTTAACCTCTTCATTTTTCAGATAAACATTAAAACCAGCGTTTAAATCCGCCAATGTTATTTTTCTTTTTTCGGTTTCGTCTTTACAAAAAACACGTCGGCTGTGTGCTATCTTTGTTTTTGCTAAAATTGTTTCAATATCTCGACCATAATATTTGAAATACTCCTTTTTATTATGAAACCATTCCGCGTTTATTTGCGAATTCTCTTCGCATTCCCATCCAATTTCCTTGACCATTTTCAAAAAAATATGATACAAATCCGTAGCATTATATTCATCTGTTTTAAAACGCCAAGTAAATCGCGATTCTAAACCTTGATTAAAGACAAAAAAACAATCTTGTAATTCTTTTTCATATCCAGCAATAATAACCATCAGATTATCCTTGTTGTCACTTAATGCTTCACATAATGTATCAATACATTCTTTGGCAAAACTATCTTTTTTCTCCGCATTCCCCAGTGCATAAGCTTCGTCTATAAAAAGAACCCCTCCTAACGCTTCTTTAATAACTTCGCTCGTTTTTATAGCAGTCTGGCCTAAATAACCGGCAACTAAATCGCTTCTCGTTACCTTTTTAAAGGTACCTTTTGATAAGACACCAATTTTACTATATATTCGACCCATTATTTTTGCAATTTCCGTTTTACCAGTTCCAGGGGGTCCGTAAATGACCGTATGCATAAAATCGCCACTCGTATTTTTATTTTTATGTAATTCCTGGACAAAATACAAAATTTGGTCGACAATATTATTTTTTAAACTGTTCATGCCGACCATTTTATCCAAATCTTCTAGCGGAGTTTTAATATCGTGCAAAGCCTGCATATTTATATTATATTTAATGCTGGGGTTTACTTTATACAATTCAATCAGTTTCAAAATATCCGCAATATCATTGATTTCAGTATCAATATGTATCGTTTCTTTTATTTCCAGTGGCGGAAAAATGGGTGTTTCAATTTTAATGGGTTCTACATATGGTTTGCTGTCTTTTTTATTGATGTCTTTATTGATAGTCTTAATAATGTCTTTAAAGTGCATTGTTTTATGACTCGTAATGTCTTGATAATAATTAGGATCAATATTTTTTATACAACAAGAATCCGTTACAGTGAATCCAGTAAAATTTCTAGTGGAATAATTATTTGTATTATATTTTTGAGTAATTTGTTCAACGATTTTATCTATGGTGTCATTTTCAGAAAGACCCGGCGTTGTATTAGGCGACGAAATAGGGTCTTTGATATTCAACGCGAAACTATCTAAGGTGGATAAAAATTTGTTGTAATTATTAATTCTAGTAGGGTCCAATATATTTCTTTTTCTGGTGTACAACATTTACTTTATTTTATTCCTCGGTTATATTTATATTATTTATGATTAGTTATTATTTACGATTTTTTTACGAAAATTTGCCTCCATATTTCGTCTATATAATTGTTGTGTTCATATAAATATCTATATATAGCAAAACAATTTAAAAATAAATTGATATAAAAAATAGGTGAAAATGATATCAAATAAAAACGCTTACGAACTCACTGATTCTCATTTCAAAATGACTGAAGAAATTATGACAAAAGAAAGAATGAATGAAGAAAGAATGACTGAGGAAAAAATGGATGTGACTAAAGAAGAATTATTTGATATCGAAAATGAACAATACATAGAAACCCCTTGGAATATTATTGAATCCTATTTCCGTGGGCAACATTTGGAACGCTTTGTCCGACATCAATTGGAATCTTATAACAATTTCGTTGGATATCAAATTATCAAAACAATCGAAATGTTTAATCCAGTACATATTGCATCAGAGCAAGATTTCGACCCTGTCTCCAAAAAGCATTCCCTAGAAATTTTCATTACTTTTGAAAACTTTCATATTTATAGACCACAAATTCACGAAAACAATGGAGCTATTAAATTAATGTTTCCCCAAGAAGCGAGACTCCGAAATTTTACCTATGCTTCTTCCACCACCGTTGATATTAATATAAAATACGTGGTTCGCAATGGTCCAAACCTAGACAATGTCCAAACCTTTTATAAAACATTACCAAAGGTCCACATTGGCAAATTACCCATTATGTTAAAATCCAACATTTGCGTATTAAATCAATATAAACATTTTGAAAATACCCAAACTGGCGAATGCAAATATGATGCTGGCGGCTATTTTATTATAAATGGTTCTGAAAAGACTGTATTGGGTCAAGAGCGCGCTGCAGAAAACCGTGTCTATTGTTTTAATATTTCCAAGAATGACACCAAATACACCTGGAAAGCGGAAATCAAGTCCGTCCCAGATTTTAAATGTATTTCTCCCAAACAAATTAATATGATGATTTCCTCTAAAAACAATGGGTTTGGTAATGCTATTTGCGTCGAATTGCCGCGTGTAAAACAACCAATACCTTTATTCATTGTATTTCGCGCACTAGGTATTATTTCCGATAAAGAAGTTTGCGAGAAAATCCTATTGAATATTGCAGCTGATAAAAATAAAGAAATGCTGGAAGCCTTGCAAGCATCTATTATTGAAGCCAACAAATATATTACGCAAGAAGAGTGCATTCGATATATTACTGGTTTTGTCATGTATACCCCCATCAATATGGATAAGGAAACGGGTATTAAAAAGAAACACGAATTTACCCTAGAAATTTTGAACAATGATTTATTTCCACATTGCCATACTATGGAGCAAAAAATCTATTTCCTCGGATATATGGCAAATAAGTTATTGTTGGCTTCCTTTGAAATCATCAAACAAGACGACAGAGATTCTTATTTGAACAAACGTATTGATTTAACAGGAACGCTGCTCAATAATCTCTATCGAAATTATTTCAATAAACTAGTGAAAGATATGGAGAAGCAAATTATTCGCGAAATCAATACTGGTTCTTGGAAATCAACGGATGATTATGAAAATATTATAAATTTGACCAACATATATAAAATTATCAAATCAACTACCATTGAAAATGGCATAAAACGCGCTTTATCTACTGGGGACTTTGGCATTAAACACACCAACTCGAATAAAGTAGGCGTAGCACAAGTGTTGAACCGTTTGAATTACGTTTCTAGTTTAAGTCATGCTCGAAGAGTATCCACACCCACCGATAAAAGTGGTAAATTGATTCCTCCGCGTAAATTACACAACACCAGTTGGGGCTTCTTATGTCCCGCGGAATGTTTCGATCCAGAAACACCAATTTTGATGTGGGATGGTAGTACGAAACGAGCTCATGATATAGTCGTTGATGATGTTCTTATTGATGACCTAGGAAATCCAACAAAAGTTCGCACTACTTGTTCGGGATTTAAAAATATGTATGATGTGATTCCAGACAAATCAAATTTCCTCAAACATAGAGTCACAGATAATCATATTTTAACCCTTAAAATACGTGGACATAAAGTTATTAGAAATTCAAATAGAACAGATAGAAAATATACACATATCGTAGAATTTCTGAATCGCGAAGAAATGAAACTTCAAGAAAAATATTTCAACTCATTAAATGAAGCAGAAGAATTTATAAATACATTTGAAGACGACGATACACTAGATATCACAATTGAAAAATATTTAAAATTAAACAAGAGAACAAAAGACAGTCTGGTTCTTTTCAAAGTAGAAGGCATTCATTGGACAAAAAAAGAAGTTGAAATGGATCCTTATTTGCTTGGTATGTGGTTAGGCGATGGGCTTAGCGATGGAACTGGGTTTGCTTTGAATTATAAAACAGACCATGAGACACTTGCTTATTGGGAAAAATGGGCTGAAGAAAATGAAGCACATATTACAAAAGGTAAAAGATACAGTTTCTCGATTGTTTCAAAGAAAAATAAAGAAGCATATTCAGATGGACTTTGTAATAGAGTAGAAGAAGCACCTCTTAAAAAATATCTTCGAAAATACGATCTTTTGAAAAATAAACACATTCCAAATGAGTATCTTACCAATGATAGAGAAACACGATTGAAGGTTTTGGCTGGATTGGTGGATACAGATGGTTCGGTTCGTGGAGAAGGTCGCGAAATTCGTATATGTCAAGGACCCGCTAATTATAGAATCATTGACGATGCTTATACATTAGCAATGTCTCTAGGATTTTCGTGTGGTGTTAAAGAAGGCAGAAGTCAATGGATCGATACTAAAAGTAATGAGAAAAAGTTTAGTACTTATAAAGAATTAACTATTACAGGACATAGAATATTTGAAATACCAACAATTCTTCCTCGTAAGAAATTGGCTTGTCTAGAAAATGAAGCCCTAATTCAAAGAAGCAAATCGTTTATGTGTAGTAAATTTACTTTGACAAACGCTGGCGTAGGTCCTTATGTTGGCTGGCAACTTCATGATAAACGCGGCAGATTTTGTTTATCGGATGGTCTGACAACACACAATACTCCAGAAGGACAATCCGTAGGTGTAGTAAAAAATATGAGTTATATGACACATATTACGATTCATTCTAACTCAATGCCCTTATACGAATACATAATGCCAAATATAAAACACATTGATAATGCGGATGCAACACCAGCAGACATGTATGAAAAGGTGAAGGTGTTTATCAATGGCGCCTGGGTGGGTATTACCGATTCGCCGCAAGAGTTGTATTTGATGTTGAAGGATAAAAAATACAAGGGTATCATTAATATTTACACGTCAATTACGGTCGATTACAAATTGCGTGAAATTCGTGTGTGCAACGATGGAGGCCGTCTTACGCGACCATTATTGCGTGTAAAGGATAATGCTGTTTTACTAACGAACGACATCATAACCAAATTAAATAATTCGGAGTTTGTATGGGATAATTTATTAACGAGTTCAAAAATACCAGACTCTGTTATAGAATATATTGACCCAGAGGAGCAAAGTTGGTCTTTAATTGCCACGAAACCCAAAGACATTATAGCAAAAACAGACAATATTTATAAATATACTCACTGTGAAATTCACCCATCCACTATTTTCGGAGTGCTTGCATCGTGTATTCCATTTCCAGAACATAACCAATCTCCTAGAAATACGTACCAATGTTTGGACCTGAACGAAACCGTTTTGCTCAGCAATGGCTCTAAAATCGCTATTAAAGATATTAAAATTGGTGATGACGTGGTGTGTTTTCATCCAGAAACAATGGCAATGACGCATACAAAAGTAGTCAATCATTACGTTAGAGAAACGGATAAAAAAATTTACAAAATCATCACTTTAAGTGGACGAGAAATCATTGCTACCGAAGACCATAAATTTATGACAACGGAGGGTTGGTGTGAAGTAAGAAATATGTCCATCAATGAAACAAAAATAGGCGTATTACCTTATCAGCAAAATAAACTAGAAAATAATACCAGTGAAAGCAGTCACGGTGAAAGTAACGTCATACTATCTGAAGAGCAATTTAGAGCATTCTTTGGCAGTCATACATTTACGGAACATTTGGTAGATAAATACGTTGCCGAATTAAAAAATATAGATTTCATACCATTACATAATACCAATGATAAATTACCTATATTGGCTCGTATATTTGGTTTTATTCTAGCAGATGGGTCTATCAATATATATGAACGAAAAGGTAATAAATTTACTGCATGCAGTTTTGATTTTGGCAGAGAAGATGATGTAAAAACTTTTGAAAATGATTTGGAATATTGTGGTTTCAACAAATGTAAATTTAACAAGTCGTCTAGACAATTTAATAAAGTCATACACACCACATATGCAGTAACACATAATGGAATATTACCTGCTTTACTATTGGCGCTCGGCATTTCTTATGGTAGAAAAACGGAAACTGCTCGTAAGGAAATACCTGGCTGGATAATGAATGGTAATAAATTAATAAAACGTGAATTTCTAAGTGGTTTTCAAGGTGGCGACGGTTGTAAAATAAGATGGAATAAAATGGACAAGGGATATAATTTTGTGTGCGCCGAAACATCACAACAAATTCATCCGAAATTCGTAAATACATTGAATAAATTTATGAGTCAATGCGTCGAATTAATACGTGAATTCGATGTGAAAGTGTCAGATATGAAACAAACGATGGTAGAGACCAACCGAATAAAGGTTTCTTATAAAATTTCAGACAAACAGAGTAATTTGATTACCTATTACGATAATATTGGGTATAGATATAGTTCAACAAAAAACAATCAATCCTTTATGGTAATTGAATATTTAAAATTTAAACGCGATTTGTTTGCACAGCATAAAAAACAAGTAGAACATGTTAGAAAATTATATGATGAACAAAAAAATAATACAGAAATTGCCAATGAATTAAATATAAAATACGAATTTGTTTCTTCCGTGGTTCGAAGTTATAAAAACCATAGAAAAATTTCCATGAAAAATTTAGGTAAAAATAATATTGAACAATGGTTAAAGGAGGTAACTTTATTTAATAATATGTTGTTTATTCCAGTGAAATCGATAGAGTTGGTAGAAAATCGCATGATTTCAGACATTACTGTCGCCTCCGAAAACCACAGTTTTATTGCAGGAAACAACTTCTTATCGAGTAATTGTGCGCAAGGTAAGCAAGCCATGGGCGTTTATGTGACCAATTATGAGAACCGTATGGACAAAACCGCTTACGTGTTGAATTATCCAATGCGTCCACTCGTAGACACTCGAATTATGAATATGATTCAGCTCAATAAAATCCCTTCTGGTACGCAAGTGGTGGTGGCTGTTATGACCCATACTGGTTACAATCAAGAAGACTCCTTGTTAATCAATAAGGGCTCCATCGATAGAGGAATGGCCTTGGTGACCGTTTATCATACGGAAAAGGACGAAGACAAGCAAAAGATTAATGGCGATGAAGAAATACGATGCAAGCCAGATTCTAGCAAAACAAAAGGAATGAAAATGGGAAATTATAACAAAGTAAATTCCAAAGGCGTCATTCCTGAAAATGTTCTCGTAGAAAATCGCGACATTATCATTTCCAAAATAACACCTATTAAGGAAAACCGTAATGACCACACCAAAGTCATTAAATATGAAGACCAGAGCAAAATATACAAAACCGTTGAAGAGACCTATATCGATAAAAATTATATTGACCGAAATGGCGAGGGCTATAATTTCGCCAAAGTAAGACTCCGTACTGTGCGAAAACCAGTCATTGGTGATAAATTCAGTTCGAGACATGGTCAAAAAGGCACGGTTGGAAATATTATTCCAGAATGTGATATGCCTTTTACGAGTAATGGATTGAAACCGGATATCATCATTAATCCACATGCAATTCCATCTCGCATGACCATTGGTCAATTAAAAGAAACGGTTCTTGGAAAGGTCTTGGTTGAACTAGGATTGTTTGGCGATGGCACCGCTTTTGGCGAATTCGATGTGGCGGATATTTGCGGAGAACTGCTCAAACTAGGCTATGAAGCAAATGGTAACGAATTATTGTATAATGGTTTAACTGGCGAACAGCATGAATGCAGCGTATTTATGGGGCCAGTGTTTTATCAACGCTTGAAGCATATGGTCAATGATAAGTCACATAGTCGTTCGATTGGTCCGATGGTGAATTTGACTCGACAACCAGCTGAAGGACGCTCGCGTGATGGAGGGCTCCGATTTGGCGAAATGGAACGAGATTGCACTTGGTATCACTCTCCAATTCTCCTAAATTGCGGTCTAAGCGTAGAAATTGGAACTATGGAGAATTGTAAATATAACGTATTGGGTTTTGATGAAAAATCAAATCAATTAGTCAAATCAGTCCAAACAGGATTCTTATATAAAGGTGAAAAGGAGTGCGTTGATGTTACATTTCAAGATGGTAGAAAAATTAAATTTACATCGAATCATAAATTATTAACAAATGAAAATATTTGGACTGAAATTAATAAATTTAAACTGAATGAAACTAAAATTAAAACAGGAATTACATATCCGTTGATAAAGGTTGACGAAGAAATGAAAGCATCTGAACACTGGTATTTACTGGCTGGTTCATTATTATTAAAAGTTAAAAATACAGAAACATACTTTAAGGCTTTATCGTTTGCGCGAATTATAGGATATTTATGCGCCGACGGAGGGATTTATTATGATAAGGCTAGAAATAAATATAAAGGTATTATTAATTTGGGGCATATGATAGATGTGAATAATGTACTAGATGATTTGAATAAGTTTACAAAGATTAGTCAAAATAATTTCAAATATGGTAATTATTATTCGATTAGAATACCCAACGACTTACTTGAAGATATTCTTCAATTGGAAGGTATTACTATTGGCAAAAAAGTTGCGCAAAGCGCGCAGTTACCAGCCTTTATATTGGATGAAAATTGTCCGAAACCCATTGTGCGTGAGTTTTTAGGTGGATTATTTG
>Ga0187843_10001195_pt1 | contig 16753 bp, 12 predicted proteins | sample SpaLakP09_SKY_43_FD_134516 | JGI IMG/M metagenome (GOLD analysis project Ga0187843, IMG submission 134516) | Oligotrophic lake water microbial communities from Sparkling Lake, Wisconsin, USA - SP09_SKY_43 | ecosystem: Environmental > Aquatic > Freshwater > Lake | place: USA: Sparkling Lake...
ATACATATTTCATTACTCATAATTTAGATCCATATATTCTTGATGATTTAAGCAATCGTTATGGTAGGTATAGATTTATCAGCGGAAACTTAATGATTAGTGGAAAAGGGAGTGATGCTAATCTTCCTCATGTTGGATCTTGCGTTCTTAGACTTTATGATGGCAATTTTATACTAAATGGTTCTGGAATAATTTCTGGTCTTAATTCTGGCGTAACAGATCTTGGTCATACAAATAGAACATCAGGATTATATGCTGTAACAATTGGACAATTTAATGTTAATAATGGACCAAGAAATGAAATATTTGGTTCTAGAAATAGCGCTAGTGGAAATGATATCACAATTGTTGGAGAAGGCAATTATTCAACTGGAACATATAATCATATTCATGGTCATAATAATATTTTAAACTCAAATGATGTAAAAATATTTGGTAATTATAATACTGGTTTTCTTTTTTCAACTGGATCATTTATTGTAGGAAAACATAACTCTGTTGGTAATAGTACTGAAGCAGGAGCAAACTCATTAGTATACGGAGATTACAATAAAGTAAGTGGAAAAAGTACTTTAGCATATGGAAGAAATAATTTAATTAAAATAAAAAGTGGCGCCCTTGAAAAAATTTCTGTTTATGGTTTAGAAAATGACGTTAGTGGAATTGAAGTTGATGTTTACGGAAGATTAAATTTAAATATTGGATTAACAAATCAAATTTATGGTCATAGTAATACTGGTTATGGCGATATAAATTTTGTAGCAGGAACTTATAATAAAATACAAAAACCAAGTGTTGAAAATCATATCTACGGAGATTATAATATATTAACAAGAGGAAGTGGAAATTTTGTTGTAGGAAGAAAAAATGAAGCTTCAGCAAATAATTCTAATTTGGTTGGCGAATGTATATTTGTTTCTGGAACTGGAAATTGGGTTGGAGGAAAAGATTCTAATGTTACTGGAATTGATATAATCTCTCTTGGCAAAGATATTAATATAACTCATTACGGAAATTTCTCAAATGTAGTTGGAAGAGGAAATACGATCAATGGTAATGGATACTATTCTGATGTTTATGGAAGTGATAATTTAAATAGTGGATTTAAAGCTATTATTGTTGGAAAAAATAATAACAATAGTTTACTAAGTTCTGAGACAACAATAGTTGGAAGAATCAATGAATCCTATAATGAAAAACAAGTTATAGTTGGTGAAAGAAATATAGCTACCGCGCCAAGATCTTATACAGTTGGACAAAATAATGATAACTATGGAACTAGCGGTTATATATTCGGAGAAGAAAATTCAATAAGGAGCACTAATACAAATTCTTATATTATAGGAAGAAGTAATATAAGTTATGCGAATTCAAATAATGCTTATATTTTTGGTTTAAGTAATCTAGACGGAGAAGCTAATAGTAATAATTATATTATTGGTAATGCTAATGCTATAAGTGATTATAGCGCTAATAATATATCAATTGGATATAGTAATGATATTAGTGACGAAGGAGATAATCTTAATATTTTTGGAAGAAATAATATTTCAACAGCTAATGGTGATTCAACTATAGTAGGAAAATCAAATATCTTATATGATGGCACTGGAGATTATATTTTTGGTCAAGAGAATGTAATGGGTAATAATAATACATATCGAGCAAGTGTTTTTGGATCTGGAAATACTATAGATGGAAATGATTCTGCAACTTATGGATATAATAATACTGTTACCCCAACTTCTACTCGCTCTCATATTTTTGGTTTAGGTAATACTTCTTCTGGAGCAGATGCAGTAATAGTTGGAAGTGGAAATAAGAATAGTGGTGTTAATAGCATAGTAGTTGGATATGGAAATGAAAATCAATCTGAAGCAACTAATACAGATGTTTTTGGCCGTGGTAATTTATTAAATGCCCAGGCCACTAAAATCTATGGATCAGATAATAGAATTTCTGGGGCGTTTTCTGATGTTTATGGAAATAATAATGATCTATTTGATGGTACATCTATTCGTATTGCGGGAGATCAAAATAGAGTAAAGAATGCTCTTAGCGTTAATATTTATGGAGATCTTAATAATGTAAATGATTTAAATGGTTTAATTGTGGGGTCTTCGAATATTTATGGAGATGTTAACACTATAGGCGCATCTAACTCAGACGCATATATATATGGAGAATTTAATAATATAGTATCTGGATGTACTGGTAATTTTATTTTTGGTGATAAAAATCGTATATCTGGTCAGAAAACATTTACATTTGGAGCACTTAATTTTGGAGGACGAAATACTTCTGGATACATGTTTGGCAGAAATAATTTAATGGCTTCTGGATTAACTGGATCAACAATAATTGGAAATGAAATAATTTTTCCACTATCTGGAAATGCTGGTTATAAATTAAGTCCAAATAATATGAATAGCGCTATGCAAATTGGCGTTAATAATTCTGGAAAAATAACAATTTTACAAAATGGAAATATAGCAATAGGAACTAGCGGAACTCTTCCATTTGAAAATCCACAAGAATTAATTCACTTAAGAAGCGGCAATGCTTTGTTTGATGCAACTGAAGGTGGATACTTTAAATTCTATGACAAAAATAGATATGATAATATTCCAGATAATCCATCTCAAGTTGATCAACCTGGAGATATCAGAGCAATAGTATCTGGTGGTAACTTCAAAATTGATGGAGATTTAATTCTTTCTACTGGTATTGGAGAAACTGGTCAATTCTTAAAAGGCAGAATATTCCAAGAAGCATTTACTAGAAATCTAGATGGTAGCATGTGGTGTTATACTCCTTCTGATCTTCAAGGAAATTGTAATAATGCAAGTACAAATCCATATAACAACACCACAGAAACTGTAGTTGGTACTGACGGAACAAATTATACTCATAAAATTGGTTTATGGCAACCAACTGGTTTAGATCTTGGTTGGGATACAATTGGAAGTCCAACAGTAACTTATCCTAGTGGTTATAATAATGGATACGCACAAGCAGTTTCATTAAAAGATGGAGTAATCGCAAAACCAGATTTTTGTAATGGAGATTGTAATTTTGATTATCAACCACATGAAGCAGGAAGAATCGCAGGGAGAGCGATTACCTTCCTAGATGGTAATGCAACTTCAGCAATTATTACTGGCAGATATACTCTTATAAATACCCCAATAATGAAAACCACTAATTTATACTTGCCTCCTGTAAATCAAAATAGCGGAGTCTTGTATACTGTGAAAAATCTAGGACAAGGTAATATTATGGTCTTCTCTACTGGTTCAGAAAAAATAGACTTATTCTTTACTGGATTTATGATAGACCAAAGATTTGCTAGTCATGAATTTTTAAGTAATGGAAGTGGCTGGTTTTTGGTGTAATAAAATGAAAGGTAAAAGGTAACTATGTCTTATATTCCAGAGTATCATGAAAATTATTATAGAGTAGAGGGAACAGCCTACAATCAAGGCAAAATTGGTATTGGTACGATTAATCCAGTACAATTGTTACATGTAAGTGGTGGAAATTTCCGATTAGATGGAACTGGATATGTTAATGGTGATCTTAATGTTACTGGAAATTTAAATGTATATGGAACTAGTGCTCAATTTGCCGTTTCTCAAGTTATTGCAGAAGATAAAAATCTTGAATTAAATGTAGCCACTGGAACTCCAATCGGTGGAGGAAGTTATACTACAGTTGCTTTTACTGATGATGCTGGTGCAGAAGATGGTGGACTTATTTTAAAATCAACTCAAGGTGATAAAATTCTTGCTTATAAAACAACAACTCCTGCTAATGGTTGGGTTTCTAATCAAAGATGGGTAGTAAGTGGAAATTATGGAAAAAATACCTTACAACTATCAGATGCAACTGCAAATGTTGGAATGACAATAGGAACAGATGCAAATAGCGTTAATCTTTATCGGTCCGCAAATGATATTTTAAAAACAGATGATAGTTTAATTGTAGATGGAAGCTTAACAGTAAATGGTGCAAATACAACTATTAATTCAACAACTATCACATTAGGCGATGCAAATACAGACTCTGTAACAATTAATGCTGGACCAATTTCTCTTGTAAACGCAACAGCAGCTGGTGACGCTTTAGAGTTTGGTGCTGGTGCAAATTTAGCAAATCTTTATCGTTCTGCAAATGATACTTTAAAAACAGATGATAGCTTGATTGTGGATGTGAATCTAAATGTAAACGGAAATACAACATTAGGTAACGCTACAACTGATACTACTAATATAAATGGTGTTGTAAGTAATAGTATTCCAGACAATACATTAGTAGCTTTTGAAATTAAAGAAGGTACTAATAATTTTGTAACTTTTGATACAACTAACTCCACAGAAAATATTACTATTGGATATGGAACTCAGGCAACAGCACCAAAAGTTAAAATCCAAAATCAAACTGATTCGACCACATCTGGTGGTGGCAGTGTTCAAATAGCAGGAGGAGTTGGAATAGCTAAATCATTATCTATAGGTGCATATATAAATCGTAGTGTAGCCATAGTTACTGCTGGAACAGATGCTTTAGGTCAAGGACCTCTTACTAAAGATCTAAACATTGTTACGGTTAACGCTTCTGCTCCAGGAGCAGTAACATTACCAACACCAGTAGCTGGTATGCAAATCTTAATTAAAAATGCTACTCTTACTAATGCCTTAAAAGTATATCCTTCTACAGTTTCTATTCAAATCGATGCTTTAGGAGTTGGAGTTGCTTTCAGTTCTATAGCTGCAACCGCAGCAAAAGCATTTGTTGCTACCTCTGCTACTCAGTGGTATTCAATATAATTTAAATTAAACTTTACTATGTCTCAATATACTTGAGATATAACTATCGAGTTGGTGATTATAAGCAATGTCTTGAATCTCTTTCACTGCCTCTTCATTTGTGTCTACTGGATTAGAAATATAATCTGATATCTTATCGTTCCAATTCTCTGGACTTTCGTTAGCAATAATAATATGAGAAATTTGTTCTGCTATTTCTTTTTGTTGATTACTCATTTTTTTAATGTTATGCATTTCTCTTAATTTTGTGCCAACTTCTTCTTCTAGTTTTTGAGCTTTAGAAAGATATTCTTTAATTTTAAGAACGCTATATTTTTCTTCAATAGAAGCTTTTGATTGTTGTCCTTGACCAATTGGTTTAACGTTTTTGGTACTTTGAGGAATTCCAGTTGATCCAGATGGTCTACCAGCGCCACCAGCTTGAGCTCCTCCACCAATTAATGGTTGATAAAATCCTTGATCTCTTAAGTCTTTGTATTTTTGTTGTGACTCGAGAGATTCTTCATTAGTTGGAAGTCTACCAGTTTCAATAGCTTTAAGTCCTTCTTCTGGAGTTAATATACCGAGTTCCATTAACCTGTTGAATATTCTAGAATATTGCACATCATCTTTAAGATCAATATCCTCAAAAACTGGTTCTGGATAATTTTTAAATCCAAGATCTTTGCTCATTCTGCGTATTTCTGGAACTAAAAATTCAGTAATAAAAGTTTGACGAGCTTGTTTTAGTCTTTCCATAAACACTTGTACTTTGATACTAGTATTAGCGAATTTTTCACTACCAATAAGAATATTATTTAATCCAATTTGAATATCTCTGTCTACAACTTCATATTTTTCTGGACCAATAAGATTGCCAATTTCTGGTATAACAAATTGAGCTTTAGTTGTATAGTCAGCAATAAGAACACGACCAACACTTTGATTTTCAAAAAGAGATCTCATAGCTTCAAGATTCTTTTGGTTGATACCACCATTATTAGGAGTATCTCCCATAGTAATTAAAAGAACAGCTTGTTGCATGGTTCGTGTGATAGCCATATCCATTTTTTTCATCTCAGCTTTCCAATTAATATCTTCTAATACTGGAAAACCCATAGGCACAGCAAATGGCTCGTAATCTTGTTTCTTATAAAATGCTGCTGCAATTTTGTCTCTTTCTAATGGGATACTTAATACTCCGATGCCCTTTTGCATGATTAAATTTTGAGTTTCTTTTGGTAAACTATTGAAAACTTCTTTATCTTCGTCTGTCTTGGGGTTCTTTAATCTTTCTAATTCGTAATCACTTAAAATTTTATAGTATCTACCAACTGAAAAATTAATACTTCCACCAATTTGAACATCCGCAGGATTTAAAACTATGTATCTTGCTGGCAAACTAACAGAAGCTTTGCTTGTTAATCCGAATGTTTGAGTGATTTTACTGATATCAGCATCTTTAATTTTAGTATCAAATCTATAAAGAAATACATTACCAGAGCGATAGTATTCTCTAAAAAATTTATCTTGTAAATCTGATATATTGATTTTCTTGAATAATGCAGAAAAGAAATCTCTAGATTTTTGACTTCCACCTTGAAAGTATATATTACTAGAACTAAATTCGGTCATTAAGTCAATAGTATTACGGAAAATTGCAAAGTTATAATAGCATTTTTGACAAAGAATAACAGCATCTCTAATGTTAATATTCGAACTACCTTTGATGCCAGTAGAGTATTTAAATGGAATTAAACCATCATCAATGTTCTTGTATCTTTCTGTTCTGGTTATATTACCAGCTAGATTTCTTCTTGATCTTGTTGCATCGTCTGAAGCCTTTGCTTCGTATTCTCTATTAGAGCTAGCTTGAGATACCATCAAGGGTTGAATATCGTTATTTGTGGCTTTTTTTGATTTATTTTGGTTCTTTTTTGACATTTTCATAAATTATTACACTTTATGTAATCATTATAGGCGAAAAAGTTGGCATTTCTAATATTTCTGGCTGAGACATAGTATCATTGTAGCATTTATATCCCCAATTTGCAAGCATTAAGGCAGAATAGTTATCTTTTCTAGCTTTATTTGCAGAAGAGCTTCTTTTTAAATGCTGTGGTAAATCGAAGTTTTGATTGCCACGACTGGTTGAAGTATACTCTACTAATGCACATTGTTTCTTGGTCTGATATATGAAATCATCTTGATTTTCTATAAAATCTAAAGTAGTCCAATCCTTCTTGTCTTCTGACCTAATTGAATCTAAATTAGCACTACTATTCATAACCTTATTAAAGAAATCTTCATTTCCTCCAGTATTAGAAGCAAACCAAATCTTTTTATAATCAATACATGCTTGTAGATATTCGTTTGCTTTTCTAATAAAATTACTAGTAAATACTTGATTTATAGCTATTCTATTATCTTGTAAATTATATTTCTTTCTCATATCTCTAATCATCAAATCATATTCAAGACCTTCTAAATCTGAATTAAAATCTAATAGTTTTACGTTTATTTTATCTTTTTTAAATAATTCAGACTCATTACAGCTAGATAAGAATACATCAGACCCAGCATTATCAAGAATAATAAATACAATATTAAAATGTTTCATAATGTAATGAAAATATGCAACGTGATTTTTTAAATTACCTAGTCCAGCATAAGTATGTACCAAAGTTGAAGTTTTAGTCTCTTCGTCTATTTCTAATACTGCCATAGCAAAATAATCTGCATTTGGACTATCACTCATATTTGGATCGACTCCTAATATGTATTTTTTACCAGACTCTCCTTTTAAAAGAGTGTGTTGTTTTTCGCCTAATTTAAGTGTGCAGTCTTCCATTTTTTTTGCATTAAAATAACTATCACTTCCATCTGTAAATCTCGCGCAGTATTCTCTAAGAAAACTACTATGACTTGAGCCTCCAGCTTGAGCTTCTTCGATAATTGTTTTATCTATCATTTCTTCTGGTAGAGCCTCGTAACTTAATTGACTAACAAAATATTTAGCTTCACCTTGCTTTTTATCTAAAATTTTAGTGCACCAATCTGAATAAGTTTTATAAAGATTTTCAAAAGTATAACTTGCGGAAGATAATGCTACCATTTTACTATCATTATCGAAAACCATCCTTTCGTCCTCTTTCATAACGCCTTCATCAATTAATTTATCTTCAAATTCTCTTATCTGCATTCTCTCTTTGATGTTTTGTGGGGCAACTAAAAATGGCATTAAAACATTTTTAATAATTTCTTCTGGAAGCAAAAGAAACTCGTCAAGTACAAGAACGTTAGCTCTGAATCCTCGAATCTTTTCTCCATTCAAAGGAATCGCTACGATACTACCACCATTAATCTGCCATTCAAATTGATCATTTCTTTTTGATTTAGCGCCAAAACATTGAGATAGTAGTTCCGCACCAGGACTTTCTACTATCTTTTCTAAATTATTAAAAATAAATCTAGCAGTTCTAAATGTAGGACCAGCTATAAGAATTTTAGTATTTGGCTCAAATACACATTGAAGAAAACAGAAAACCGCAGCAATAAATGACTTACCGCAACCACGACCAAAGACACACATATTAAAGTTTCTGTTCATTAAAGCTTTAAGATGAATTTCTTGGTAAGGAGCTAGTTTTACACCACTAATTAGTTCTGTTGAAAACCCAATATTTGCTCTAAGAAATTTTGCTAAACTGATCTTGGCTTCTTTATCATTAAGATATCCTTTGAGTTCTGCTAATTCAGCATTAACATCTTTGACTTCTCTGTTGTATTTATCTGGGCAGAACATCATAAAAGTTTCATATCATAAGCTAATTGAAGATCTACTTTGCTATAAAAACATTTACTTGCAAATATAGATTCGATTGCTCTTTTCATTTCTTCTCTACCATCTACGAACAAAAATTGTAAATTACTATACTCTTGAATTAAGGATCTAACATTATGAAATATATATTCTGGTGTAGCTTTAATCTTTTTACTGATATGAGGAAGGTATTGGAAACTTAAAGCGTTAGATAGTTTTTCTTCTACAATAACAATAAGATTGCAGTTGTTTTTCCGCGACTTATCTATTTCGTTTTTAAATCTATCAAAATTCCCTGCGCTTAAAGTGCTAATGAAATCGCTTAAGCTTTTTCTTTCTATATAGCATCCACAATTATCATTACTACAAGCATAATCGCCAAAAGATAAAGTTTTGATTTCAAAAGGTGTGTTAAATTTAAGCCAGTTTTGTTCTCTTGTATCTACATAAATAGTATCTTGTAATGATAGTTTATTTTTAAATTGATTTGTTATAATATTTGGATGAAGGTATTTATTCTCTAGTCCTACCTCAGAGCATAATTGATAATAATCATCAAATATTTGATTATAAGAGATGATTGATGGACTCATTATTGTTCTTAATTCGATTTGGGTTGGAGAGTATATTAAGTTTTTTTCACTTTTTCTTTTGATCAAAAGGTTCTTGCAGTGCTCTTGAGCTTTATCTAATGGCTGTTGTTTTAACCATTTTTTCATATTATTCTTATCATTAAAATCGCTATTTAGATACTGCTCTTTAGTTTTGAAATTTATTGTTTCACCAGTCAGTAAATCTTTTTTAGGATAGTATTGGTGATAGTATTTTTCTTTATTTAAACCATAACCCCTAAGTGCAAGATGAAGACTTTTTTCATCTTTGAACTCCTTGCCATCTACTTTACATATTATACTCATCCATTTAAAATCTCATCTCTAGAGATTCCTAATATCTTGCATTTTACTTCGTCCATCGTAGATAATCTATCTATTTCTTTTTCAATAGTCTTCTTTCTCATGTCTGCCATTTTTAAAAGCTTTGCTCTGCTGTCTTCTTCTTTCCACATCTGCACTAGATTTATTACTGAAGCAGTTTCTTTAACTTGTTTGCTTAATTTATCGCTACGCTTAACTTTAAGATCGTTATTTAACTTCTGCTGACGATTAACGCAGTCGTTGTATTCTTTTCTGGCAGTGCTACTAGCCTCAACTAAGGTCATAGATATTTTTCCTTCTTCTTGCATAGAAAGTTCAATTTGATTCTGCAGAACATTAATGGTTTGTTGAATACTAGAAGATATTACTACTTCTGTACAAAGAACAATGTATTGATCAACCTCTTCTTGAGAAAGATCACCTTTATCATAAGTATATCTTACGAAACTACTTTCAAAAAGCTCTCTATCAGATTCATTATCATAAATATTAATTTGGTGAATAAATCTATGAGTATTCATATAGCTAATAAGTGAATTAATTTCTTTTTTATGTTTATGAGTTAATTTGTTTTTATCAATACCATCTAGAACATATTTATTAATCTTGGCAATAGTTCGCTCTTCGCTACGAGGAGGTCTATAACCTTCTGTCGCGGCATTTTCATTTTCTGTATTATTAAATTTTATGTTGCTTGGAATATTTTTCATAAAATCAAGAACGCTTCTTGTCTCTTGACATAGATTAGTTAGAGAGTCGTCCTTGAATAAAATTTTTGACATTTCAAGACCAGTCATCATGTTACAATTATTACTAATATACTCTTTTTGTTCAGAAGATAATTCTATAAAACCTTTAGCTTGGTATTCGTGACTTTTCTTAGGTTTAATTTGCCTGGTAGCTAAAAAATTCTTAACTGCTTTGCCTTCCTTGCTTCTGCCGTCTAAATCATCTCTTCCAAAAGCTAACTGAACTAATTCTACTAATGATGGAGGATTTTCCGTACGATTATTCCATTCATTCAACAGCTTCAACTGCTGCTCTTCGGTTAAAATTAAAACATCTTCGCTCATGATATATCAATATCTCCGTTATATAAATGTTTTTTTACTTTTACTATAATTGCTTTTTTAATATTTTTAATTTGCTTATATCCCGCCATTCGATTTTTTTCAGTAGTTTTATATCCCATTAATTTTGCAGTTTGTTCTTCGTTCTTGTTCTCTACATAAAGATAAGAGTATACTTTCCACTCAATTGGTTTTAATACTTGTTTCATTTTTTTATGAGTGTTAAGAATGCTCTGTTCAATGTCGAAATTTTCATTTGGAATATTATGTATTTCTTGAACATGGTTTTCTAGGCTCAAAGTCAACTTAGTATCATGGGCATTTTTCTTGCTCTTCGCCCAGTTTGCGTAAAGAGGACAATTAGCACATTGTTTTTGATAAATTGCGCAACCATCATCTGCTTCTGCTGCGGCACATTTAAGACATGGCCTAGTATAATTGCTATAGTTATTTCGTATTAAATTTTTGATTTGATTACTTATAATACGATTAACCCAAGGAGCTAGGGGCTTTAATGTATTATATAAATGCCATTTTCTATAAATATGAAATCTTAAAATCTGAGAAACGTCTGAAAAGTCCATCCAAGCAATAGCAGTTAAATTCCACTTATTTTTTCTTTTAAAAATTTCAGTATTTATCTCGTCAATTCTATCCTCAAATTTCCTTTTATCAACCATCTACTTCTTTCCTATCCCTTTTATGAGAGGGGCGTAAAGTTCCAGCTTCTGCTTTGAATTGATTCAAGAATTCTGAATCTTTTTGTTTATTCTTTTTGGGCGTGGCTTTGCCTTTTTTTGTTTTAATTGGTTTTACCTTTTCTACTTCAGAAAAGGCTTCTTCTGGAAGATTTGAGAGTATATCACTCAATTTCATTTTAACAGGTCTTACGTCGCTTATTTCAATATCAATTTTTGATATATTTGGCACATAATTAACATTATCAGTATCCTCATTATCATCGTAATTGTCTTCTATATTGGACTGAATTTGCTTTTTTGTATTTTGAGGTTTTGTGAAGACTGGTTTTTGCATTTGAACTGGATTAACTATAATAGTTTTATCAAATGATGCTCCACATGAGCTACAAAATTTTGGTTTTAAACTGGTATATGAGGTTGGAGATCCACAATCTTGACAATACATCTTTAACATATCTTATTATATGCTAAAAGAAGAGTATATTCTAAATATTTAAATTTAATTTAAAATAACGATATATTGTATTTACGCGGCGGTGATAGTGAGAATGTTCATTGTGTTAATTAAATAATAATTTTAAGAATAAGACAATGTTCCAGTTGGTGCTGGTTCATCTGCCCCGCCGATTATTTCCCAAGCAATTAAATTAAGAGATGAATATGCACTATCTCCCTCAGAATCATCATATAAAATCCATTGAGATCCATTCCAATAAATTTCATTGTTAGAAAAGACGTATTGTCGTTTCCCATTGAAAAAAGCCTCACTCCAAACATAATTACCATTAGATGAAAACATCCCAGCACCAGAAATAAGCACCGCCGTTGGTGGGGCTTTTGGACAAACTTTCGTAGCTGTATAAGGAGATGGCCATACGGCTTGCCAAGGGAATTGTGAAACAGTTGATGATGTAGCAAGTGGAATCCCAACATTGGTGTAAATCCATGGACTAGAAGTATTACTCCTAAATACAGTTTCATCTCCAGGAGAACCACCTGCATAATAAGTATAAAGATTTTCATTATCACGAGTTAAAGGTCGTGCTCCAGCATACCATCCTACCATTAAAACTTTAGCATCATTATTCGCGCAGTCATTAACGGTTGGATATTGAGAGCTAGAAGATACAGATCCTACGTTAGTTATAGTAACATCTCCAGGACCAGAATCTTTTGTTGGTTCATTTGTATTAGCTAATAATAATAAAGTTGTACCAGATATATAACCCAAAGGAGCTGTAGGCTCAAATGGACTAACCATGTGATAAAAAATTTGATTATCATTAATTCTTAAGTTTGTTATGTATCCTTTATAAGCATAAGCTCCATCACCACTAGCAAGAACACCCGTATTAAAAAGATTACCAATTGTTATAACACTATATTCAGTATCGGGTGGAGAATAATCACCAAAAGTTGCATCCAGTACTCCATTAATAAAAATAAGCAATGTGGATCCTCCATCATATGAAACAGCAACATGTGTCCATGCATTTAATGGTATTTGACTAATTGAAGTAAAAAAATTAAACCCTGTGACAGCATTCTTGTACCTATAAAATGTTAATTTATTATTGAATAATTGCAATGACCAGTTATTTCCGCCACCTTCAGTATCTCCAATAATTATATCTCCGTAATCAAGAGGGTCAGGATTTCCGTTAGCATCTACGCTAGCAATCGTCTTTATTGATGTAGGTTTTATCCATGCTTCTATAGTAAAAGGAGAAGCCCCATCTGTAAGATTTATTACTCCCTCTCTTGGGAATTGTAAAAATTGATTTGAATCATTAAAAAATAAGCTTCCAGGTACGCTCAAATTACTGATTGTTTTTTTTCTTTTGGGATTTTTTACAGTAACTCCGCGTTTATTATTACCAAAAGCTATAGAGTATGGATTTTTGACTATCATATAGTCAGAAAAAAATTAACTTCTTTCCCAGCAAATATAATTTGGGCTCACTCCGCTAACGCTAACTATTCCTGTATAATTAAGATCACTTAAGCTTCCGCCATCACCAGCTCCAGAAGCAGAACCTGATGTTAGAACAAAATTAAATGAATTAGAAGCTGCTGAATCTCCATATTTTACATAAAGATTACCGCTTTGTAAATTTTGAATATAAAGTTCTTCACGATTAGCATTTGGTTGTAAAACTGTTCCATTTGTTCCACTAATTGTAAAATTAGATATTGGGTCTGCTGGATTAGCATCGTAAACCAAACTTATTCTTTTTTCAGTAGCATCTGTTGTAATGTTAGACATATTAAATACTATTACACATTAAATATAAAATAATATCTTATTTTATTTCTTCAAACTTCTCAATAATATAAGCTAAGATATCATTTCTCATAATATCACTTGTGCCAAATTTAAAAGTTACAATACCTTTGCTTGCGCTTTTTTCATCATCAAATAGCTGATATATTCTTTCAAATCCACTATTCTTGATATCTGATTGACGAATATCTCCAATAAATATTAATTTACTAAACTTGCCCATTCTTGTGCTAACTAATAAAAGATCATGAATACTTAAGTTCTGAGCTTCGTCACAGATAATATAACTAGCATTAATACTGAGCCCTCTTAAAAATCCTAATGGAAGTCCTTTGACTCTTTCTTGCTTTAATAATAATTCTGCTTGTCCTTTTGGTAGAAGTTCGTGAAGTTTGTCCATTAAAGGCTGTAAATATGGATCTAATTTTTCATGAAGATCGCCTTTAAGAAATCCTAGATTATGAGTGCTGCTTTCTACGGGATTACGAATATAAAATATCTCTCCTACCTTCTTATTATTAATTGCATGAAGAGCACAATAAACGCTTAACAAACTCTTAGCTGTTCCTGCTGGACCTTTACAAAAAACCATCTTAGTGGATTTATCTTGGAGAGTTTGAATAAACTTTTTTTGGTTTTCTGTCCAATTCAGATCTCTAATATTCAAGGGTTGTTGAATCTTATCTCTTTGAGGAACTACTGGTGACTTGTCCTCTTTTTGTTCTTTTCTATGCTTTTTAGACATGAGGTTTCCATAACAATTTACACCATATTTTAAATTAAGTGTAAATAAATTAACTGTGGCATACTTAAACGCAAATATTCCTCCAATCGAATGTTATGTTAGAGGAAATTATTTAAGAAATCAAGAAGATAGCTTTGATAAGAAATATAAATGTTTAATTTTTGGTGTTACTAGCTTACCTAGTCAAGTTCCTCTTTTTAATTTTCTTATGGAAGATGGTGGGATTTGGTGGCATGCACCTATTAGCGCCTTTTGTTCCAAAGAAGATGCACCAGATATGGAATTAACCGAGCTAGAACTTTGGGATAGTTTTAGTTATAATATATCTGTAACAACTTTTTATTTATTAGAAAATAAAGTCGTAAAATATACTGGAAGAAGTGGAAAAGAATATCTTGGGCGTTATTTATTTACTTTTGATTGGGCGCACAGTGATTATAATGAATTGAATTTTGGATTTAGTCAAAGACCAGACCAACATAAAGCTGGTCATGTTATTCAATTAGATAATGGAAATTTTGCAATACAACCTAATAATAGAATTAAAGTTTATGATCCAAGTTTTGCAACAAAATCAAATGAAGTCTTGTTGAAAAGAAAAATAAACTCTCATATTTATACTGCCGAAAATACTCCTAAATGGGTTACTGAAGATAATGATAATTATGAATATAACATTAATCCTACAGATAAGTAAAGCAAAATATCTTAAATATGTGTAATTCACTATAATTAGTTTATGAAAAAATTAGAAATTGATTTTAGTTTAGCTAAAAAAGGCAAAGCACCACTTAATAAACCTTTTCGTCTTCCTTCTGGTAGTAAAAAGAAGTTCGGCGTTTATGTAAAGAACGATAAAGGTAATATTGTAAAGGTTACTTTTGGTGATCCAAATATGTCTATCAAAAGAGATAATCCTGAAAGACGCAAAGCTTATAGATCAAGACATGGTTGCGATAATCCTGGTCCAAAATATAAAGCTAATTATTGGAGTTGCAAAATGTGGAGCGCAAAACCAGTTAGTAAAATCACAGGATCATGTGGTAAACCAAATTGTGGTTCAGTTCAAAACGAAGAAGAAGTCACTTTAGAAATAGATGTTCAAGCTAAGAATAAAGGTCTTTGGTATAACATTCAACAAAAGAAAAAAAGGATGGGCAAAAATTATCGTCCAGCAAAACCAGGATCAAAAGATAGACCAACTCAAGAAGCTCTTAAAAAAGCACAAGGCTCAGATTATGAAAATGAGAGTTATGAATGGGATGGCGAAACAGAATTTGATCAAGTTGAACTTCTTAAAATTGACGCTTCCTTATCTCAAGCAGAAGAAATTGAAGATCTAGAAGATTACAAAGAAGATTTTTATGGTATGATAGTTGGGTCTATCACTTCAATTCAAGTTCACGCTCAAAACATTTTAAATAAATTAAATGATCCAATGGTAAAAGAAAATCTAACAGAACCATTTTTACAACAAACTGCAGCACTAGCAGAAGACTACATAATTACTATTCATAATTATGTAATGTTTAATAAAGAAAAAGAAACTGAAGCTAAACAAGTTGAAGGTGAAAAAAATATTAAGTAAACTTTGGAATTGGAAATCGAAAACAATATTAGTTGGGGTTGCATTAATCGTATCTTGGTCTCCTTATTTAAATAAAACTTTACTTTAACTAAAAATGTCATATAATAATGTAATAAGACCTTCTATTAGATATATTAAAAAATAAAATGAACAAAAATAAATATCAAATGTCTATCTATTTAGAGGAATACAAAAAGGAGTAACTATATATGAAAAATAACCTATTAAAAAAGGTACTAAAAAGCACAGCCGCAAAATTAATTGCGGCTTTTTTAATGTCTGGAGCTGTCCAAGAATCTCAAGCAGTAACGTTCTTATGGAACAATACTGGCACACAATGGACATCTCCTACTAGCTGGACCAATGGAGTGGCACCTGCAGCCACCAGTTCCAGCACCACCACAGATGAAGTGCAGTTTGGCAATGTGGGAGCAAATTTCAATGCTGTGGACATAACATCCAATAGAGCTTTGAAAACGTTCACATTTCTTACAGGTGCTAACGCTTACACTTTTGGTACTACATCTGCCAAAATCATAGAAATTAATGGTGGTCTCACCAACAACTCTATCGCCACACAAACATTTAATTTGGTGGTGAACAATGCAAATAATAGCAACACCTGGACACAGGCCACAGGGGGAGCATTGGTGTTCAACAACTCAGTGAATTTGACCTCAAGCTCTTCATCCATAAACAGAACTCTTACTCTGGCAGGTGATGGTGCATTCACATTCAATGGTGCATTCAATCAAGGAGGAACTGCCACTGCAGGCAAAGCTGCATACACAGGCAATGG
>Ga0187843_10001196_pt1 | contig 16744 bp, 17 predicted proteins | sample SpaLakP09_SKY_43_FD_134516 | JGI IMG/M metagenome (GOLD analysis project Ga0187843, IMG submission 134516) | Oligotrophic lake water microbial communities from Sparkling Lake, Wisconsin, USA - SP09_SKY_43 | ecosystem: Environmental > Aquatic > Freshwater > Lake | place: USA: Sparkling Lake...
CAATACATTGCTGTGACTTCTGGTCGCACACAATCCATGCCTGCTTTCTTCGGCAAGATCGGCGAGAAAATGGTTGCTGCCAGCCCTGAAGGCGGCACCTTGTTTGTTTTCGCTTTGAACTAATCAAAGCGAAAACAAACAAGGTGCCGCCTTCAGGGCTGGCAGCAACCATTTTCTCGCCGATCTTGCCGAAGAAAGCAGGCATGGATTGTGTGCGACCAGAAGTCACAGCAATGTATTGCTTGCCGTCCAAGGTGTAGCTGATAGGAGCAGCGCTGATGCCTGAACCTGTGTTGAACTTCCACAGTTCTTTACCAGTCTTGGCATCGTGTGCGCGGAAGACACCTTTGATGTCGCCAGCGAAGACCAAACCAGTTGTGGTGGTCATGGTGCCGCCGTTGAAGGGCAGGTCATCCTTGAGGAACCAAGCTTCTTTTTGAGTAACGGGGTCCCATGCTTTCAAACCACCCAGGTAGCCGCCAGGACCAGGCTTGTCCAAGTCAAAGTTCACGCCCAAGAAGAACTGGCCGCGCTTGTACTCTTCTTGAATGCCTTCCAAGTCCATACACAAGTTCATGGTGGGGATGTACACCAGACCAGTTTTGGGGTTGTAAGACATGGGCATCCAGTTTTTACCGCCAACCAAGTTGGGGCAAATGTCTTTGGCCCACTTTTTCAGGCGAGGACGCTTTTCGTTGTTGGCTGCTTCGATGGGCATGCCAGTTTTCAGGTCAATACCAGTGGCCCAGTTGACGGGCACAAAGTTCTTGGCTGAAATCAGCTTGCCGTTGGAGCGGTCGATCACGTAGAAGAAACCGTTGCGGTTGGCTTGCATCAGCGCGGGCACTTTTTTGCCGTCGATGGTCAAGTCAGCCAACACCAATTCGTTCACACCGTCGTAGTCCCATGCGTCATGGGGTGTGAACTGGTAGTGCCAAACGATGTTGCCGGTGTCTGGGTTCAAAGCGATGACAGAAGCGGTGTACAAGTTGGTGAACTTGCCGATGTCGCTGGAGTCGTTGCCGCGAACGATGGCTGTCCAAGGCCCAGGGTTGCTGGTGCCGTAGTAAACCAAGTTCAATTTAGCGTCGTAAGAACCAACGTTCCAAGCAGTGCCGCCGCCTGTTTTGCCAGTGTCACCCTTCCATGTGTCGGCATTTTTCTCATTGCCAACGGGAACGGTGTACGTGCGCCAAACTTCTTTACCAGTGGATTGGTCCAAAGCAACCAAAGCACCACGCACGCCGTATTCGCCGCCACCGAAACCGGTGATCAGGACGTTTTTAGCGATGGTGGGAGGTGAAGTGATGACGGAACCTTGTGTGTAGTCCACAACGGTTTGCGTCCACATTTCTTTACCAGTTTTGGCATCCAGAGCAGTGACCTTGGCATCCAAGCGGCCAACGAAGATCTTGCCGTCGTTGTAAGCCACACCGCGGCTGTTCACGTCGCAGCAAGCGTATTGCTCAACGCCTTTTGGCATTTCTGGCGACCATTTCCAGCGAACTTCACCAGTTTTGGCGTTCACAGCAAACACGTTTTTAGGACCGAAAGAAGAGGTCACATACAGGGTGTCGCCAACCAAAATGGGGCTGGATTCTTGTGAACGGTTGGAACCCAATTGCAGGGCCCACTTCACGCTCAGTTTGCCAACGTTGGCGGGTGTAACTTGGTTACCTTGGCTGTAACGCTGGTTACCGAGATCGCCACCGTAAGTAGGCCAGCTTTGGGCGCTGGCCAACGTTGCTGCGCCGAGGGCGGCAGCGAACGCTACGGATTTCATCAAAAGTTTCATAAAAAAATTCCTTTACGGTTTAACAAAGGGAACACAACTAACACTGACAATTTTCATTGACTTGTATAAGACTGCGCCTAGAGATAACCCTAGTAGGGATAAGAGATATGAGGAATTTCTCAAAACGAGACAGCCCATTGCGGGTGTGTCTTAGTCAGATCAACAAGCGTTCGTCAGCTGATGTTGGCTTGGTGTCAAACGCTTGTCAGCTTCAGTTGAACTGGATTAATTTCATGCGCATCACGCCACCTTGCAATAATTTGGTGGTGGTGGGTTCAATGCGTTCAACTTGCGCCAAACCAACGCCAGGACAGTACCACTCTTGTTGTATCAAATGGTTGGGTTTAAAAGCAAAAGCATCATCACTCCAGAGCAAGATATCGAGCTTGCCTTCAACCCGTGCGCAGCCTTCCAACTGGCCTGCCGGTGTGTCCAAGGCCACATCCAATTCAACCACGGTGAAGACGATTGGCAGGTTTTGGTACTTGGGCAAATAACGGAAATCTGCCGGCTGCTCATTGCGCCGACGCAACACATAAGGCACCGTGGTGGTCGTCCAAGTGGCACCCACCGTCAGCGGGTTGGGCAACACCACAGATTCTTCGTCATCCATGACCGCGCGTTCTTTGAGCGGGCCCTTCATGGCGACGCGACTGATGCTTTGTTTTGTGTTGCGCAACCAATATTCATGGCCCATGTTGCTGCGACGAATCCAAGCAGTGCTGCCGTCTTCTAATTCAGCGCTGCCCAAGTTGCGCATCTCCAAGGTGTATTTCACCGTTTTGGCATCAGGCTCGTCATAAACCGTTTCAATTTGATAAGTCCAAGTTTTGCCTTTGACCAATGGAAACAAAGGATTTTCGGAGGATGGTTTGTCGCAACCACTGAGAAGCAGCAAACCCAGCAAAGAAAGGATGGAGAGGCGGCGCATGATTATTTTTCCGGCGCGTGGGGTGTGGGCAAGTCCATGATCTTGACTTCTTGCTCATCGTTGCCGGGCTTGAGCCAACCCGAACCTTTGCCATTGCCGGGTTTGGCCTCGGCCACGCCCATTTGGTTGACGCCATCACGGCCCTTGCGCATGCCTTCAACAATCATTTCATGCACCGGGCGGGTATAGGGCAACTTATAGGCTTTGGGTTGCAACACGCCTTTACCTTCCTCGATGGGGGTGATCCAGATGTACAACGCGCCATCGAACTTGGGACGTGGTTCATCCACGATGGCGGCAATCATCACAAAGCGTTCGGGTAGGGCGTCGGTGCTGGGAATGCCCAACAGGGTATGCACGCTGGCATAGCCCCAAAAATAAAAGCCCGTGATGCCCACCGCCAGCAAACCCTTGAGCCAGTTTGGCCATGTTGAAAACACCAGCGCCAAGGCCACCAGCAAAGCAAAAAGAACAAAAACGATGATGAAGGTAAGTGTCATGTCAATACGGGCTCATGAGAGATTTAGGAATGGTGTTGATGTTGTCGGTACCGCCGCCATTGGTAACGGTGAATCGGGCCATGGTGACTTCTTTGCCGCGCGCTTCCAGCGTGGACTGCCCGTAAAAAATCACCTCAGCCTTGGGGTTGACCTTGATGATGGAAAGGGTGGCTTCCACAGGTTTGCCAGCACGCGGGTCGCTGGAATCAATGTCTTTGGTGTCATAGTAACTGGCATTCACCACATATTCGCCAGGGATGATGCTGCGGATCGTGACCACTTCTTGGCGCAAGGGGTTCACTACTTTTCTGCCGTTGATCAAGATGGTGTTGCTGGCATTGCCTCGGTCGTCGCGGTCCAAGTGCATCAAATCGGCCTCGCGGTTGCGAAACCAAACGCTTTCACCAGAAGGCCCTTGCACCCACAGGTCGATGTCATTGGGGTCCATGTCCGGCCATGACAAGGTGATGATGAATTCTGCTTTGGCGGGAATGTCCCCCGACTTCAGCGCCTTGGGGTTCATGGCCAGCAGCGCAATGATGAAACAAAAGACAAAGGCAATCAGCATGTTGAACAACATGTCGTAGAAAGGATCGACCTCGGGTTCGCGAGCGAATCTGTTTTTGCGCATGGGTTGAATGCCGCTTCAGCGACCGATGCGCAATCCGTGGCGTTGGGCCTGCGCCACCATCTCATCTGCAAACCGGTCCATGCGCGTGAGTTGCAGCCCCAGCAAAATGTTGCCCACCAAGCCCACCATGGTGGTGAGTAAGGCTACGCCCAAACCAGAGGTGAGGTTGCGCAACAAGTCTTGTGCTTGGCTGGGATCGAAGCTTTGAATCTGACCAATTTGCATAGCCAGCACCGAAAAACCAATCACTTTTCCCAACAAACCCAACTTGAGTTGCACACCGTTGACCCACCATGCGGTGGTGTGTGGGCCATGCGTTTTGTCCATCAAGAGATCAAGTGGGGCACCCGCGTCTTGCGGATTGGCCGCCAATGCGTTCCAGTATTCAGCCGCCCAACCTTGGCTGCTCAACATGCTTTCATAGCCTTTGGCGACAGCAGTCTGCAAGAGATCACGCTGGTTGGCCAGCTCTTTGGAGCGCACACCACACCACATAGTGGACACGGCAAACACAATGATGATGATCAAAGTGATGCCGGTGGGGTCGGACGCAATGAGCAGTTGCCAAACACCTTTGATGCCCAAGAGCCAGGTGGAGAAGATGAACAGACCGACCAACACAAGCCATTCAAACCAAAGCGGTTCGACGTTCCAGTGGGGGTTGTTGTTTTTAAGACGTGAGAAAAAAGACTTCAAGTCAGGCCGCCTCAGCAAATGAATAAAGTGTGACCGGGCTTGAACCGCGTGGGTGCAGGGATGAGCCGAGTGAGTGCGGCGAATAATAACTGACGGGCCCTCAAGATTTTTGCTAGCTGGCAACTGAGGGTCTTTTATACAAGCGATTAGGTGGATCCGTATCTATTTCATAGACTCATCGGCTTTGCCAGCGTAGATTGGCTTTCGACCCCCGAAGACAGAGAGAACAAGATGAAGAAATTTGCCGCGATTCCGTTTGCCGTGATGTGCTTGACCAGCCAATGGGTGTTGGCTGAAGAAGCCAAGAGTTTGTCGTCCGTGGTCATCACCGCCACCAAAACCGAGCAAGACAGTTTTGATTTGCCCATGTCCATCGACAAAGTGAGCAAAGAACAAATTCAGGACGGCCAGTTGCGCATGACCTTGTCTGAAAGCCTGGCCCGTGTGCCCGGCATCACCGCGCAAAACCGCACACAGATGGCCCAAGACCCACAAATTTCTTCACGCGGCTTTGGCGCGCGTTCAGCATTTGGCGTGCGTGGTATTCGTGTGTATGTGGATGGCATTCCTTTGTCCATGCCCGACGGCATTGGCAACCCCGGCAGCGTGGACCTGGGCATGATGGAATCCATCGAGGTGATGCGCGGACCTTTCTCAGCCATGTATGGCAACTCGTCGGGTGGTGTGATTCAGATGTTCACTGAGAACGCCCCCAAAACGCCTGAAGTATTTGGCGACTTGTTGGCCGGCAGTTATGGCACCTACATCCAATCTGTGAAAGGGGCTGGTTCAACATCTGGCGTCGATTATGTGTTGGGCTATTCGAATTTCAAATCGGATGGTTACCGTGAACAAAGTGCCAGCACCAAGAAGCAAGCTACTGCCAAACTTAAAACCACGATTGGTGAAGACGCCAAGTTAACCACCTTGCTCAGTTGGTTTGATCAAGATGCCAAAGATCCTGGTGGATTAGAGAAGCCAGAGGCTGCTAACACGCCAAATATCGGATCTGCAAATTCAGTATTAGTCAATGCCCGAGCTGAGAGAAGTAATACACAAATTGGATTTAACTTCGAGAAATCTTTGAGCTCCAATAACGTATTCAACATCATGGCATATGGTGGTAAACGAGATAACACCGGCATTTTGTGGACACAGCCTGGTGGTTCGGGAGCATCAGCTTTTGATAGCCGTGCAAGCGTCATTGCCAGAGATTATTACGGAACAGAATTAAGGTGGACCAATAAAGGCCGCCTCGCCGACTTACCCTACACATTAACCTCGGGCTTAACTCTCGGTCAGATGATTGATGACAGAAAAGATATCAATGCCAAGGGAGGTGTTGCATTGACGACTACCGTCACTGATAATTTCAACCGAAAAGAAACTCAGACAGCCACTATTTCAGACCAATATTTCCAAGGTAATTTAGCTGTTTTACCCAAACTAGATTTGCATGCAGGATTAAGGCACTCTAAAGTTCAAATGAAGTTTGAAGATTTATTGGTTGATCCATCACTGGTTATTCCGGGAACAGATACCACTGCAAAAAGATCTTCTAAAAAATATGAAGACACGAGTGGTAGTGTTACATATGACAAGACCAATCCAGTAATTGGCGGGATTTTCAAAATTACACCTACCGTTAATGCTTACATTAACGCGGGTCAAGCATTTGAAACCCCGACCTTGGTCGAGGCCTCTTTCTTAAATACGATAACTGGAACTGGGCCAAATTTGAACTTGAAGCCTAGTACGAGCAACAACTATGAAGCAGGCATCAAGGCCTTCGTTGATGACAATACAAAAATTAATCTGACTCTATTTAAAGTAGATACCAAAAATGAGATCATCATTCAAGATACTTTTAGCGGAAGAACAAGTTACCAAAATGGAAAGACAACGCAAAGAACCGGTTCTGAACTTTCAATTGATGCAATACTGCCTTTCAATTTCACAGCATATGCCTCATATACAACCTTGAATGCAACCTTTGATGAGGCTTTCAGTTACACGAATACCGGTGCTACTGGAACCGTCACTACATATAGCGTTGCCAAAGGTAATGTGATCCCTGGCACCTACAAGCAACAAGCCTTCGCTGAATTGGCATGGTCTTATCCCTCTTTGGGTTTCCAAACCGCCTTGAATGCTGTTTACAACAGCTCAGCTCAAGTCAATGACACAAATACCGCAGGAACTGCTGCTGCTGCGTACACGGTTTTTAATCTGCGTGCCAGTCTGAACCAAAAAACAGGTCCTTGGAGCACCACCGAGTACATCACATTGAATAACATCACTGACGTGAAATACATCGGCTCAGTTCGAGTGAACGATTACACGGCTGGTCGTTATTACGAACCCGCCGCCCCCTTCAATTGGATCGTCGGCGCCAAAGCCGCCTACAAGTTCTAAGCAGAACACCAGGCCTCGGGATCATTTCCCGAGGCCTTTTTTCTTGCCTGCTCTAAGATGCGTGTTTTGATTTGCACTACCTTTGAGGTCTGACCAATGAAAATCTTCACACCTTTTGCGGCACTGGCTTTAATTGCGCTCACCTTCTCCGCGCCCGCTTGGAGTCAAGCCCGCGCCTATGCCACCAATGAAGGTGCTGGCACGGTGTCCGTCATTGATACCGCTACCGATACCGTTTTGTCCACCATCGAAACAGGCGGCAAACCACGTGGGCTGGCTGTTTGCAAAGGCAGCAAGAAAATTTATGTGTCGGAACAAAACGCTGAAGAACTCTGGCAAATAGACCCCGTGAGCGGCAAGATTGAAAAGCGCACCAAGCTGGGTGAGTCACCCGAAGCGGTGTACTGCTCGCCCAAGGGCGACATGTTGGGTGTGGCCAATGAAGGCAACAACAGCATCAGCTTTGTCAGCGTTAAAACCATGAAGGTATTGTTCTCCATTCCCGTGCATGGCAAAAACCCCGAGCACGGCGTGTTCAGTCCAGACGGCAAACTCATGCTGGTGTCCGCCGAAGAAGCTGATCAGGTCGACATTTTGGACATCCAAAAACGCAAGCAAGTTGGCTCCATCAAAGTCGGTCAGCGCCCCCGTGGCATTGCATTCACGCCAGACGGCAGCAAAGCCTTTGTGGCGGTTGAAAGCGACAGTTTGTTGGTCGCCATCGACATGAAAGAACGCAAAGTTTCGGGCCAATTGGCTGTGGGCAAGCGCACGTCCGGTGTGGCTGTGTCACCCGATGGCGCTTTTGTTTACGCCACCAATGGCGGTGACGCCAATGTGTCGGTGGTCCGCACCGACAACTTCGAATGGGTGGAAAACATCGCCATCGGCCAACGACCCTGGAACATGGCCTTCAATGCGGACGGCAGCAAACTTTATGTGGCCTCGGGTCGCAGCCACGCTGTCAGCGTGGTGGATATCGCCACTCGCAAAATGGTGACTGAAATACCCACGGGCAAGCTGCCTTGGGGTGTGGTGACGCAATGAACGATGAACGTTACAACCGTGTCATGGTGCTATTGCACTGGGCGCTGGCATTGGGTTTGATTGCCCAGCTGGGTCTGGGTTTGTGGATGGAAGAAATCCCCAAAGATCCGCCCGGTGTGCGAGCCTACTGGTTCAATTTGCACAAATCCATTGGCATCGTGTTGGGATTTTTGGTGTTGTGGCGTTTAGGCTGGCGCGTTACCCATTTTGTGCCGCCCCAACTGCCCAACACACCAGATTGGCAAGCCAAAGTGGCCAAGCTCAACCATGGTTTGATGTATGTGGTGATGGTGTTGTTGCCTGTCAGCGGATTTTTAGGGTCTAGCTTCTCGCAGTATCCTGTGAAGTTTTTTGGTTTGGTTTTACCCCGCTTATGGGAGCCTCAACCAGCATTCAAAGAAATCTTGTCCGAGGTGCACGAACTCACCGCTTTTGCATTGATTGCGCTCGTGGTCTTGCATCTGTTGGCGGTTGTTTGGCATACCGTGGTTAAGAAGGATAGTCTGTTGCGTCGAATGCGCTGGGGCGCGTAAAAAAACAGCTGCTTTCATTACCGGTCCATCAAGGGCTGATCAGTTTGATTTTGGGGAAATAGGTTTTGTAGCGGCCTGCATCGCGGGTCAGCAATCGATAGCCCTCGCTTACAGCTTGTGCGCCAATAAAAAAATCGGGCAACACACCTGACTTTTGGCCGCCTCGTTGACGGTATTGGTAAAAAGCTTTGCCTGCCAGTTTGGCGCTGGCGCGGTTCATAGACAGTACCTCGATTTCAAGGCTTTGCAAGACCGCATCCAACTGTTTGGGACAGTGTGGATGACCTGCCAACTCGGCATAGACCACCATGTTGATAGCCATGCCTTGGCTGCTGCGAGCGAGATGCAGTTGCCTTGCAGACCACGCCATCCATTGCGCATCGGCATTGAAAATGTCCAACAGCACATTGGTGTCTACCAAGGTCATGGCTTGTTCCAATCATCGCCACGTGTGGTGACCATCCACGCATCTGTGCTGGGGCCTTTTTTGATGATGCCAACAGCCTGACGCAAGGGATCGTCTGCTGCCAAAAATGACAAGGCATCGGCAGTTGAGCGGTCATGGGCCAATTGGGCCTTGCCCAACCACTCGGCCAAGGCTTCTTGCACCACGTGAGATTTGCTGACCGCGTGCTGGGTGCAATAGGACTGCAAAGCACGTTCAACGGGATTGGTTAATCGGACTGACAACATGTGAACCTCTCGTCATACAAGAAAAATAATTGTATGACAATACCTTTGTCATTCAGGGCCGTCAAGACTTGGGGAACTAAATCACCTTGAAATGATGCGTGCCATCGCGGCGCAGTTGTTCTACCAGACCGTATTCCCAATCCAGATAAGCCTGCATGGCCTCCGTGGGGTTGTTGGTGCCCTCGTACGGGCGACGATAGCGGTCAATGCGTGGACTGGCAACATAAGACTCGCCTTGTTGGGTGCTGAAGCCCTGTGCCATCCAAGAGGCATTGCCACCGGGGAGCCACAACACTTCAACGCCAGGGCGCACCAATGGTTTGAGTTCGGCCACGGCATATCGTGAAGCTCGGCCGTCAGCGCAAGTCAGAACATAGCGATTGGCTTTGTGCACCCTTGTGAAGTCTTGCGCCAGTTGCGAACGCAGCAGCCACCAAGCGCCAGGAATATGGCGTTTCACATAGGTGGCGCTGTCACCCACATCAATCACCATGCTCAAGTTGCTGCGGTTGGCCAACCACTCTTTCAAAGTGGTGGGGTCCACCTCGGGCACCGGTTCGAGGGTGTCGGGTAGGTTGAACAAAGTTGGCGGCTCGGTGTGGTTTAAATCCGCCTGCTTAACGTCTTTCAACACGGCCACTTCCCAGCCCATTTGTGCCAACCAAGAAGCGGTGAGCGAGGCGCGCACACCATCGTCGTCATAGACCACCAAGCGTGCACCTCGCACACCGATATGGTGGTCGGTTTCTTGCACCAGTTGCCCACCGGGTGCGCTGACAGCACCAGCCCAATGGCCAAGTGCATATTCTTCGGGCGTGCGCACATCGAGCAAATACGTGTTGCGCGTGCTGTCGGCTTGCCACAGTGCCAAGGTTTCGCGGTCGATGCGCGCAACCCCAGCACGGAACAGCAAAGCCAAGGCGGTGGCGACAGATTTGCTGCGGTCTTCATCACTCACTGGGCCAAAGCGCCGATCGGCTTTGTGTTCCAACGCCAAGCCAGCCAAGGTCCAACCGATGGTGCCGTTGCGCAAAGCGCATACGGGGTTGGGAATGCCCGCGTTGATGAGGGACTGTGCGCCAATGATGCTGCGCGTGCGGCCCGCGCAATTCACCACGATGCGGGTGGTAGCGCTGGGTGCCAATGTCCTTGCGCGCAAAACCAATTCGCCACCGGGTACGCTGATCGCGCCTGGGATGCTCATCGTTTGGTATTCGTCAAAACGGCGTGCATCCAGCACCACCATGTCCGAGCCATGTTCGATCAGTGCATTGACTTCATGCGCCGAGAATGACGGCGTTTTGCGCTGCGACTCGACCAATTCACCAAAGGCCTTGCTGGGCACGTTGACATCTCGAAAGAGTTCGCCACCGCCAGCGGCCCAACCGGACAAACCGTTTTGCAAGACACTGACTTCGGTGTAACCAAGTCGGTGAAAAATGGGGACAGACCGCACTGCCAGATCTTCACCGTTGTCGATCAAAACGATGGGGGTGTTCTTGCGGGGAATGCGCACAAGTGCATCGCATTCAATTCGGCCATAGGGGAGGTTGATGGCAAACAACGGATGGCTTTGTGCATAGGGATCTTCTTCGCGCACATCGACCAAAGCGATTTCTTGTTTCTCCAACAAGGCTTTGCGCACGCGTTGGTAGGTGGCTTGGGGGTAAGGGTGGCCAGGCTCCATCACCACTTCAGGGTCAACCATCGGCTCGCTGAGTGGCGCAACCAAAGCCGGTGCAGGTATTGAAACTTCAGGACTCAAAGTTTGGGGTGGTGTCGGTGCCGCAGCAGGCGGTGGCACTGGGGCAGGCGCAGTCGCAGACAAGGGTGCTGCAGGCACGCTGCTGGGTGACATTCGCAGATGGGCGACGGGCGGTGGACTGGTCCATAGGGCTTCTTTTTGCTCGCCAAGCAGCATCACATTGCTGTATCCGGACACGAACATGGTGCGACTACCGTCTTCGCGGTAGCTGTGCCGCTCGATCTTGCCGATGTTGCCACCGTAAACATGAATGCTGATTGACACCTGGTCAGGCAAGGCGTTCCAAACTTTATGCACATCCCCGATGCGCGGTGACACGGCTTCGATGTCGCCGGGCAACATGTCCACTTGAAAACCAGCAGGCACCCATCGACCGTCGGACATGCGGCTGTAGGGCTGACAAGACTCGGAGCCGCGCAACATGCCCACCAGGCCCCATACGGTGTGGTCGTGGACCGGTGTGGATTGACCAGGGCCCCACACAAAACTAACCACCGAGAAGCGGTCTTGCGGGTCAGCGTAAAGCAGGTACTGCTGGTAATGTTGGTGGTGCGGTTGCGCCAGATCGGCCTGCAGCCAATCGTCATTGCGCAGCAAGGGGTAAAGCAGGTGCTTGGCTTGCGCCATCAACTCTTGCTCCGGCGGCGCGTTGTCCACCAAGCGCGTGATGTCGGCTAGAAATTGATGAAGTCGGGCGGTGTTGAGAGGCTGTACAGCTTGCATCTTGGGTGTCGGAAAGGGCTGGCGCATTGTTTCACAGGATGACGCTCTTTCGCCAGATTTTCGAAGCTATGCTTGAGGGCATCATGACCACTGATTCTTCCTCTTTTGTGATGGCCGGCGTGATGGGCTGGCCCATCAGCCATTCCCGCTCGCCCTTGATTCACAACCACTGGCTGGCGCAACTGGGATTGCGCGGCACCTACCTGCCTTTACCAGTCAACCCAGTGCGCTTGGCCGAGGCGCTCACCGGTCTGTCTGCGCTGGGCTTTGCCGGTTGCAACCTCACGCTGCCGCACAAGGTACAGGCGCTCGACTGCATCAGCAATTTGGATGACACGGCACGACAAATCGGCGCGGTCAACACCGTGGTGGTTCAAGCCGATGGCAGTTTGCGCGGCACCAACACCGACGCCTTTGGCTACATCCAAAGCTTGCGGGAAGCACAACCCCATTGGCAAGCCAGTGCCGGCCCGGCAGTGGTTCTGGGTGCAGGCGGGGCGGCCCGGGCTGTGGTCTGGGCCTTGGCAGATGCGGGTGCCAAAGACATTCGCTTGCTCAACCGAAGTTTGGACAAAGCCCAAGCCTTGGCTGCTGAATTTGGCGCACCCGTGCAAGCATTGGCTTGGGAACAACGCCATGCCGCACTGGCCGATGCCAGCTTGTTGGTGAACACCACCACCCAAGGCATGCAAGGACAATCCGCCTTAGATATTCAACTCGATGCATTGCCGCGCCATGCATTGGTGTCGGACATTGTGTACACGCCCTTGGAAACCGATTTGCTGTTGCGCGCCAAGGCGCGAGGCAACCCGTGCGTTGGCGGCTTGGGCATGTTGTTGCACCAAGCGCGTCCGGCGTTTGCCGCTTGGTTTGGCGTCATGCCAGAGGTGACGCCAGCTTTATGGCAGAAAGTGCTGGCCTCGTTTTAAGGCTTATTTGCGCACCGCTGGTACTTCGATGGGCAGGCCTTGCGCGCGCCACATCAAATACAAATTCAAGTCACGCATGTCTTGGTGACCCCAAGTCGGAACATTGGCTTTGACGCTGGCATAACAAAATCGCAAACGCCGTTCGAGGGAAGCCAAGTATTGCCAATCCAAACGAAAGATCGGGTAACCATTCGGATGGCCTTGGCTGAGTTTGTCGTTGTACAAGCGTTGCCCATAGTGCTGGTCATGGCATTGGGTGCAAGACAAATTCATTTGGCCTTGGCGTGTCATGTAGAGCTTTTGTCCGGCTTCGAAATGTTTCTTGGCAGCACCGTCGATGCTCACCAAAATGGGCATGCCTTTTGATGCGGCTGTGACATGTAAAGTAATGGCCAATAACTCATCGGACTCCAAAGGCCAGTTGATGGCTTTTTGCTCCTTTTGTCGGCAATTGCGAATGCGGTCTTCCAGATTGAACAACTTACCCGTGGCCTTGTCGATGGCGGGGTAACGGGTCGCCGCACCTTTCATGCTTTGGCTGGCGTCTCCATGACAGGATGCGCAACTTTTATTGTTCTTGCCAGCCACTTGACTCCAAAGCTGGGCGCCCTTGTCAATGCCGTGGGCGCTGGGACTGGCGAAATCGTCATCCAGCTGCAAACCGCGCACCTCGGGACTGGAGAAGTCCAAGCCTGACTTGAGTTGATCCAAAGGAATTTGGCGCTGCTGGGCCCAAGCGCCGGGACCCCACAAGCCAACTGCGAACAACAAGACGAGCCCGAGTTTCAGATGTTTCATGATTTGGGCGCACTCGAACTGTTGGCAGGAATCACCACAAGCGCATGGCGCATTTCGCCGATATTGGCCTTGTCATCGACCCAACGGAAATACAGTTCGCCAGATTTCACAGCGCGCAAATAGAACTCGAACAAAGGGTTCGCGGCAATGCCGGTGGTGGGCTCGGCACGAAAGACTTCTTGGTTATTCAAGGTGCAGCTGAGTTGGCGAATCACATTGCGTTTGATGAGCACACCATCGATGTCGCGCAAAAAACCGCTGTCCATCGGGTGGTTGACCAGCAAGCGCAGTTTGAATACATCGCCTTCAATGATGCGGGGCGGGAGCTGTAAGCGTGCGTTGCTCATGTGCCGTTGTCCACACAGGCGGCTTCGGTGACGGCCACTTCTTGCGTTTGGTAACGAAAGGTGCCGTCTGAAAAACGCGCCAAGGCCACCACCATTTGCGTGCCCGACAACCGCACGCGGGTATTGATTTCTGCCCGTCCATTCCATGGTCCCAAGACAAACAAGCACATCAAGGGCACAGGATTGCGCTGCGACACCAAGTAGATGTGGCTGACATAGGAAGCCTCGGTCATGGGACTGTCCACCTTCAGGTGTAAAGGCACCAAGTGACCATTGTCTGCAAGCTCTGGCAGGGTCAGGCTGACACCGCCTTTCTCCAGCGGTTGGTTGACCACAAAGGGTTTGACCATTTCTTCGAAGGTTCGCAGACGCGATTCGGCCAAGCCACTCAGGGTGAGTTTGTCGACTTGGGCCAGCGCATCGACGCCCAGCAGCAAACCACTGGCAGCCACCGAGGCCTGGGCGCAGTTGTTTAAAAAATCTCTTCTTGAAAACATATCGTGTCGTTTCAACAAATCTTTCAGTGGCGGGGCTTAAGGGGTGTTGAGCAAGTAGACCATGATGTCTTCCAATGCTTGTTCGGAAAGCACTGTTTTACCCTTCAAGGGTTTGGCAACGTTTTGCAAACCTTTGGTGCTGAAGTAGGCCGGCATAAAGGTTTCAGGGTTTAAAACGCGCGGGTCGGCAATGCGCTGGCGCAAGGCTTCGGGCGTCATCCGCTGGCCCACACCGATCAGACTGGGACCCATGTCGCCGCCATCTTTAAAGCCAGGGACCACATGGCAGAGTATGCAACCCGTGTCTTGGCGGTTAAGCAACAACTTGCGACCGCGCTCTATATTGGCCGTGGCTGCCGATTTGGTGGCCGGCATGCCCTCGTTGGCAAATGCCACGCCGCAGAACATGCACAAAAAAAGAAGAAACATTCTCATGACAGCAAGTTCATTTCAAATACCGCTTCAATGCATCCGCACACGCCCCCACCGCGGCATGCGACTCGCGCATAACACGGCCCATGGTGATGAAGCCATGGATTTGTCGTTCGAAGCAAACATATTCAGTGGCCACACCGGCTGCGGCCATGGCGTCGGCATACATCAGGCCTTCGTCGCGCAAGGGGTCAAACCCAGCCGTGAGCACAAACGCGGGTGGCAACCTCGCATGACTCATTGCTTTCAAAGGCGAAGCGCGCCAATCGTGACGGTCGGCGATGTTGGGCAGGTAGTGGTCCATGAACCAATGCATGGCTGCAGCAGTCAGCATGTAGCCCTCACCATTGGCGTGGTAACTCGGGGTATCGGGGTACATGATGGTGGCGGGGTAAATAAGCAATTGAAACGCGGGTGGCTGGGCACTGTCACGCGAGCCCAAACAAACCGCAGCAGCCAAATTGCCGCCAGCACTGTCACCGCCCACAGCCACCTTGGTGGGGTCGATGTGCAAACTGGCGGCATTGTCCACCACCCATTGAAAACCGTGCAATGCATCGTCATAAGCCGCAGGGAAGGGATGTTCTGGGGCCAACCGGTAATCAACTGAGAAAACGGCACACCCACTGGCATCGCACAACTGACGGCACAAGACATCGTGGGTGTCGATGTTGCCAATGACCCAGCCGCCACCGTGGAAATAAACCAATGCAGGCAGCACCTGTTTGGCCGATGCACCCATGGGCCGGTATTCGCGCACGACGCCAAACGACAAGCGGTGGTCGGTACAAGCCGAGGTAGCTATGGGGTCAGGCTGGGTGAGCGCTTTGCGCACCAGATAAAACTCACGTGCTTCATGAACCGGCTGGGTATTGACCGCAGGCACACCACGGTCTTTCATGAGTTGCAACAGCGCTTGGGCTTGTGGGTCAATCATGCGTGTCCTTAAGCGTTGTCACCCACACGGGCATAAACACGCGCATTGTCAATCAGCCATGAGCGAGACAAACTGTCGTCATCTTGCTGTGGGTGGAAGTCGGGGCGGAAATAGCGCCGCCACATGCCAAAGGAGGCGCGGAACAAACCTTCCTTCGCCATCAGAAAAACCCAGGCACTGCGCCAGGTGCTGAACTTGAAAAAACTGCCGTCATGCCACAAATTATTCAATGTTTGACGAAATAAATCGGTGAGCAAATACCAAGTGGTCAGGCGCATCCAACGCAAACGCCAGTGTTCATCGCCTTGCAGGGCTTTGTACATATCAAAAGCTGTAGAACGGTGTTCACTTTCTTCGCTGGCATGCCAATGCCACAGGGTTTGCAAGCGTGGCTCGGCTTGCGCCAAAAAAGAAGGGTGTGACAGCAGCCAATGGGCCAGCACGGCGGTGAAGTGTTCGGTGGCGGCCGTGGCTGCGACAGCGTGACGCACATTCAGTTGTTCGACTTGGGCAATCCGTTGGAGCGCGCGCGTAGCCCAGTGGTTGACTTGGCCTTGGCGCTCCAAATGTTGATTGAAGAGTTGATGCAAACGTCGGTGTGTGGCCTCTTGACCAATGAAGCCTTTGATTTCATCTGCAAATAGGGTTTGTTGTGCTGCAGTGAGTTCTTTTTGTGCGCGACGCAAACTGTCGATGAAAAACTGCTCTCCGACTGGAAAGCTCATCGACAGCGCATTCATGAACGCCGAAGTAAAGGCGTCGCCACCGTTCCATCGCACTGCAATGGGTGTTTGTAAATCGATCAGCAATTGACGTATGACAAGTTGGCTCATAGTGTTTAATTTTTCGGCAGTTGGCAGGGGCCGGTAACCAGCAGTTTCAATTCTCGGCCATAGCGTTTCACATCCTTCATGGCTTTCAAATAAACCGGCTGACGCATGATTTTGATTTCAGTTTCTTCCTTGGTCTGAATATTTTTTCGCTTGACCCAAATGCTGGTGCTGGAGGTCAGATCCATGCCTTCAAACTCCGGACTGATGATCGTATTTGCAAACATATTGTAAATTTTGGGACC
>Ga0187843_10001197_pt1 | contig 16730 bp, 22 predicted proteins | sample SpaLakP09_SKY_43_FD_134516 | JGI IMG/M metagenome (GOLD analysis project Ga0187843, IMG submission 134516) | Oligotrophic lake water microbial communities from Sparkling Lake, Wisconsin, USA - SP09_SKY_43 | ecosystem: Environmental > Aquatic > Freshwater > Lake | place: USA: Sparkling Lake...
ATGAGCCAAATGATGAATCTAGTTCAAATGATGCGTAATGGAGAAGTCACACATGAAGATGTTATCTACTTTGAAGACATGTTTCAACCCGGTATCGAGAGTCTACCTTACATTATGGACCAGATCCCTCAAGCTGCTCGCCCTCGTGTGTTTGTTCGCTGTCTTGCTCAATCCATTGATCCTGATGATTTCGTACATGTATGGGGTATGGCAAAATGGATGGGACTCTACGAACAAATGGTTAATGAGTTTGCGACAGGAGTTCTCGCCACAAACGAAGAGATGGTTGCTCATATGCGGATTGCTGGATGGAGTGCTCCTATATACAATATTAGTGGCCTAGCATTTGGCAAAGCAGAAGTGCTAGAGCGCATAGGTGGTGCTCAAAATATCAAGCCGTTTGCAGATCGTCGAATGCGAGTGGGTTTTGCTGCACGTTTTGACCAAGAGAAACAGCCAGGCTTCTTTATGGACTTGATCGAAATGTATCATGCACAGGGTCGTGTACGAGACATTGAGTTTGCCATCTTCCAGGGTGGTCCGTTACGCAGTAACAATCAAGAATACATTGACCGTGCTCGTCAGTTAGAGCGTGAAGGCAAACTCAAAATTTATGAGGACTTAAAGAAAAATGATTACTATTCTTTGCTCAACGATACTCGTGTGTTATTTAATTGTGCTTTACAAGATTGGGTTTCAAACACCGTTTCAGAAGCTGATACTTTGGGAGCAAATGTATTGTATCCTGCTTATCGTAGCTTCCCTGAAACTTTTGCCGATGATCCTAATCGACTGTATGTGCCATGGAGCATCGACGATGCTTACCACAAGTTAGAAAACTTGTTAGACAAGTTACATCATAATAATGGCTTGATTAGCGACTGGACAAATGGCACTGTGGATCGTATTGTAGACATCTTAGAAGGCAAAGGCGAACAGTGGAATCGTGCAGGCAATCGTTATCGCGACCATGTGGGCCAGGCCAAATATCACGTGAGGAAAATTGAAGGATGAAACTATACAAACACAGCAACGGCAAAACAAGTTTGTTCCCTGAGCACATTCCTCGAGGTTGGGAAGTCATGTTAAATCCCAATACATTTGATGTTGTGTGGCGTAGTAGTCAAGGTAAATATGTTGCCTCGTGAACAAAGTTTTAGCTATCTCAAGCAGTATATTGTGGCTCAAAAAGCAACGCCTTGGATTGCCAAAATGAATGAAGTAGAAGATCGAGCTCGGTGTGCGTTACAACACTTGGGTGGCATGGCAGGAGATTGGTATCCTTATCGTCATGAATGCCACTACTATTATCCACAAAGGAAACAAGGATGAATGTAATTGTCACCGGGTCAGCCGGATACATTGGTGGACAAACTGCCCTGCTGTTAAAAGACGCAGGGCACACCGTCTATGGCATTGATCGTAGGTCACCGCCACGACACTTGGCAGATGTTTGTGATCAATTCTTGCGTGAAGATTTCTCTACTGATATTGCACTAAGTTGGATTATCAGCAAACAACCCAATGCTGTTATCCATTGTGCCGGCACAAGTCTTGTTGGGCCTAGTATAGCCGATCCCGAAGAATATTACAACAACAATTTTGTCAAAACCAAACGACTACTAGATCGGTTGATACAATATAAGATCAGTGCTAGATTTATTTTTAGTTCAAGCGCCGCTACCTATGGTAATCCTATCATGACTCCGATACAAGAAGTTGATCCTACTGAACCTATTAGCCCGTATGGCGAAAGCAAGTTGATGACGGATTGGATGTTGCAAAGATATCATCGAGCCTATGGATTGGACTTTGTATCATTCCGTTACTTCAATGCTTGCGGTGCTGACAGTCAAGGACGTCATGGCCAAGCCGCCGGTGCTACACATATTGTTGCTAGACTGTTAGAAAGTGTCCGAGACGGTCGAGACTTTACCATGTATGGCACTGACTATGACACACCAGATGGCACCTGCATTCGTGATTACATTCACGTAGAGGATTTAGCCGAGGCTCACATTGCCGCAATTGATCCAGCCGTTAAATCTGACATTTATAATTTAGGAACTAATCAGGGACACAGCAATTTACAAGTGCTACAAGCAGCATCTGCTGTGTTGAAAAAAAATATAGCCTATTTGCATGGTCCAAAACGTGCTGGTGATCCAGCTCAACTGGTTGCTGATTCTACCCGGTTTATGACAGCAAGCTCGTGGCGACCACGATTTGAATTAACAGATATTATTCAACATGCCCGGACTTGGTATAATAAGTAGAGTATGTATCAATATGCCGAACTAGTTCATTGGATGAAAAACCAAGACACAATGAAAATCTTGCCTGCGCAGGTAGATATTGACCTGACTAATGTGTGTAATCAAGATTGTTACTATTGTAACTCGGCAGACTTTCGTGCTGAAAAACCCGTACAAAAAAAATATACAGAATATATTGCGTTACTGGACAAGTTGGCCACATGGCGAGCACACACTCCTAACAGTTACGGCACAACACATACTATTACCTATCCTGGCGGTGGCGAACCTACTGTATTGGTCAGTTACGAAAAAGTTATAGAGCACACGATTGACCTAGGATTTCTTGGCAGCATCACCACCAATGGCAGTAACTTGGATCGACTGTTAGATACTGTTCACGTAGATAAACTACGCAAACTGGCCTGGATTGGTATTGATATTGATGCTGGAACCGAACCATTGTATGAAGAAATACGGCGAAGCCTAGCTGCCAAGAGTTTGTTTACCAAGGTATGCAACAATGCTCGTGGCCTAATTGAAGCCGGGGTTAATGTTGATTTTAAAGCATTGATAAACCCATTGAATGACACCGAAGAAGCAATGAATGACCTGTTTAAGTTGGTTGCTGAGTTAGGTGGACGTATGTTATATTTCCGCCCAGTTATCATTGATGGTGTTGCTTATCCAATTACAGAAACAACACTTGCTCGTTTAGAAAAATACAGTAAAACTTACCAATTACCTTACTGGGCTAATCAAAATAAAACACTGCCGCGTAATTATAAAAAGTGTCATCAGATGTTTCACTTTCCTGTATTTTGTGCTGATGGTAAAATATATATTTGTTGCGAGGGCAAGGGAAATCCGCAGTTTGAACTGGCTGACTGGGACACAAGCGACTTCCGAGATCAGTGGTTAAACGAACGTCACTATGAAATATACAACAAGACTCGCGTAGAGTTTTGTCAACCGTGTCGTCCTAACATCAGTAACATTAAAATACAGAATATCTTGAACAATCCCAAAGATATCGAAACACTATACCTATGAACTATAATACTGACCAATGGTTAATTTTTAACTATCCATTAGGAGCAGGCGGCAAGTTTCTAATTTCATGTTTTTTTCAATTTGATAATGTAGCACACTGGAGTGGCCAGCAACTTAATCGGCAAGAATCGGTTGACTGGTATATAAACTCATTGCCTAAGAACTCAGAAGTTTGGCCCAGTAAGGAAATTGATGCGCCTTGGGTGTTGCCCGATATTAGTCGGGCTTGGCCACGTGGGGACGACACTACTGAAGAAGAATTTAATAGTAAAATAACCGGTATTGAAGAACCATGGAATAAAGGATTATTAATTCCAGATTTTTGGCACAAAACAACACAACCTGCTTGGTGGACACAAGCTCAGTTTGTATCTATATACGTTGATGATATGGATTTATACAAAAAACTTGTATTTTTTAAATTGTTTGAATTTAAAAATAACACAGTAATTTGCCACGATCAACGTCCAGACATTGGGCGTCCAGTCAATCAAATTCAAAAGAAAAAATTTCAAAATCAATGGCTGTGGGAAAATGTAGATAGTATAAATGAATTTTATAACAACCACATTCAACAATTACCTTGGTATCTGGGGTGGGATTTCAAACAAATCCCTACCGGCGATTATATTGCATTGTCTGAATTATTTGATAATAAGTTGGTATATAAGTTTATGTTAAAATTTGAAGAACGATTTAACCAACCGATATCAAAAGATTATATAAATTCTATACATCATGCTTGGAAAACTGCTACATTAGAAAAAATTAATTTATTATGAATCCCATATTTCCCATTATTGAATTGATTGATAGACTAGCCATTGCTGAGGTTAAGTTCCAACGGACCAGCGCCAATAAAGAAGAATTGCTATGGTACAAGGGTCAAGCTCTAAACATTGATATTAGCAAGATTGTCAATGAGTATGAAGATCTTAAACATATACACAACGAAATATGGAATCTAGAAGCAGAGCTTAAATCAGGACGTGAGGCGGAACTTGCCCTCGAAGAGATTGGCCGACGTGCAATAGCCATCCGCAATCATAACAACAAACGTGTGGCACTTAAAAATGCTATAGCAGAAAAGTTAGAATGTCCGGTACGTGAAATCAAGAAAGATCACCTGTCAGCATGAGTTTTCAAAAGTTATTTGAATTTGAACAAGCATTAGCTGAATACACCGGTGCTCCATATGTGGTGCTAACTGATGGATGCACACATGCCATTGAGCTGTGTATGCGGTATGAGAATATCAAAGAATGCCAGTTTTCGGCTTATACATACCTAAGCGTTCCAATGACATTGAAACATTTGGGTATAGAATATACCATGATTGATGAAGCATGGACCGGTGAGTATCAGTTTAGAAACACACGGATTTGGGATAGTGCCCGTAGACTTGAGCCCGGAATGTATCGGCCTGGCTCTATGCAATGTTTAAGTTTTGGTTGGACCAAGCCATTGCAGCTAGGCAAGATTGGTGCTGTATTACTTGACAACCCAACAGCATATCGTATAATCAGTCGTCAACGAAGTGATGGCAGGGATCTAAATATACTATGGGAAAAAGAAACCGATTTAATTCTTGGATGGCACTATTGTCCAACTTTAGAATTGTGTGCAAAAGGATTGGAAATGTTGCCCGTTACAGAACCCAAGTCACAACCTGGAATCTATCCTGATTGCAGAAAAATTGCATTTAAGTATTGATTTAAATCTAAATAACTGTTATAATAGCAACATGACTGGTCATCCACGACCCTAACTCGGAGAATAAATTGACAAATAAAGAAACAGCACTAGACGCCATGTATGGCGACAGTGGCTATCAAGAAGGCACAGCACACGACTACTTGGGTTTTGTAATGAAACGCAATGGTAAAAGGTTCTGGGCTGGAGATAACATCAGTGAATACATTGATGACAAAATGAAAGAAGAGCTGATCAAAGAAACAACTGAAGCATTTGAAAAAGTTTTAGACTGCTTGTTAATCGATCGTGAGAATGATCCTAACAGCCGAGGCACAGCCAAGCGATTGGCTAAAATGTATTTTAACGAAGTAATGGCAGGTAGATATGAAACAGCACCAGACGCAACAGCATTTCCCAATGATTCGGCAGATCGTTATGAGGGTATGTTGGTGGTTAGGAGTGAGCTTCGTAGCATGTGTAGTCATCATCATCAGCCTGTTGCTGGTGTTGCCTACATCGGAATCATTGCCGCCAACAAACTCATTGGCCTGTCAAAATATACACGTATTGCCCAATGGTGTGCCCGTCGTGGAACCTTACAAGAAGAATTGTGTAATGACATAGCCCGTGAGATCATGCGAGCCACTGACAGTGAAAATGTAGGTGTTTACATTCAGGCCACACATGGATGCTGTGAGAATCGTGGTATTATGGCACATAGTAGTCTAACCCAGACCACAGTATTAAAAGGTAGTTTTGCCACAGACTCTGGAACTAAAAAAGAGTTTATGGACAATATTAAATTACAGCAAGACTTTGCCCCAAGATAATTTAAAGGAAGCACAATGACAGATATTAATAATTTAACCAATGTGGCTATTGAACGAGCCAAGCATCTTCAAGAATTTGCTGTATTTCGCAGCATGGACGCGATTGTGTTTTCCGGTAAACCAATACCTTACAATGTTCGACACAATATAGGCGAGTTGGCAGAGATTACAGTTCCGGCCATTGATCAGGACGAAGCCGAACAGCGTGTTGATGAGTGGCTTGATGGTCAACGTGTATGACCTATGTTGTAACCGACGGATGTATTCTTTGTAAGCATACTGATTGTGTAGACGTTTGCCCGGTTGATTGTTTTGTAGAAGGTCCAAACTTTCTAGCCATCGATCCAGACGGATGTATTGACTGTGCAGTGTGCGTTCCAGAATGCCCGGTTGATGCTATCTATGCCGAAGGTGATGTTCCAGAACACCAAAAACAATTTATCGAACTTAATGCCGAATTGGCCCGACTTTGGAAACCAATTATTAAATCCAAAGAATCCATGCCCGAAGCTGAAAAATGGGCCAATGTTGCTGATAAACTACAGTATTTAAAACGAGATTGACCCAAAAATAGTTATTTGCTATAATAGTTGTACGATCAATTATTCTTAGAGCGACTATATGAAAAAACAGTGTGTGATTAGGCGTACGGCTATAGCTATTGCTGTATCCACGGTCTTTTTGCTTACAGCCTGTGGTGGGGGTGGTGGGGGTGGTGGGGCTTATGGAAGTAGCAGTGGTAATCCGTATATCATACCCGACAATCCATATTATAACTCTGGCACATTGGCCAATTATGGATTTACTCCGGGCGCCCGTGACACTGTTCCTTATGCCACACCCACTCAAGTCAGCACATTTAATCCGTACGCCAGTGACTCAACCAAAACTGCGGTAAGTCAACAATACATAGTAAACGACTTGACCGGCAATGGAGTTGACAGCATGATTATTGCTGGCCGCATGAGCCAACCAGCTACCAGTAGCGAGTGGGTCAACAGTAGCATACAATTATTCACTTGGAAAAATGGAAGTTTTGTCAACGACACTGCCACGTGGTTCACTACCGGCAGTAACTTGATTTTAGGAACAGATCCTAACATTCAGTTTGTTGATTTTTTTAAGTCTGGAAAAACCGACATGTTGGTCAGTTCTTCTACTGATATGAATTACTACGGGCCAACTGGATCCAGCCAAGCCTGGTTGTTTACAAATACCGGAAGTCAATTTACACGTAGCACAATAGAACTTGGTGCCCAGGTCTGGGGGCATGGTACTACAACAGCCGACTTGACCAAATCAGGATGGATGGATGCTATTATCACTGATTATGGCCCTAATACTACATTCTTGATGAACAATCGTGTAAACGGATTTACTCCTTACCAGGCCAAAGGTAATAACGATTTGTTTTGGGGCACGTCTAGCATTGCAGCTGCTGATTTTTTAAACAATGGTTCGACGCAATTAGTGGCCACTGACAGCAGAGCCTGTGTAGGTGACACTGGGTGGAATGGATGCGGTAGTAGCACTACCAAAATGTATACCTGGGCAATAGATCCAACTACCAACAAACTCAGCATCAATTGGGCGAAAGATTTACCTACGCCAATCTTGGGCAATAGCAGTCACAATTATTTGGTTATAAATTATGATTTCAACGCCAGTGGCAACCAAAGTTTAATTTTGTTCAGTTCGCCTGGCACCAGCGGTGGTGTAAAACAATCAGCAATACAATTTTTACAAAATGATGGCAGTGGCAATTTCACCGACGTAACTACCACCATGCTTACTGGTTACAACACCAATACTCACGGTACTTACCGTCCACAGTTTATAGATCTTGGCAACGGCTTTAAGAGTATGATTGTAAGCGGATCTGATTGGTCCGGAACAAACAGCAGCACACAATTTTTAATTAAGCAAAGTGCCACTGGACCTTATGTGGCTGCATTTCAAAATATCATCACCGACTTTGCCAGTCAAGCTCATTTGATTGCTGGTGGTAGCAATAGAGGCAATCAAGTAGCTGTGGTCAAGGATGCCAGTAACAATTTGTATCTTGTGACCACCTTGCAATATCAGTCAGATGCTACCAGTCCAGTAAGGATGGCAACTTATTTGAGTCTCGTGGGTGCCAATCTAAACACAACCACAGCACAGGCCGCATTCAATGCTGTCAAGGCAACATGGCCTTGGATGAGCCCGGCACAAGTAAACCAGGTGTTGGCGCAGACCTCCAGCAGTTACATGACCGACGCTGGCACCGGATTAGTTTTAAATCCTGAAAAACTATTGAACCCTGTTGGCTCATTGAGTATTGCCACCAAGTCTGGGGTCATGCCATTGAGTGGGTTGACTGGTGGAATCTCCGGAGTCAACATGTCAGGACTCAATCAAATGCAGGCATTTGATTCCTTAGGGCGTAACTACAGTTTAAACTTTGGCACCACAAACTCAGTTGGCCCCAATGGTTTTACATTCAACACTGCACATATTGACCAACACAATCTTACCAGTCATACTGAATATATGTTGAGTGGTAGCACCAACACTGTGTATAATCAGCAAGGAATGGCCATGCGGTTGGGTTCCGAAAATCGTAACCAATACATCATTACTGGATTGCCTCTAACACCAAAAGAATTCGGTGAACAATCAAGACCCGGTATGTATATTGGTGCTCCGCGACCCACACAATGGAGTTTTGGTCTTCCAGAAATTTATAAACGTGGTGCGTTTTCTACCGGATTGCAGTTTACCAGTCTAAACACCAATCCTTGGTTGAATTTTACCGGGTCATTTGGTTCCGTTAACAGTAGTAGCACTATAGAACAAGTGATGACCTATAGAAAGAATAGGTTCACGGTGCAAGGCGCACTTATGATGACCACTACCAATTTTAAATCCGGCATTATAACTGATGTTAGTCCAATTATGGCGGCATGGGCCGAAACAGGTTACCGATACAATGAACTAGGGTTCGGGGACCTTGGTGTTTATGTGGGCGTAAAACCGGTAGTATTGAGTGGCAATATAACAGCCACCATACCAACTAGTGTAGACAACTCGGGCAATATAGTATATACTAACGCTAAGATGAACGTTGTGAGCCAGACTACACCGTATATTCGTGCGCTGTATACTGGAGTTATTGATCGACATAATGCCTACAGATTGTCGGGCATGGCTACACAGAATGGTCAATACCGTGCAATGGCCGAATATAGATACACGTTCTGATCAATAAAAGACAACAATACATTTAACAACAATAAATAAATTTATCACAACGAAAGATAGAAATATGACAAATCTCCGCACAGTAAATCTAAACTTGCCGCAAGAACGAACTTTTCAAATACAGTTGAAAAATGATTCTATAATTGAATTTAAATTCTCGCCGATTGATGCTACTGGCAATAATCTTTGGCAAATGTTTGCTACTACAGAAGCTCTCAACACATTAGAACAATTAATCAAGTCAACTGTTGATGTATCAGAAACCAAGTCAGCTAGAAAAAAATTGCCAGCTAAGAAAAAATAATTTTGATGAAAAATATCAATGGGTATGATATGTTGCAATGTCAAGAATATTGCAAGCAATTACCATTTTTTAATCAACTACAGTCTGATTTTGATAATTTAAGTTGGTCCAACAATGACCCTGTCAGGTCATTGTGCAATCGATTTGAAGATGGAATAAACCTCAGTGATATTGCCACTCCAAGAGAATATGCCGGAACTATTAAAGAAACTTTTTTTTCAATGGTTCCGTTTTATTACCTAAAAGAATTATTTGGAAAAAATCCAAATCAAATATATGATTTAGGTTGCGGTTGGAATATTTTTAAAAAATACATACCAAATATCATCGGAGTGAGTCCAAAACGCAAGTCGAAACGACCTGAACATTTTGCATGTGCAATTGACCACATGGCCGACGTGCATGGTTTCGTTGACAAATATTACATTGCTACACACCAGAAATTTTTTGAATCAGTATTTTCAATCAATGCTCTTCATTTTCGTCTTGGGGGATTGGCCGATTTTGAAAAAATTGTAACAGATTTTGCATCAATGATAAAACCCGGTGGTAGAGGATTTTTAGCACTTAATTTAGCAAGACTGATTGACTTTACCTCGGATGATTTTTTAAAAAGTTTAGATAACAACTACGATCATTATGTTCGCACTATTTTACAAAAAATAAATCTTAATTATATAATTTTAGATATTGATTTTGAGAATATGGATTGTTACATGGATGGCAATATTAGGATTGTATTTGAAAAATAAATAGTTCTCTCAGCGGCCTTTGGCTTCATCCCGCTTTACAAACTCTGCCAGTCTATGCTATAATCTAACATAGGAGAAACACAATGGCAAAGTATTATTCAACAAAACACTACGGACACAACATTGGTCTGTCAGCGGTATTCCGTCAACCCAACGCAGATCACAGTCACTGTCATTTGCTACACGGCTACAGTCTAGCGTTTACATTCACATTTGGATGCGACTCATTAGACAACAAGAACTGGGCCGTGGACTTTGGCGGACTCAAACCACTCAAGGCCTGGCTTGAAGACCATTTTGATCACAAATTAGCATTGGATCTTGCTGACCCGCATCTAAAAAAATTCCAAGAACTTGAAGATTTGGGATTGGCCAAAATTAGAATCTTCGATGGCGTTGGGGCGGAGAAATTTGCAGAACACGCTTTCAATTTTGCTAATCAACTTATCAAAGAAAAGACTGGTAGTCGTTGCTATTGCGTTAGGGTAGAATGTGCAGAGCATGGGGCTAATAGTGCTATCTACGAAGGCTAAAAATACTCGCTTGTTGGTCTCTGGGTGCAGTTATACTGCATATTGTTGGAGCACCTGGGCTGACATTTTAGGAAGAGAATTTTCTTCCTATTATCAAGCAGGACTAAGTGGTACTGACAATGCTACTGTTGCAAGATCCATTATCAAACATGCACAGCCAACTGATACTGTTGTTATTATGTGGACCAGTTTTGATCGCTGGAGTTTTTATAAGGACGAGCCGTGGATTTTGCCTAATAAAGATCGAAACAATCATTGGCGACATTATGTTCATATGGGCAGTGTAACTGAAAGAAATAAAGATTTTGTTGCCAATTATTATCATCCTGTAGAACGTTTTCAAACCACAATGGATTATATACAGTTAATTGATTTACATAGCAAATCTGTAGGATATACTGCATATCATTTTACAGCGTTCCCATTGTTCCACAGCGAAACAGAAGTAACAAATGATCCACGATTAGAAGAAATATATAGAAATTTTCAAATCGACAATAATTATCTACTAGATGTTTCACTTGAAACATTTAAACGAGAACACTATAATATACTTACAAATAATAGATATACTAAAGGTGATCCACACCCAACTCCGTTGTGTCATTGGGATTATGTTGAAAACATTATTGCACCACGATTAGGTATACAACTAGATCAAAGTAAGAAACTCAGGATTGTTAAAGAACATGAAAATCTTATACAGCGTGGAATCACTATTCGATAAAATTTGGAGACTTTGGGCCAACGCCTTAGGTAAGAAGTCAGGCAACACCAATGCAGAAGCAGACCGAATTGCTTGCATTAGAACAGTAATTGTATTGATATACGTCGTCACAAACTTTTTTATAATCGCAGGCGTTATACGTCATTGGTAATTAACACAAATTTATTTGCGTAATAATATACATATATAAATATTCACACTATGCCACATGAATACAAAATAGCAGTAATACTACCCACGCGAGGCCGCACCGCTGCACTAACACGTAGTCTCGTCGGACTGCTTGAAAAAGCCGCAGATCTAGATTCGATACAAGTGTTGTTGGGACTAGACACCAATGACACAGTGGGCTTAACACATTTCGAAGAATCATTACAGCCGCAATTGGATGAAATGGAGGTCGCATACACTGCCATGACATTTGAACCCTTGGGCTACAGCCGTCTTAACGAATACATCAATACCTTGAGTAAACAGTCCGATGCAGACTGGATATTTTTCTGGAACGACGATGCTGTAATGGAAAGTGACAATTGGGATCTCGAAATTGTCAAGCGCACTGGCGAATTCAAGCTGTTGGCTGTGCATACTCATCAGGACCATCCTTACAGTATATTTCCTATAGTGCCTAGAGCCTGGTTGGATCTTGTTGGACATTTGAGTTTACACAGCATGACAGATGCATGGCTGAGTCAAATTGCCTATTGTGTAGATATTTGGGAACGCATTGACGTAAATGTAGTCCACGACCGTGCTGACTTGACCGGCAACAACTTGGATGCTACCTACAAAGAAAGAGAACTGCTGGAAGGAAATCCCAGTAATCCCAGAGATTTCCATAATCCCAATATGACTCGATTGCGTATGCAAGAATGCGATATTATTGACGAATATTTAAAAAGCATAGGATCAACTTCAACTTGGTGGGATCGTGTCAGGACCGGAAAACAAGATCCTTGGGAAAAGCTCAGAGAAAACGACATCAACAATCAAATGCGTCAGTTTACACTTAAGGCCAACTAATCAATGAAAAAAATTGTATATGTGACTGGGTGTTTAGGGTTTATAGGAGTGCATGTCACAAGACAATGTCTAGAACGTGGGTGGCATGTGATTGGTGTGGACAAGGGCACCTATGCTAGTAATTTTGATTTTTTAGATGAGTTTCAAAAATACGATACATTTAAATTTATACACAAAGATATCAACGATCTTGATCGACTGCATGACTGCGATTATATAATAAACACAGCTGCCGAAACTCACGTAGATAATTCAATCATGAGTTCCGAAGTGTTTTTGCGTAGTAATATCAATGGTGTGCATCGCCTGTTGGAATTGATCAAACAACAGCCAGTTCAACGGCAACCGATCCTGTTGCATTTTTCAACAGATGAGGTCTATGGAGATATTGAGTACGGGGCTCATACCGAAACTGATCTTTTAAAACCAAGTAACCCTTATTCAGCATCCAAGGCCGCTGCCGACATGCTGGTCCTGGCCTGGGCCAGAACTTATGGTATTAAATATATAATTGTGCGTCCTACCAACAACTATGGCATTGGTCAATATGTTGAAAAACTTATACCTAAAAGTATTAAGTTTCTTGAATTAGGAAAATTAATTGACTTGCACAATCACGGTAATCCGGTACGAACTTGGTTGCATGCCGCAGATACTGCCAAGGCTGTGATATCTATTATCGATGCTGGGTGTGCCAATGAAATATATAATATTAGTGGCAACACTGAATTGCCCAACCGCGAAGTGATTAAAAAAATACTACATCTATATCACGGAGTTGAGCACAACGACAACTGGGAAACATTTACCACTTTCAGTGCCAGACAAGGGCAGGACGTTCGCTATGCAATCGATGACAGCAAATTAAAAAAACTAGGATGGTTGCCCACAGCTGATTTTGATCAAGAACTAGAACAAATAGTCAACTACTATAGGAATAATTTTGTATGGTAAAAAACTACTTGGTGTGTTCGGTGCGTCCTATTTCAGAAAATTGGATGAATCAAAACAGTTCACAACTACATCTGGACTATCAAGAAATGTATCGTTTGAGATTGGCCAGTTTTCAACACTTTGTAAAAGAACCGTTTGAAGCAGTAGTATGGACTGATCCTGCTACCAATAGTGATACTTGCACCTATCAAAATTGGTTAGATATCAAAGAATTATGGCACAAAGAACCTTGCAACATATTTTGGGCAGGTGCCGATACACTTATGACTAAACCTACAGAATTGTTTTCTGATAAATTTCCAGAATATCGAATATTCAATTACACCGACCCAAAAAATCATAAAGATTTTGCACACTATTTCAATGATGATATACAGTATTACCCGCATACCATGTCAGACCATGTATGGAAACTTGGAGAAGAGTGGTTGGCTCAAAGAGAAACTCATCCAGACCGTAATTGGGGGTTTGACCAGCTAAGACACAATGCTATGTTCTGGAACCAAGATATTGATGAGTCTGATAGACTACATCCAGAGATGGCCTATCAAGCAATGAATTTAAGAGTCTTAAATCCAGATGAAATAGATCAGCACAATGAGTGGAATGCTTTACCTATTCAGCAGGCTCACATACTGCATTTTCACGGCAGTCGTGGTAGTCAAGCAGTAATAAACATTATGAGAGAAATTTGCAATCAACTTGGAATTAAAATATGAAACAAATATTAGAAGACATTAAAAAATACATTGATGCTAAACAAGCAGACAAAACCTGGGTAGCCGGCAAGGACTTTGTTAACTATGCAGGTCCGCATTTTGACTCCAATGAGTATGTGGCAGCCGCTGAAGCCTTGCTGAATGGGTGGTTGGTTATGGGCAACAAGAGCCTGCGCTTTGAACAAAAATTCCCTCAAGAATTTGGCAAGACTCGCGGAGTGTTAACCAACTCGGGTAGCAGTGCTAACCTGCTGATGATGACCGCAATGAAAAGCAAACGTGGTTATAACTTTCCACCGGGCACTAAAGTGTTGATGCCCATTGCCGGATTCCCGACCACACTCAATCCAACCTTACAAAATGGATTTACACCAGTGTTCTGCGATATTGAAATTGATACTTTAAACATCGATCTAGATCAAGCAGAACAAATACTTGCCGATGATCCAGAAATCAAAATTATAACCTTTGCACATGTGTTAGGTAATCCGCCCAATATGGATCGTGTGATGGAATTGGTTAATAAACACAATCTTGTATTGCTTGAAGATTGTTGCGATGGTCTTGGCACCAACTATGATGGTAAACCTTTGGGTAGCTTTGGTCTAATGGCCAGTTGCAGTTTTTATCCAGCGCATCATATGACCATGGGCGAAGGCGGCTTTGTGGCCATGAATGATCCACAGCAAGAAATTATTGTGCGTAGTCTACGTGAATGGGGACGTGGTTGCTATTGCGTAGGGCCCGAAGCCAACAAATTGAAATGTGGCACATGCGGCAAGCGATTCAATGAGTGGATTCCAGAAATGCCGGATCAGATTTTTGATCACAAATATGTGTATGATGAAATTGGGTATAATCTTAAACCAATTGAACTACAGGCCGCAATGGGACTTGAACAGATTAAGAAATTGCCAGAGATACATGCGTTGCGTCAACGCAACTACAATCTATTGTTTGCTATCTATGAAAAGTACGAACAGTTCTTCCACTTGCCACTTGCCAGAGACAAGGCCGATGTCAGTTGGTTTGCGTTTCCATTGACCATACGTGCGGATGCTCCCTTTACACGCATGGACATTGTTGACTATCTTGAAGAAAACTTGATACAGACACGCCCATACTTTGCAGGCAACATCATGTTGCAACCTGCATACAGTCATTTGATGAATCCTGCAGACGCTCGTGACAACTATCCTGTGGCCACATTCACTATGAAGAACACTTACTTCCATGGATGTAGTCCAGTGATTACTCCTGAACAGATTGCCTACATTGGGGAAAAGGTTGACGGATTCATGAGTTTGTATCTATGAACGATGTTGAACAAAGAATCATTGATATCAGTTATCGCGAAAAGATTGGACACCTAAGTTCCAATCTTAACGCAGTCAATATCATTGAAGAAATTTACAAAAATCGACAACCCGACGAGCCGTTTATATTAAGTTCGGGTCATGCGGCCTTGGCTTGGTATGTAGTATTGGAAAAATATCTAGGCAAGGATGCTGAACACCTGTTCCATAAACACGGAGTTCATCCGCATAGAAATATCGAAGACGGATTACCTTGCAGCTCTGGTAGTCTGGGCATGGGACTTACAGTGGCCTGTGGATATGCCCTAGCCGATCGTAATCGTCGAGTTCATTGTTTAATCAGTGACGGTGAGTGTGGCGAAGGTAGCATATGGGAAGCACTGCGTTTTATCTACGAAGCTCGGTTGGACAATCTAGAAGTGTATGTAAACGTCAACGGCATGATTGCCTATGACTTTATTGACAAAGAATATATCATTCGTAGGTTACAGGCATTTTTGCCAAGAATCAACATACGTGAAACTGCACCACCAGATTGGTCGTTTGCCAAGGGCATCCTCACGCATTACTATGTGTTAAAACCAGAAGATTTGGATCAACTATGAGAAATAGATTTGGTGAGCTTATGGCCGAATCATTGGCCAAAGATTCTAAAGTATGGTTGTTGTCGGGCGACCTTGGCTTTGGTGTGCTCAATCGTTCAAGAGAAATAGCACCCGACCGTGCTCTTAATGTAGGTGCCGCAGAACAACTTATGTTGGGCACCGCGGTAGGACTTACACATTGTGGCAAGATACCTGTGTGCTACAGCATTACTCCTTTTGTAATCTTCCGGCCATATGAATGGTTACGCAACTACCTAGATCATGAGCTGGCGCCGGTCAAGTTGGTGGGTGTAGGCCGTGACCAGGACTATGGACATTTGGGATTTAGTCACTGGGCCGAAGATGCTGCTCGTGCTGTTGCGGTATTTCCTAATATCAAGATCTATCAGCCTAACAGCATAGCTGAATTAGAATCCATATGGCCGGAGTTTTTATACAGTGATCGGCCGGCGTATTTAAATGTGAGAAGAACATGACCAACGAAGAATTGAATAACATTATCGAGATTAGAACATCCGATCAGTTGCCAAACTTTGAGCCTATATTTTGGCCCATATATGATCAAGGAACCTGGAGGGCCATGCATGACTTTCCAGTAACGCCGGAGTTTTTAAAAACATTAATGGATCATATTCCCAATCGTAATATCATGATTCAAGCTGGAGGAAATTGTGGACAATATGTTCGAGAATATGCAAAGTGGTTTAACACAGTGTATACA
>Ga0187843_10001199_pt1 | contig 16725 bp, 24 predicted proteins | sample SpaLakP09_SKY_43_FD_134516 | JGI IMG/M metagenome (GOLD analysis project Ga0187843, IMG submission 134516) | Oligotrophic lake water microbial communities from Sparkling Lake, Wisconsin, USA - SP09_SKY_43 | ecosystem: Environmental > Aquatic > Freshwater > Lake | place: USA: Sparkling Lake...
CCCTTAAAGGGGGTACTTAACTTTGGCCTACAACACTACATAGGCAAGTAGGCTAAGTTAAGAACGCCTAATAGGCGTTCTTAACTTTGGCACTTGGCGGTAGCACTTGACGGTAAAATTGAGCAAGTGACTCCATTCTATTTTTACATCAATATGCCGAGCTATATTCCGCCCTCGAAGCGCAAGGAGGAGAAGCCTACTCTTGATCCGAAGACCTTGACCAATGAGATCGCCTTTCCTATTCTCAGTAGTTCGGTGTCTCCAAAGTCAGTAAAGCTCGGGTTCAAGGAGGTGATTGAGGAGCGACTTCGTAAGGAGGCCGAGGAGGCGATTCGCAGTACCCAGCCCGTTGATCTCTGGGCTCTTTCCGTGGAGGAGCGTGAGGCACAGGGCTATGCAACCTTGAAGGTTGCGGGAAATACACGAGAGGAGATGCGTGCGATCGTTGAGCGCATGCATCTTCGTGTCTATGATTCCGTGGAGGATGACTTATATTGAACACGCTAAAAAATTGACAACGGCCTCTCCTACTCTTACATACACACAGCTCTTAACAAATGGAGAAGCTCCGCCACAAGAAGTCCGACAAGGCCAAGGAGAAGAGTGCGCGGACCCCCTATAGCTCTAAGCACGTGCGATTACAGGAGCGCTGCCGCACACATTCGACGCCAAAAACTCCTCCAAAATAGAGTTCTTGGCCTGAAAGGTCCATTTTTCCCAGGTCAGCGCATCGGAGTCATCCCTACAGGAGGTGAGCCATCCCTCATAAATCACGTGATTCTGATGAATCCAGATGCTTCGAATATTTTTGACCACCTCTTCCTTTCCACAGAGTTCCGTTGCGCGCGGCCAACAAAAGAAAGCGCGCAGTGCAAAGACAAAGAAACTGATTCTGTGACCCTTGGCCCCATCAATCTCGAGTTGTCGTACAAACTTCAACAGAACTTGATCCACCGGATCAGACTCTGTTAGAATCGCAAAAAGATCAGATGTTCCTCTTACAGCCTCTGTTATCTTTAGATCCTCCATTTTCCTCTTACTAATAAGAATGGAGGATATAAACAGACTGTTCTCAGAACTCAAGGAAGCCGTTGAACGATTTTATCAGAAAAACGCGGATCTTGATGCCTCGGGTATTATTCATCTCGAGCCAGTACAAAGAGCTACAAAGAGACTTGACCTATATCTTGCAGGTGATTTTGAGACTCTTTGGCGCATGGAATGTGAGAATACCAAGAGAATGCAGGACGATATGGAGGAGACCTTTGATTTTATGACAACCGATAATGAGGCTTCAATGCTACGAAGAGAGTTGTTGATTATGACGCGGTGTGCGAAAAGAATGATGGATGCCTATAAGAAGGAGTGCATGGAGCATGAGGCGACCAAGGTTTCCAAAATTGACGACCCGCCCCCCCTGGAAAGCGGTACAGAAAACCATGTTCATCCCCCTTAAGATCCGCTTCATCAACGTCTCGGAGAACCTCTCGAAGGATGATGTGTTGACGATCAACAAGCTCGACAACACGAGCTTCCAGTGGATCTTTAAGGACTCGAATGACGCGAAGACGCACACGCTCAGCCTCTCGCCCGCCTACGCAGTGTCCGACCGCCTTTACACCATGCTGAAGCTGTTTGCCGCGGACTCCTCGCCTGCCGCTGAGCTTCAGGTCGATGCTCCTGGCTTCCCTACCGTTCTCTTCAAGGCGTCTCAGATCAGTGAGAATATCTCTCTGATCTGCGAGTCTGTGAACCACGTGCTTGACGCGTGGCCGATGAGCTATGTGCACGACTCTGACTGTTGCCCGAAGGCGACCGATGCGACCTACGAGACTCCTCGCTGGACGCGCAAGGATGGTCGTCTTCATGCGGTCGACAGTGATATTCCTCCGCTGACCCCCATCTCCTATGAGACGCCGGTCCGGGGTAAGCACCTCTTCTTCGACTGATCTCGACGCACTTCGATATCCCCTATTTTTTACAGGCTTGTAAAATTTAGATTCATCTCCTTGACTCAGTATAGGTACCATGACATTCCAGCTAGATCCGAGTGGCCAGCTCGTGAATCTTCTGGTCTTTCTTCGCGAGTCCCGTATCCCCTTTGTTCCACCCCCTCCTGAGGATCTGGCGAAGGCCCTTTTGGCAGAAATCGATCACCCCTTTCTGAGCCCCGATCTTCTGAACTCTCTGAATCTTCTTTCTACAGTTCAACATATTCCCGTCACGGAAAAGACACGGGGCTTTCTTAATCTCTTTAATACTATGAACACTCTTCCGCCAGGAAATGTGCTCCGTCTCTGTACAAGGTCTTTCAAGACCCTATGTGGCTCCGAGAATCTGACCTTTCACGGAATGATTACACGAGACCATGCAATGGCCCTTGTAAACAAGTATATTGAGCGAACCGCTCTGCGGGACCACTTGTTAGTTCATCTAGATGATACTCTAAAAATGGCTCTTAATACTGAGAAAACTCATGTCACAACTCACACACTTCTCGAGCTTGTAGAGGCAGTCTTTACCTAAAGACTTTCATAATTTTTTAATCATATGGATTTGTCTGCTTGCTCGTGTGAACTAGAAGAGTGTAAGGGGCAGTGTGAGTGTAACTGTGAACCATGCCAGGCCGCCTATGAGGCTGCATGGATGGTTCAAGTCACTGAAAAAAATCTCTGTAAGACCTGTGGAATCCCAGTCGAGATTTCTATACAAACCCTCTGGGACACTCAGACCGCTCATTTTTATGAACCATGCAATGACTGTAAACCTCTTGTAGAGGCTTTTTTTCTAAAAGTCGGACTTTGCTTCCATTGCAAGACGTCCACTACGCAGGCAAGTCCTCATTGTCCGATGAAGCACACAGCTTGATCAGACTGCGCGCTACAATGGCTGCCTTCCGCTGGGGGCGTGCAGCAGGGCGAGGGGTTGCCTCCTTCTTGAGCGAAACGAGAGCCTTGGCCGCAATAACCTCTGAAACCTGGGAACGGGTAACTGGCATCCTTACTTCAATGATGGCGCACCGGCCTAGTAATTTTGCGAGGCCTATAAACTCTTGAGTATGGTCGGATGTATTAGGACTATAAGTAAGAGCATTGCTATAATCGATACATAGATACAACGTTTACTGAATCTATATTTCTTATGAATATAGTCAATAGACTCGTCTATGATCCCCCACATGCAAACATACCAGATTATACCTATAACAGATAAAAGGATGGTATAAAAGGCTCGGCGTTCTAAATTAAGGAACAAATTAAGACCCATCTACTAGAAGTGTAGAATGTCACAGGAGATTCTCATAGAACTAAATGGATCTCTTGGGCAACAGCTCTTTCAGTACGCAGCTGGTAGATCTCTTTCGAATGTATTAGGAGGAAGGCTCAGTCTTGCCAAGACCGGAGGAGTTGATTATCGTCCTGTGCTCTTTACAGGGACATACGATCAATCACTCACGAATGCGAGAATGCTCTATGTTCAGGGATCGCCAGAGGAGCCATGGACGCCCGAGAGATTCCGAGGGGTGGATCGCCTGTATTGTAAGGGTGGATTTCAATATCTTCCCGCACTCGAGCCCCTGCTCCCTCTTTTAAAACAGGAGTTATTGGTCTCTCTTTACTCTATTCGGCAGCAGCTTCTAACCAAGTACAATCTTCAAATGAGAAAGCGCGCGGCCTTCGCCTATGTTACAGCCAACCAGTCAAAGGAGGCTCTTGAGTCTGCGATCGCAGCTTTATCCTTAAAAAAGTCGATCCATATCTATATTATAACGGATGATATAGCCTGGGCTCAGAGCCAACTCTGGCTTCGAGGATACACACTTGTGAATGAATCCGAGCTACATTCTCTCGCCTTCATGAGTCTATGTCAGGGCGGATCGATTGGAGACTCACCTCTTAGCTGGTGGGGCTCCTTTCTCTCACGAGCATAGCGTGTAATGCCATGGTCTAAGGTCCTAGCACTATATATAAATAATGAATCGTCTGATACATCTAGATGTACCGCACGATTTTGAGATTCCAGCCTTCTATAAGGCTGCTGAAACGACTCCAGAGGCCATTTCTCTCGCACTCCGGCTAGGTGCAGATGCCTTTCTTCATCTTCAGAAGCGCTCTCTAGAGACTGTTCGTCAAGAAACGCACGCCGAGGCTCTCGCATGCGCGAGTGCCGAGTTTGAAGCCCGTCTTCGCTCCGATACCATGCGACTTTTGACAGAAAAGGGAAAGGCTGAAGAGGCACTTCGATCTGCCAATCAGCGCGTCTCCGCCATGGAGGCCGACGCCTCTGATCTTCGCTCTAGTGTAAAGGCCGAGCTCAAGGACCAGTTTGATCAGCTTCTTCGTATAAAGGATGAGCAGATTCAAAAGCTACAGCAGACTCTCGAGAAGCAGATGGATACGGTGGCCGTGAAGGTCGAGGGACTTCAGAACTCTCTTACACGGACTCTTAGTTCATCGAAGGAAAAGGGCGCCTTCGGAGAGAGTCTTATGGAGGGGATTCTAAAAAAGGCCTTCGATTGTGATATTCAGGTTGTCGCCAAGGAGGCCCAGACTGCTGATATCCGTATGACGCGCCTAACGCATCCATATTTCTGGGAATCCAAGAACTATACGCGAATGGTCTCAAGTGAGGAGGTCGAGAAGTTTCGTCGTGATATGCGTCTGCACCCCGATGTTCTTGGAGGCTGTCTCGTGAGTCTGCGCACAGGTATTGTGGGAAAGTGCCGCGGCGGCGATATTGATGTGGAGTTTCTGGAGGACGGTCGCTTTATCTTATTTATCTCCAATCTCATGGCCCGCGATGATCCTGTCTTTTATCTTCAGACCTTGAGGCCCTTGTTTGAGACGGTCGAGTCCATGGCCAAGCCCGTCAAGGAGGAGACGGCTGCCATACGGGCTCTGGAGGCCAAGGGTCTTCTGATCACTAATCTTTTGCGGTCACATAGCCTCGGGATTGTGAAGCACAAGAACTCGCTCATTGGGCATCGTCGTCGAATGGATACCATGTTCACGGAGTTTCAGGGATATATTCTGGAATCCGAGGCACAGCTGCAGACGTTATTGCGCGTAGCCATGGGTGACCGGATTGAGGAGGTACAGGCTGATATGGATACCGAGCTGCCTTCCACTGTATTTAAGAAGGAGCGTCTCGCGGATTGTGATGATCGGCAAAAGGAGTTTATCAAGTGGCTTCTCACGGTCGCAAGTGTAGAGCCAGGTACGCAGCTCGAACTCAAGGACTTGATAGAGAAGGGTCGGCCAGATTTTGGTGAGCGCGCGATCCGCGCCTTTCGCGAGGATCTCTTTCAGGAATCAGCATGGGCCAAGGGCTCACGCTTTATTCTCGGGATTCGGATGCGATAGCGTGTTGTGCCAAGTAGCTTTGGCACAACACGTTATAAGGTCTAAAAGAGGCTTATATAATCCCCATAGAATGCTTCAGTGTTGTCTACGATTCGTTGCACGATATATGTGCGCGCCTCCTAAGATTTCGGAGATTGATTTCAAGCCTCTTTTTGATCGGGTCGTGACCTATACGGTCCTTAATGAACCCAAGGCTGGACACACCTATAATCTACGCCCGAGACGTTCTGAGTGTCATTATGAATAAAATTTGAATGATTCATAGGCTAGGGCTAGGTAGATGAATGTTAAACTTGATGTTCGTATTCTAATCCTTAGTTTCCCAGTCGCTGCTGCCCTCTTTGGTGGAGGGTTCTATGGTGTCTATGCCAACCTCGGACCCTATCCACTCTATGATATTATGTTTGGAGTTGGACTTCTTGGGCTCTGTATAAATATTATTATTAGCTTTCTCTTGTGCCTTGATTCACCGAATCGAGGCACGAGGTAACTTTGACAAAATACGGTTTGCGACCGCTATTTTCTCGTATATCTTCTTCGTTTTATCCGTCTTGTCTTTCTGCGTCCTCCCTTTTGACTCACCATGCTTACCGCAACCATTGCATCTATAAGTCTTTGCACTTCCTCCTCATTCTTGACTGAATTCAACCGTTTTTTAGCTGTGGCAAGTTCAGTATAAAGTATATTAGCTTCCGTTACAACTTTCACAACACGAAAGTTAGTTCCAAAGCCATACGTACATTTAGGTTCATTTTTCATACCGAGTATTCCAAGAAGAGCTTTGCTGTAGCTGTCACACACTCGTTTTATTTCATCAATGCCAGCTCCCTTTCTTGTAAATATATTAGCTGTCTTAAATGCATCTTTAATCTTGTACGAAATACCATTTGTCTCGTCCGAAATACCATTTATGCGTTCTCCAATACATTCTTTAAGCTTATTTTCAATTGCTTCTGTTGCAGGTGCCGGTTGTCCACGCCAGTTTTTAATTGGTAGCGCCTCTCTTTCAAGATAATTTACAAAAAGAGCGTCTATTCTTTTTAATAGATCTAACACATCTGGAATCGTAGCCGCCATCTAACTTCATCCGCGGAAAAACGCAGACAGATAAGCTAGCCCCTCTATCTAAGGAAGGATGCCCTGTAAATGCAAAATCCCCTACCAAAGCTATCCGGAGGCAAAGGAATGGGGACCAGTACTCTGGACTCTACTCCATGGAATCGCTGAGCGCGTTGGATCCTGCCCCGTTCCAGCCTATTATGCGGATGAGCGACGGGCTCTTGCCAGTCTCTTTATTAAGGTCGGTAATATGATCCCCTGCCCCTCATGCAAGGAACACTATGAAGTCTTTTTAAAGGAGAATCCGGTCACGATCCCTATAAAAACCCTAGCCTTTCCCGAACTAAAAATCTTTATTCGCGACTGGTTCTGGCGACTTCATCATATGGTGAATGAATCGAAGGGAATCGATAGCCCTCCTATAGATACTCTTCCAGAAATGTACGGAAGAGTGAACCTCCGGATGGCGATCACCCAGCTGGCAGCTCCTATGCAGAGAGCCATTAAGATTGCTGGTAAGATGTTTGTAGCCTATCACGAATGTGTAGCTGTTATTCGATCCTTGCTGTCAATCTACGGTCTCTAGGTCTTTGCAATCCAAAGCAGCACCTCATGATTCTCCGTCTTTGCAACGGCCCCCGCTGTAATCGCCGCCTCCGCATTACCAATCTGGCTCATAATATTCCGTTTATAGGGGATCACCTTCTTATGCACGGTATATCGCTCCTTCAAGGCCGCCTCCAGCTTATCAAGAGGCACGAGGCTCTCATCGCTGTAGCTTACAACCACGGCCTTTGCCGGGAGTCGCTCAATAAGCTCAAGAAAGGCCGGCAGCGCCTCCTTCTTACTATTCCAGGGACTGTGCATCGTCTCATCGAACCCATCGCCACTGATTCGATCGGCTCTGCGATTTGTCTTAAGACCCACTGCCGGCTTATCCCATCGCGTGATACTGTCCCAGATATGGTAGTAGGTTGCGTACGAGTGCGGCGAATAGGGCGGATCCACATAGGCCACGTCACATTCACCGTAGGCAATCTTTAGTGCATCTCCCACGTTATGAGAGCCTCGAGGACCGTTGGGAAAGGGAAGGTCCTTCAAATCAATGGGCGACTTCGCACGCGCCGCCCAGTCCTTAAGATAGGCCTGTTGCACTCCTACAGAGCTATCCACGCGATCGAGTGCGAAGATGAGACAGGCAACCAGAATCATTGACTCGTGGTGTGTAATACGCTTCGACTTCTTCCAAGCTGCGATGGTGTTCCGCATGGCATCCGCAATCGCACCGTTTGCTGGCGTCCACATCTTCACTACGCCGCCGTCGGCAGCAATCACATCACAGTAGGACTTGGTAAGCCAGTCCGCCGCTGCAGGGACTGCGCGAAGTTCCTCGATCAGCCCCGGAATCCTGGCACCTGATTCAGCCGTGCGAACCAGAAAGGCGTGTGCATAGGCCTCCGCCGCCCACGAGAGATCGCTGGAGGCCACGACCCATCCCTTGGCCCGAAAGGCCTGTGCAACTCGTGTAGTGCCGGTAAAGACGTCCAAAAGCCTCGCGGGACCGGACCAATGCTCTTCTACGAAGGATATGATCTCTCCTAGAAGAGCAGCCTTACTGCCTATGTATTTTACTCCCTGGGTCATGCCGTGAATTTACAAAAAATGTGTGTCAACTTTACCGCTGGGAGGAATCTTTATCCCTGGATATTATTAAAGGCCATCAGATTATTGTTGATAAGATTATTGAGATTATTCTCAAGATTATTGATAATCATGTTCGGATAGAAGTGCCGAGTAAACCAGATTTGGCAGGGGAGATCACTTCCGAGCAGATAGCAGCGCCCCGCTGCAACAGCCGCATCACGGTCATTGTTGTGTGCGTGGTCGATCATAATGCGGAAAGGCTGCGAGTTAATGCCGAAGTCGTTGGGGAAGGGCACGTTCATCATGTGTTGTAGTATAGATCGGGCATATGCGAATCAATTTTAGCGGGCACCTCGACCCCTTGATGGCTTCATACCCTTCGAGGCTCTACTCGATGCCTTCATACTCTTCGAGGCTCTACTCGATGCCTTCAAGCTCTTTGGACCCCTTGATTTAGATCTGCGCGCATTTCTCGCGTGCTTTCTTTGCAATGAATATGCTACCTGACGTTTTCTACTACGTGAAGCACTCTCTGCCGCCCGCAATGAGAAGTGCAGCCGTCTAGCCACTTCCACTGCTCGTTTTCTAGCAACCCATGCAAGCATACTTACGTGAGCCGCATGGCTTTGCATAACCCTATCGACACTCGCAACCTGTGTATCAACATCATGCACGTATATTCTATCGCGCATCATGTTAGCTGGTAGATTTCTAGCTCTTCTTACCAAGGAACGACCCTGGGTTATCACGTCATATGTTCCGCATACAGTTCTACAGGCAAAGTTATAAAAAACGAGTGCGCGCGTTGGATCTGATCTGCGCATTTCATTAAACAGATCACTCATTTTGACACTCAACTTATTCGCTGCCTTGAACTCATCTGAATTTTTAAAAGGGCCATATACCCGAGGCTGTATAAGTGATCCATTATAGATTGCGCGTATTTCAGCTTCCATGTAGGGTTGAACTACGGCTATACGCTGCCCACCTGCAGCGTTCATACGTCCGTAATCTACATCACTACGAACGGGTTGAAACTCCCCAAGACGATATAGGCCGCTCTTATATAAGTGAGCGCTTCCATCATACAAAAGGGTGTTTACAGCATCAACATAGGTGTCTCCGTGCTTGTGAACCTGTATATTTGTTTCTAAGAGAACCCTATCTTCAAAATATTGGCGCAAACTCTCTGTATTGTTTACTGGATCTCTTAGCGCCGGCCAGATACTCGTATCCTCAAAGGCGTACATGAGTTTTATAAGATCTATCGATACGAGGCCGCATATGGCGATTGTTACGTATACAATGCCCGGTGGTACAGGTATGTTATCAGTCTCACTTCCAGTTAAAATATCGCAGCCATGCCCGAAGACACCATATACGTCGGGCGCAGGCGGCTCCATCTAAGTAATAAGGCGTTTAATAGTTGTCTCGAACCAGGACACAAGTGGCTCTGTCTGGCGCGCCTTGGGCCACATGATAAGATGTCCCGGGGCAAAGTTAAAGGATAGCTGCAACTCGAGAATATACTTCTTCTTTGTGATCATATCGCCTGAGAAGAGGTAGCCAATAGGATGGTAGTCGACGCCTAGCTTGCGCTGCATTGCCGTAATCATCGATGGCGTAGCGAACTTACAGGCGCGCTCATGCGCATTCCCCGCGTCATTCTGGGCCTTGCACTCGATGAAGTAGGGTTTCTTTGTGGTCAAGCAGGTTACCTTCACATCTGGAACACAGCCGCACTGAGCCACTGCGACCCCCTTTGCAGTCTTCACGAGAAAGGTCTGGCGCGCCTCATCGAACCAGATATCACCCTCTACGGGTGCAGCCGGCTTGACATAGGTCTCTGGTGACCTACGATGATCCTCCTCGAGATAGAGCTGCTTGAAGTCAGTTGGGTGCGAATCTACCTGGAACTGGCCGGGATAGGTCTCATTAAGATAGGCACGAAATGCGCCGGCCACGGCCGATTCGAGAGAGGCGCCTGTCTCGTTTGCCGCCGCCTCCCAGTTCGCGCGCGTGCTCAGATAGTGCGGCTGTGCCATGTGTATTCGATATGGCACAGCCACATTTGTCAATTTTATAGTTACCTTCAATAGGGATGCGCGTAAAACCGCGAAGAACTCTTCGTAGAAGAAATAAGACAACCCGGACTCAACGAGGCGGAAATCAAATCCAGCGCGATACCTTTGTGATAACCTTAGATACTGAGTCTGAGCGATTTAAGCGAACAGTAAAATCCTTACAGGATGCTCATATTAAATACCAAGCATATCCCGCCGTGAATGGTCTGAAACTTAGTAGGGATACTCTTCCAAATATAGGAATCGGTCGTGCTCTCTTTCAATCAAGAAAGGAAGGATCAGAGCCTCATAATCTCGGTGCAATCGGCTGCTTTCTGTCTCATAGAAATCTCTATAGAGATATACTTAACAAGGCGAAGGGCCATGAGGCACAGTATCTTATCTTTGAGGACGATGCTGTCGTACCCCCTACCTTTTTGCACGATCTTGAACAACGTCTAAAACACGTTCCTCATGATTGGGATATTGTATATATGTCGAAAATGTATCCTATTGGAAAAGACATAGGGCACGGTATTATTCATCTGAAGGTTGATCCCACGGCCACGAAAAACTTCGGCACCTGGGGCTATCTTATTAAAGAGAAGTATGTCAGATTTCTCTATGGCTTTCTCGAGCACATGACGGATCAGATTGATGCACAGATTAATAGGACCTTTGGTAGCCATCAGGCCTATTGCTTTAAAGACCCTCTTGTAGTCACTCAGGGCGTAAAGAGCACTATAGAGAGTATGGAGTACGAGATTCATAATTGATGAAAGACACCTTCTGCATATGGGTAGTAGAGTGCCCCCCAAATACGTTCCATGTAATGCGCCGCCTCAGTATGTTTATGGTTGAGTTGGCTCAGGAATCTCATATAGAAGGGTGCCTTGTGCTTTTTGATCATGTCTCTTGTTAAAGAGAATAGACCGCCGTTGTAGGTTATATAGGGGCATCGAGGATGATCTTTGAGATAGTGATCGACCCAGGCGCCAAAGGGTCTGTGGCTAGCGGGATGAAGAGAGTAGTTTTCACCGGCCTCCTTATTGTCTGGATCCGTGACTTCCCATTTGTCAAGAATCATATCCTTACTGTGGTCCCGCATATCCCCCACATTATACCCATAGATCGCCGGCTTTCCCTTAAAGGCCAGCTCAATAAGCTGTTTCTGTCTAGCCTCCTTGTGTGGAAGATCTGCTGAGCCCGGTAGAAACACTGTGAAGTCTGCAAGATTATTGTATTCATGGACGATATGATACAGATACGTGTGATCACACATGCCGACATTTTGTAGCTTTATGATCTCGCACCCCCTTAAGCTGGGACATGCCATATCGGGGCCCTTATTATATATAATCACACGTCTGAACATCCTATCCTTATAGTTTGATAGCCATTTCAGATCTTCCTTATAGCGTGCGATGACTAGATCAACGGTGTGAGATCCTCCTCTTTGTCTTTTTATCCGTCTTGTTTGACGTCTTGTTTTACGCCGTACCATTACTTTATCGTGAGAAAAGACATCAGCTTTTAGCATCAAAGAATCTCAGGCGGGCGGCCCGCAACTCCTCCACTGTCTTTGGAGTTTCCGCCACTGCTAAGACCTCACCCTTGGCACCGCACATCCGGACCCAATCCTCCGAAGAGATTCCCTGAAAGGTCTTAAGACAAATGGAGATGTCCTTCTCTGTCTTATCACCGACTCTCCGAGTGTAGTCGCAGTTCGTCATGACAATATACTGGGCCCAAGGCCCTGTCCGTAAACAGAGCGCATAGAAGGTCGATAGCGCCTTCCAGGTAATGCAGCTCTTCTTACCAGTGGGTTTCTTATACTTGCACTGCACCGCCGAAAAGACCCCGTCCTTCCGCACAATCAGATCAATCCCCATGTCCTTCCGTTTCATTCCCAGGGACGCCAGAATATCCTCAGGAACATCCTCTAGCCGCCAGGCCTCGTAACCCCTAACCTCCTTCAAATAGAGAACACAGAACATCTCAAAGATATCTCCCCGTATCTTTTTATTATCTCGGGCACGCATCTCAACCAGACTCCGAGCCGGTGTCTCATACCACTTCTGGCATTCCTCTATAAAGGCATCGAAGCAGTTTGCAGGACCCTTTAGAAAAAGGTCGTGTAAAACTGTTTGTAGGTCCATACTGTACCATAGTGCTAATCTATTAGGCCTTCAAATCCTGGTATAAAGCCACCCAGATCCTTTCAGTTAAGATGCCCACAACCTTCGTCACAGCCTTCTTGGATTTACGAGAAGACCGAACTGGAGATAAGACTGTGGACACCTGCTTCAAACACTTTCTGAGTCTTGTGGCCTCCGGGATTCCGATTCACGTCTTTATCAGTGCCTGCTATCGGGATAGGCTACCCGTGGCCGAGAATCTCACTGTAGAGATTCTGGAGCTCGAGCATCTGAATACGTGGCGGGCTCTGAAGGATATTTCCTACAGGGTTCCGGTGACCAACGCGCCCCACCACGATACGGCGAACTTTATGATCCTGATGAATGCGAAGTTCGAGATGGTTCACCGGGCTTCCAGGAAGCTGCCCGGAAACCACTTTGCCTGGATAGACTTCTCTATCTTTCACGTATTCCGGAATCCCGCCGAGGCTCTAAATCGGCTGAGGGAGTTGGCTATTACGGAGTTTCCAGAGAGATATGTGGCCTTTCCGGGCTGTTGGGAAAAGGCATATCCGGGCGACTCTATCTTTGAGAGGGTTCATTGGCGATTCTGCGGAGGATTCTTTATAGGGGATGCTGTAACTCTGAATAAGCTCTATAGGCATCATATAAACAATCTTCCCCGGATTGTGAGAGAGACCGGGCGACTTGTCTGGGAGGTGAATATATGGAGTCTTCTGGAATATGAGGATGCTCTTGATTTCGGATGGTACCGGGCAGATCATAATGATTCCATTTTGGCTGCTCCTGTGCCACGCCGGATCGTGGCCAGCCTCACCACGATTCCTCCGAGATTCGAACTTTGCCGGAAGACTCTGGATTCGCTGATTCCCCAGGTGGACCAGATTTATCTTTCGATTCCGGAGAGCTACGTGAGATTTCCCGGGTCTGTCCAACTTCCGGAGTTTTTGGGCGAGCCCGGATATGCCAAGGTGTCCGTTGTCCGTTGTCCGGACTTCGGGCCGGCCACCAAATATCTGGGAGCTATCGGCCAGATTCCGGAGGGTGCCTGGGTCTTTGTTTGCGATGATGATCAAGATTATCATCCGGATCTCATTGCCAAAATGTCTCTTGTTCTGAAGGAGCCCGGGGCCTACCAGAATCACTACCGCCACATTCAGCAGAAAACGTCCGGTGGTCTTGTACACGGCTATGTGGGTGTCATCGTTCACAGCTCCTGCCTTAAGGAGCTTCCGGACTTTCCTCTCCCTCCGGCTGCGCGTTTTGTAGATGATCAGTGGATGTCCGCCTATTGTTTTAAGAATGGTGTAAAGATTTATCCGACTCCGGCAGAGGCTTATCCGGATATCTTTCAGACCTTACTTAACGGTCATGAACTTTCTGCACCCGAGTCACTCGCTGCACTCAATAACCGTGCAGAAAAGATCCGAGAACTGGAGACTGCTCTTAGCGTTCGGTTTGAAGGAGATATGATATATAATAAAGAGGATAAATAGTACTATGAAGATTTCAAAGGTTACGTGTGTTCTTTTTTCTGGCCTTGCTCTATTGACGCTTGCAATCGTCACGCAGATGAATCGATTCGTAATCAGCGGATTTGATGCTAAAAGTGGGACATCTGCACCGCCTACCAAGCCTGCTTCGTTGTCTCGATAATATACTAAAATTAAACTTCGATCAGCACATACCATAGGCATACACGCGTCAACACGGTATGTCTGGGATTTCTACAGATCGCAATGAAACTGCTAGCGCGTTTCCTTCTTATTCCCTGTCTCCAAGCGGTAGCAAGTCATCTTATGTCACCATGGATGCTTCATATACGGCAAGTTACAGTACGAGTCTATCAGAAAGTCCGTCCAACAGCCCTATACATGTCCATTCACAGAGTGCTTTCAAGAGTTCCGCTCCACTTCCGACGCCTTCTCAAACTTCCACCTCTCTTACCCCGTTAGCTCCGCCTACAGATAATGTGACCGTCTCTCGACAGGAGCTCATTTATATAGGCGCCGCCATTGGATTCGTGATACTGGTTATTCTCTCTTGTACATACAATGCATATAGAGAGAAGAAACGTCTTAATAAACTACTGACTCGCTACACCTCTACGCCGTCTACCATAAAGGTGAACCCTGTCGTTCATAATAGCAATGTGGTATAGATGGGCGGAGGACTCTTCGGAACACCCTTATATCTTAACATAAAATGCCTTATTGTCTCTGGCTTGGTTCTTCTAGTGTATTGGCTTCCGCATCCGAAGGCCTTCTCACACAGAGTTGTGGCCGCCTTTTTACTTGCCACGGCCACCTATATTAGCTTGGCTTGGTATGATGTTCTCTATGACTGTAATGATCACTTGAAGCCGACTCTTCTAGGATGGCTCTCAATGCCCTTCAAGCCTGCGGAGTATAGAAAGAAGTATGAGGAGCTTCCGGTCAAGTATCAAAAGATTGTCCGATGGTTCGACGTGGCTGTTCTTCTCATTGTGGCTCTGGCCTTGGTTTATCCGTATTTGCAGAAATAGTGATGCCACCCGGATTACCGTCATGTAAGATTGATTGAACGAGAGTAGATACCCGATCAATGTCACCTATCATACTATTTGACGGGCCTATCGTTTCTGACGCAACTAAGGTATGAGTGTTACCCAAGATCCATGAAAGATGCCAAAAACAGGCATTGAACATATTGGCGGGTGAGAGTTCAATGATTGGCGTTCCTCTTGGTGCAAAGATCATATTGGATAAGCCTGCGCCGTGAGCACCGATGATCAGTTTTGCGCCTTGGAAGAGTCTGATCGTGTGTTCGAGTGGCATCTTGTCAAATATGACCCATTTTTGTTGCGGAAATCTAGCCTTTAGGGCGTCACGTAGCTCAAAGAAGTTTTGGATACTGCGGTTTGATTCCCCTCTATATATCATGATAATCGTGTCTCGCTTCCCGATATTTTTAATTCTGAGACGATCACGTATTCTCTCGATATCGTCTGGCATCGGATTACCGCTTGCGGTATCTGTGATATGCAGTGCATCTTTAATACGACAGGGTCTCTGACCATCATATTCAATGATTGGGTTGGTTACACCGGCGTAGTCCAGAAGTTCCTTAATGAAGTTAGTATTATAGAAAGTAATGATTGGTATGGTTGGATCATATTCCGCTATACGAAGAATCTTTGGAAACATCTCATTGATGAAATGATAGAAGCCATATCCCCATTTCTGAACCAGAATCGCGGCCCTTTCGATCGTATATGGCCCGGGACTACATGATATAACAGGGTCAATGCCTTGAACTGAGATGGAGGATAGTTTTGTCAAAATGATTCTCTTCGCAGGAAAAATACCAATTGGCTTATTCCAATATTTCTCTTTAAAGGCCGTCCGTATTTTTATAAGATTCTCTTCAGTTCCGATAAGATTTAGGGTATCTGAACGAAGTATATCGGGTGATTCATATAGGATTCTCTCAGTCATATTACAAATAATGTTAGAAATCTTTAGATATTGAGCTATTACACGATATTCTTAATCGTATTGAGGCAATCTGGCGGCTTTAAATGGTCTTGTGATCTATTTATCAAACCACCCGGATTTCATATGGTATAGTACACAGTAATCAAATCACATTGGAATAAGTTTTCAATGTGATTTTTACTAACGTTTGCTATTGGTCTGATTAAGATGTGGCTGTTCCAGGTAGAGTGGGTTTGACATCCTTTACCGTTTTGACCACAGACTTTTCAGGGACAGGTTCCTCCGGAGTCGTCTTTAGGAGTGTATTGGCATATTCTGCCGCCTGAGCGAGTAGTACTTGATCCTTTGGTAGGACTGTCTTCACAATAGAGAGGCATGCCGGTAGACAGAAGGCCCAGGAGCGGGGGTTTTTCAGATCTAGTTTGCCGGAAACGGCTGCGAAAACAGCGTCGATTGTCGCGGAGGCGGCTCTTAGCATCTCTTCCTCGAAGGCCCGCTTTGTCTCGGAGCTGGCGCCTTTAAAGGCAGGAAGGGAGTCTAGACCACCAGACATTTCAAGTCCACGCTTAAGGGAGAGTAGAAGCAGCGCCTTCTTTTCAGATCCAGATAGATTCGCCAGCTTTTGGATCTTCTGTGAAAGGTCAATGGCAATGCGTATAATCTCGCCAGCATCAAGCTGGCCATCGGCCTTCGCGATAATAAATGCGGCACATGTTTCCTTTACCAGGGATTCAATCGGAGAAGACATATAATATAGGTATATATATTTATAGGGCTTGTGTTCAAAGACTATGTCATCTGCGCCCTCGCGATCCATGCGCGAAACCACCCGGAATGAGGAGTGTGCGGATGACGGTAAATGAAATCACATTGAAAACAAGTTTTCAATATTGGAGATTTATCTCCAATGTGATTTCTACTGAAGTTTGCCATAAATAAATTTATAAGCGGCAAAAAGCGC
>Ga0187843_10001204_pt1 | contig 16670 bp, 11 predicted proteins | sample SpaLakP09_SKY_43_FD_134516 | JGI IMG/M metagenome (GOLD analysis project Ga0187843, IMG submission 134516) | Oligotrophic lake water microbial communities from Sparkling Lake, Wisconsin, USA - SP09_SKY_43 | ecosystem: Environmental > Aquatic > Freshwater > Lake | place: USA: Sparkling Lake...
CTTTGATGAATACGCCAAGGGCCTGAACGACCACTTCGTCGTGCTGGACGTCGAGGAGCGCAAGGCGCGCATCCTCGAGGGCTGCAAGACCCTGTGCTTTGCCCGCAATCTGGAACTGGTCGAAGATCTCGGCCTGCTGGAGGAAGTCGCCGGCCTGGCCGAATGGCCGACCCCGGTGCTGGGCGACATGGATCCGTCGTTCCTCGATCTGCCGGCCGAGGCGATCCGCACCTCGATGCGCACCCACCAGAAGTATTTTGCGGTGCGTGATCCGGCCACCGGCGGCCTGGCCCCGCACTTCATCACCATCGCCAATATCGCCGCCGCCGACGGCGGCAAGGTGATCGCCGCCGGCAATGCCAAGGTGCTGTCGGCCCGCCTGTCGGATGCCCGCTTCTTCTGGGACGAGGACAACAAGGCCGGCAATTTCGAGGAATGGCTGGGCAAGCTGAACGGCGTCACCTTCCACGCCAAGCTGGGAACGATGGCCGAGCGCGTGGCGCGCATCGAGGCCCTGGCCCGCGAGATCGCCCCGCTGGTCGGTGCTGATCCGGACAAGGCCGCAAAGGCCGCGCGTCTGGCCAAGGCCGATCTGGCCTCGCTGATGGTCGGCGAGTTCCCCGAACTGCAGGGCCTGATGGGCGGCTACTATGCCCGCGAGGCCGGTCTCGACGACGATATCGCCGATGCCATCCGCGACCACTACAAGCCGCAGGGCCCGGCCGACGCCGTGCCGACCGCGCCGCTGAGCGTAGCCGTGGCCCTGGCCGACAAGCTGGACACCCTGGTCGGGTTCTTCGCCATCGACGAGAAGCCGACGGGCTCGAAGGATCCCTATGCGCTGCGGCGGGCGGCGCTGGGGGTGATCCGGACGATCCTGTCAGCCAATGTGAAGCTCAATATCCACTACATTGCAGATCGCCATGCCCAGCGTCTCACCGGGAAGGATTACCTCTCCGTTGTGGGAAATATGGATGCGCTGATTGCATTCATTTGCGATCGGCTTGAGGTCTCGCTTCGCGAGCAGCGCTATTCAGCGGATATCATTTCCGCCGCATTTAGCTCGGTCCGAACAACCCATGTTTTCCTCGACGATCTAGTTGCTCGTGTAGAAGCTCTCGACGGTTTCCTAAAGACCGACGACGGCAAGTCCCTCATGGCCGGCTACAAGCGGGCCGGCAATATCCTGAAGGCCGAAGAGAAGAAGGGCTGGAAGGCGGAGGGCGAACGCACCCTGCTGGACGACGCCTCGGCTCCGGAAGTGGCCCTGCATGATGCCCTGCGTCTGCTGGAAGCCCCGCTGGAGCAGGCGCTGGCGGCCGAGGACTTCACGGCCGCCATGCAGGAGCTGGCCGGGCTGCGCGGCCCGGTCGACGCCTTCCTCGACGGCGTGTTCGTCAATTCCGAGGTCGCCGCCGAGCGCGACAGCCGCCTCAAGACCCTGGCCGCCGTCCGCGACGCCATGGGCCGGGTGGCCGACTTCGGGCTGGTCGCCGGGTAGGGGCGCAGAGCGCCGCCGCCCGAGCAAACTTCTGTCATCCCAGGCCCTGTGCCCGGGACCCCTCTATTCCCCACAAGGGCTGAGGGGTGGCGCGCCCGCGCGCCTTGGCGCTGGCCTGTTCCGCTGGCCGCCACACCTGCGTCAGGTGTGAGTGATTCCAAGCAGCACGCCGGCCCAGACTGTCCGAAACTGGAACACGCGTGGGCCTTGACGGGGCCCGTGTTGGACATCTGACAGAGTCTGTAAGCGGTCTGGCTATGCAGGTCCCAGAGACTTCCCAGTCAAGACAACGTTGTCATTGGAAATATTTGCCGAATTATCGATCTGGCAGCGTTAACGCAAAGCGCCGGTGGACGACTTCTTGACCGAAGTGCTAGTGAACGGGCCGGATATTGCAGTGCGGGATCACCGTGAAATGCTATGTCCCAAGGTAAGACGATCCCGCAGAGGATCGCGGCCTTTTCACTTATCGCAGGGTGAATTCAAATATGCCGGTTGAGACGCTGACCAAAGCCCGTTGGGTCTATTCGTTCGGAGGGGGCGGCGCTGACGGCGACGCCTCGATGAAGAATCTGCTGGGGGGCAAGGGTGCCAACCTGGCCGAGATGTCCTCGCTGGGCCTGCCGGTCCCGCCGGGCTTCACGGTGACCACCGAGGCCTGCGTGCACTACTATGCCCAGGGAAAGCAGTATCCCGCCGAACTGGCCCAGCAGGTGGCCGACGGTCTTGCGACCGTCGAGACCCTGACCGGCAAGCGCTTCGGCGATGTGGCCAACCCGCTGCTCGTCTCGGTGCGCTCGGGCGCCCGGGCCTCGATGCCGGGCATGATGGACACCGTCCTGAACCTGGGCCTCAACGACGAGACGGTCGAGGGTCTGGCCAAGCTGTCGGGCGACCGCCGCTTTGCCTATGACAGCTACCGCCGCTTCATCCAGATGTACTCGAACGTCGTGCTCGATCTGGAGCACCACATGTTCGAAGAGATCCTCGACGACCACAAGGAGCGGCTCGACATCCATGTCGACACCGGGCTGACGGCCGACGACTGGGCCGGGGTGATCAAGGACTACAAGGCTGCCGTGGCCCGTGAGCTGGGCAAGCCCTTCCCGCAGGACGCCCAGGAGCAGCTGTGGGGCGCGATCGGTGCGGTGTTCGCCAGCTGGATGAACGACCGGGCCAAGTTCTATCGCCGCATGCACGACATCCCCGAGGCCTGGGGCACCGCCGTCAACATCCAGTCGATGGTGTTCGGCAATATGGGCGAGACCTCGGCGACCGGCGTGGCCTTCACTCGCAACCCGTCGAACGGTGACAACCGCCTCTATGGCGAGTTCCTGATCAACGCCCAGGGCGAGGACGTCGTCGCCGGCATCCGCACCCCGCAGTCGCTGACCAAGGCGGCCCGCGAGGAGATGGGTGACACCACACCCTCGATGGAAGAAGCCATGCCGGTGGTCTTCCAGCAGTTCAAGACCGTGGTCGAGACGCTGGAGCGTCACTATCGCGACATGCAGGACATCGAGTTCACGGTAGAGCAGGGCAAGCTCTACATGCTGCAGACCCGCAACGGCAAACGCACTGCCAAGGCGGCGCTGAAGATCGCCGTGGACATGGCGGCCGAGGGCGTGATCTCCAAGACCGAGGCCATCGGCCGGGTTGAACCCGCCTCGCTGGACCAGCTCCTGCACCCCACCATCGACCCGTCAGCCCATCGCGACGTGATCACCGTGGGTCTGCCGGCTTCGCCCGGTGCGGCCACCGGCAAGATCGTGTTCGACAGCGACGCTGCGGAACAGGCCGCTGCCAACGGCGAATCCGTGATCCTGGTCCGCGAGGAAACCTCGCCCGAGGACATCCACGGCATGCACGCGGCGCGTGGCATCATCACGGCGCGCGGCGGCATGACCAGCCACGCCGCCGTCGTGGCGCGCGGCATGGGCCGGCCCTGCGTCTCGGGGGCCGGCGATGTGTCGATCTTCCCCAAGGAAGGCCTGTTCCGGGCCAAGGGCCGCGAGTTCAAGGCCGGCGAGATCATCACCATCGACGGTTCGACCGGCGAGATCCTGGGCGGCGCGCCCAAGATGATCGAGCCCGAGCTGACCGGTGACTTCGCTACCCTGATGGGCTGGGCCGACGAGGTCCGTCGCCTGAAGGTCCGCGCCAATGCCGAAACCCCGCTGGACGCCAAGACCGCGCGTCAGTTCGGGGCCGAGGGCATCGGCCTGTGCCGCACCGAGCACATGTTCTTCGACGACACCCGGATCGCCGCCGTGCGCGAAATGATCTTGGCCGACGACGAAGCCGGTCGCCGCACGGCCCTGGCCAAGATCGCGCCCTTCCAGAAGGCCGACTTCGTCGAGCTGTTCACGATCATGGAAGGCCTGCCGGTCACCATCCGCCTTCTCGACCCGCCGCTGCACGAATTCCTGCCCCACAGCGAGGAAGACGTCGTGGCCGTGGCCGAGGCTACGGGTCTGGACGCCGACAAGCTGATGCGCCGGGCCAAGGAACTGCACGAAACCAACCCCATGCTGGGCCATCGCGGCTGCCGCCTGGGTGTGTCCTATCCCGAGATCTACGAAATGCAGGTCCGGGCGATCATCGAGGCCGCCTGCGACATCGCCAAGTCCGGCAAGGCCGCGCCGATCCCCGAGATCATGCACCCGCTGGTCGCCAAGGGTGAGGAGATGAAGTACCTGCGCGAGCTTACCGACCGGACCGCCAAGGCGGTTCTGGCCGAGCAGGGCATCGCCATCGAGTACACGGTCGGCACCATGATCGAGCTGCCGCGCGCCGCCCTGCGGGCCGGTGACCTGGCCGCCAATGCCGAGTTCTTCAGCTTCGGTACCAACGACCTGACCCAGACGACGTTCGGCATCAGCCGAGACGACGCCGGCAAGTTCCTGGGTGCCTATATCGACAAGGGCATCTTTGAAAAGGACCCCTTCGTCAGCCTCGACCAGGAAGGTGTGGGCGACCTGATCCGCATCGCCGCCGAGCGCGGACGGGCGGCCCGTCCGGGCGTCAAGCTGGGCATCTGCGGCGAGCACGGCGGTGACCCCGCCTCGATCGCCTTCTGCGAAAGCGTCGGCCTGGACTATGTCTCGTGCTCGCCCTACCGCGTGCCGATCGCCCGTCTGGCTGCGGCCCAGGCGGCCCTGGCGGCCAAGTAGGCCAAGACCTCACGACCGGACTGAACAACCGCCCCGAGGCTCGCGCTTCGGGGCGGTTTGTTTTTGTGAACTTACCCAGGGACTGGCCCTTTCCGAGGGCAAGACATCCGGAGAAAAGCCTAGACAAGGCCATGACCGTGCGGGGGTTGCCTTGCGGCTGACAGCGGTGTCTGGTTCGGTTCAACCGGCCGCAGATCCGTTCCGCGATCCCCTAGAGCCGCAGTCGGATCGGAGTGAGCGATGTCGAAGTGTCTCTGCCTGGTGATCGCCGGCCTGCTGGCCATGCCCCTGGCGGCCGCCGCCCAGGGCGTGCCGGTCCCGCCGCGCCTCGTCTTCCAGATGGCCAAGCCCGACGCCGAGGGCCAGACGCCCCGCGCCACGGTCGTCTACGCGCCGTATCGCTATGACGACATCCTCTGGGAGAACGATCGCACCGCCCATCGCATCTATGGTCCGGCCCTGCAGGCGCATGAGCCGCCGTCAACCTCGGGGATCGATGCCTGGGGTAAGTCGGTGCGCTGGCCGTTCATGGAGCGCCAGCTGAAGACCGGCCAGCAGCATGATTTCCATGGCGAAGGCCTGGATTACTACAATGTCGAGACCACGCGCGGGGCGGGCGGTCTGGGCGTCTGGCAGGACAACAAGCTGTGGGTGTCGCGGAACTGGAAGTCGTATGCGATCCTGAAGAACGGCCCCGACGCGGCGGCTTTCAGGGTCGACTACGCCCCCTGGCCGGTGGATGTGGACCGCAAGGTCTGGGAGACCCGGACCTTCACCCTGCCGATGGGGACCAATTTCACGCGGATGGTCTCGACCTTCGGCTCCGACAGGGCCGGGCCCCTCACCGTCGGCATCGGCATTGCCAAACGCAAGGGACCGAACGGGTCCGGGGCCTTTGTCGCAGACCTGGCTCCGGGGCGGGTCTCCTACTGGGAGCCGACCGACCCGGACAAGGGCACGATGGGCATCGCCCTGATGGTGGATCCGGCGTCTGTCGTCGAGATCCGGCAGGACGCCGACAACTATCTGGTGCTGGTCAGGGTCGAGCCCGGCAAGCCGTTCGTCTACTATATGGGGGCCGGTTGGGACAAAGGCCTGGACTTCCACTCGCGGGCCGAATGGGAGGCCTATGTGAAGGCCCAGGCCCCGGACTTTGATCCGGCGCACTAGCCATTGACCCCCTCCCGGCCGACGGTCGGCGGGGAGGGGGCAGGGTGCATCCTGACCTAGCCGTGCAGCTTGATCGCGGTCTCGGCGACCTTGCGGCCCTGATAGCGGGCACCGCCAAGTTCGTTCTCACTGGGCTGACGCGAACCGTCGCCGCCGGCGAGGGTGGTGGCCCCATAGGGGCTGCCGCCGGTGACTTCGTCGAGGGTCATCTGGCCGGCGTAGCCGTAGTCGAGCCCGACGATCACCATGCCGAAATGCAGCAGGTTGGTGATGGTCGAGAACAGGGTCGTCTCCTGGCCACCATGCTGGGTCGCCGTCGAGGTGAAGGCCCCGCCGACCTTGCCGTTCAGGGCACCCTTGGCCCAGAGACCCCCGGCCTGGTCGAGGAAGCTGGCCATCTGTGAGGGCATACGGCCAAAACGGGTGCCCGCGCCGATGATGATCGCATCATAGTCGGCCATCTCTGCCACGGTGGCGATGGGGGCGTCCTGGTCGAGCTTGAAGTGGGCAGCCTTGGCCACCGCTTCGGGTGCGGTCTCGGGGACCCGCTTGATGTCGACGGTCGCGCCAGCCTCGCGGGCCCCTTCGGCGACGGCCTTGGCCATGGTTTCGATATGGCCGTAGGACGAATAGTAGAGAACGAGAACCTTGGCCATGATGGCCTCCTTGGCTGGATCAGGGTGGGGCGGCGCGACCTTGGCCGCGCCGCTTGAGATGGGAAGGGATGTCGCGGGAGCGTCAGGCCGCGTCGACGAGCACCAGTTCGGCGTCTTCAAGGGCGGTCACGGTCAGCACGGCCTCATTGGCGATCGCGGCCCCGTCACGGGCATGGAGCCGGACGCCATTGACCTCGACGGTGCCGACGGCCGGAACCAGATAGCCGTGTCGGCTCTGACCCAGGTCGTAGGTGGTGGTTTCGCCGGCCTTCAGGGTGGCCCCGAGCACGCGGGCGTCGGTGCGGATGGGCAGGACGTCGCCGTAATCGGCAAAACCGCTGGCCAGGGTGACGAACTTGCCGGCCCGCTCGCCCTTGGGGAACGGCTTGGCCCCCAGGTCGGCGCGCCGCCACTGCGGTTCGGCTCGATCCAGATCTGGAAGATCCGGGTGGTTTCGCCTTCCAGATTGTATTCCGAATGGCGGATGCCCGCACCGGCGCTCATCACCTGCACGTCGCCGGCCTCGGTACGACCTTTGTTGCCCAGGCTGTCCTGGTGGGTGATCGCACCGCTGCGGACATAGGTGATGATTTCCATGTCCGAATGCGGGTGGGGCGGAAAGCCGGTGTTGGGGGCGATTTCGTCATCGTTCCAGACGCGAAGGGCACCCCAGCCCATGTTCTTGGGGTCGTAATAGCTGGCAAACGAGAAATGGTGCTTGGCCTTCAGCCAACCGTGGTCGGCGCCGCCAAGTCTGTCGAACGGTCTGCGATCGATCATGGCCTTGTCCTCTTCAAGCGTTGCGCCGGTCATCGGCGTCGCTGGGTTGAGGTGAAGATAGCGATCGGCTATCAGATCGAAATAGAAACTATTGAAACCCATTGTTTCCAAAATGAGCAAACTTCCGGATCTGGAAGGCCTGGCGATCTTTGCCAAGGTCGTTGAACTGCGCTCCTTCGCGGGAGCTGCAGACGAGCTGGGCCTGTCCAAGGCCACGGTTTCCAAGGCGGTGACCCGTCTGGAAACGCGGCTGGGCGCGCGTTTGTTCAATCGCACCTCGCGTCGCCTGGCCCTGACGGACGCCGGCCAGTCGCTGGCCGAGCCGGCCACGGGGGTTCTGGCCCAGGCCGAGGCCGCCGAGAGTGCGGCCCTGGCCCAGTCTTCGACGCCCCGGGGCCTGGTTCGGCTGGCGGCCCCGATGTCGTTTGGCCTGTCGGACGTGGCGCCGGTGCTGCCCGCCTTTATGGCGGCCTATCCGGAGGTTTCTGTCGATCTGCACCTCAGTGATGCGACGGTGGACCTGATCGGGATGGGGTTTGATGCCGCCCTGCGGATCGCGGATCTGCCGGACTCGTCGCTGGTCGCCCGGCGGCTGCGGGCCGTGAAGCGCTTTCTGGTGGCCTCGCCGGCCTATCTGGACCGTCGTGGTCGCCCGACCCATCCGGGCCAACTCGCCGAGCACTGCTGCCTCGGCTACGCCTACCTGCCGACGCCCGATACCTGGCGGTTTGTCAGAGGGGACGGCGAAGAAGTATCGGTGCGGCCGGCCGGGGCCCTGCGGGCCAATAATGCCGATGCCCTGATGCCGGCCCTGCTGGCGGGCCTGGGTCTGGCGGTCCTGCCGGACTTCATCGCCGGAGCCGCGATTGCGGGCGGCCGTCTGGAAGCGGTCATGCCCGACTGGAGCCCGCCGCCGATTGCCCTGCATCTGGTTACCCCGCCGGGCGGGCCCAGGCCGGCCCGGGTTGAGGCGCTGACAGCCTATCTGGCGTCGGCTCTCGGGAGTCGCGGACTCTAGTTCAGCCCTGAGAGGCGGGTGTATCCTGGGAGAGGTTTGGACCGCCCGCCCTGGTTCGGGGGGCGTCGCACGGCGGGCGGTCACGCAGACACCGGTCGGGGGGGATGATCCGGGTCCGCTGTTACAATGCTCCAGGGGCAGACCGGTTCCGCCCCGGACGGGGTGCCGCGTGAACGCGTGCGATCAGAGGCTTTCGACCTGGGTTGGTGTCAGGGCTCCGACCTGGGCCGGCGTCATGGCCGCCAGATTTGTCTCCGACAGCCAGTTCAGCTGGTTGATGGTCAGGCCGGGGATCTGGGTGATCGTCAGATAGCCGATCTGGGTGGTACTGAGGCTGTCGATGACCGTTGTCGACAGTGACCCCACCTGGCTGGCGCTCAGTCCGGCCACCTGGGTCGCATCCAGGGTCGAGAAGGCCTCCGTGCCGAGGCTGCGCAGCTGGAACGACGTCAGGCCGCGCAGGGCGGTCGGAGTCAGGGCGGTGAGCTGGGACGTGTCGAGGGCGGCGAGATTGGTCACCGACAGTCCGGCCAGTTGGGTCGGGGCCAGGGCAGTGACCTGTGTCGTCGTGAGGTCTCCAATATCCGTAACTGACAGACCTGCCAGCTGGCGGGCCGTAAGTCCGGCAATCTGGCTCTGGCTCAGGCCCCCGAAGCGCGAGGCCGACAGGCTTGACAGGGCGCCGGGCGAGAGCCCGCCGACCTGCTGGGCCGAGAGTTGCGTCAGGCGGGTGTTGCTGAATTCCTCGACATCCGTCGTCGTCAGTCCGCCCATCTGGCTCACCGTCAGGGCGGCCAACTGGCTGGTCGAGAGCCCTTCGATCTGGGTTGCGGTCAGGGCGTTGATGTTGGTGGTCGTCAGGCCGCTGAGCTGGGTCGGTGTGAGCAGGGCGACCTGGGTTGAGGTGAATTCGGCGAAGTCCGTGGCGCTCAGGCCCTGCATCTGCTCCAGCGTGAAACCGGCGATCTGGGCGGGGGTCAGGGCCGTGACCTGGGTGGCGGTCAGGGCCGACACGTTCGTGGCCGTGAGGCCCGAAAGCTGGGTCGAAGACAGGCTGGTGACCTGGGTGCGTTCAGACTGGCGAACTGGCCGGCCGTCAGGGCCCCGGTCTGGGCAGCGGAGAGGGTTTCAAGCTGGGTCGAGGCCAGTCCGCCGACCTGGGTACTGGTCAGCCCGCCGACCTGGCTGACTGTCAGGCTGCGCACCTGGGCCGGGGACAGGACCCGCACCTGGGGATCGCTCAGGGCGGACACGACACTGGCCGACAGGGCGGCGACCTGGGTCGGGGTCAGGGCCGCGACCTGGCTGGTGGAGAACTCGGCCAGATCCCCGGCGGTCAGGACCGCCATCTGGCCCGCCGTCAGGCCCTCGAGCTGGCTCGCCTCCAGCGAGGCGATTTGGGTGGCATTGAGCGACGAGAAGCCGGCGGCGGACAGGGCGGCGATCTGGGTGGCGGCCAGCACGTCCAGCCGGCCGGCATCCAGCGTGGCCAGCTGGGGGGAGGTCAGGGCCCCGACCGCGGACTCGCTGAAGGCCGCCAACTGGGCGGCGTCGAACACGATGGCGGCCCCGAAGTTCGGAACCTGGGTCGCGGCCAGACCCCGGGCCTGGGTGCTCGACAGGGCGTGGACCTGGGTGGCGTCCAGGACAGCAATCCCGGTCGCATTGATCGCGCCGATCTGGGTGGAGTCGAGCGTCTCGAGTTTGGTCGTGGAGAGGTCGTCGAAGATCCGACCCGGCAGGGCGGCGATCTGCGTGGCCGAGAGGTAGGAGATCGGCAATGGGTTCACCCTGGACGACGGCGAACGTTAACCAGATTCCGAAGTTCGGTCCACGCGACCGGTTGGCTCAGCCGGCGCGCATGGTCCAGAGGTCCAGATCCCGCTCGCGCCCGATCAGGGCCAGGCCCGAGGCAATGGACTCGAACTCGCCGCCGCTCTCGACCCGGTCCGGTGCAAAGCGGCGCAGGAAGATGTCGCGCACGGCCGGAACGAACGAGGTGCCGCCGGTCAGGAAGACGCGGTCCACGGCCTCGGGGGCAAGATTGGCGCGGGCCAGGGCCTGGTCGACGGCGGTCTCGATGGCGGTCAGTTCCGGTGCGATCCAGCCCTCGAACGTCGACCGCTCGACCTCGTGTTCGATCAGGATCGATCCGGCGGCAAAGCGGAAGGTGGCCCGGGTCTGGGCCGATAGCGCTTCTTTCAGGGCCGACACCGAACGGTAGAGGGCATAGCCGTGATTGTCGTCCAGCACCTCGATCAGGCGGCTGATCTTGTCTGGCTCCATGGCCGTCTTTTCCAGCCCGCGGATGTCGCGCATGTCGCGGGAGGCGCGCAACAGGGCCAGCTGGTCCCAGCGGGCAAAGGCCGTGTAGTAGCGTTGCGGGATCGGCAGACGGTTGTCGAAGGCCCGGTACAGCGAGCCCTTGCCGAGGGCCGGCGAGACCAGCTGGTCGATGATCCGGTAGTCGAAGGCGTCACCGGCCACCCCGACCCCGGAATGGCTGAGCGGGGTCGAACGCAGGGTGCCGTCGGCCTCGCGCTCGAAGCGGACGAGCGAAAAGTCGCTGGTGCCGCCGCCGAAGTCGGCGACCAGCACGGTGGCGTCCTGTTTCAGCTGGCGGGCAAAGAAGAAGGCCGCGCCGACCGGCTCATAGGCATAGCGGATCTCGCTGAAACCCAGCCGGGCGAAGGCGGCCTCATAGCGCTGCAGGGCCAGGGCTTCGTCGGGATTGCCGCCGGCAAAGGTCACCGGCCGCCCGACCACGACGCGCGGCGGCAGGCTTGAAAGCGCCTCGCCGGCATGTTCGCGCACCTTCAGCAGGAAGGCGGCCAGCAGGTCCTCGAACAGGTAGCGCTTGTTGAGGATGCGGGTTTCGGTGAAGGCCGCGCTGGCGGCAGAGCTCTTGAACGACTGGATGAAGCGCGTTTCCAGCGGATCTTCCAGATAGGCCTCGATCGCCCAGGGGCCGGCCTCGATGACCCGCTCGTTGGCCTCGCCGCCCTGGCCGAGCAGGTTGTGGAAGCTCAAGGCCGAGCGGAAGGCGAAGAGATCACCCTCACCGGTCGGGAAGCGGACCAGCTGCGCCGAGCCGTCACCTGCGGTCATCGAGATGACGGTGTTGGTGGTGCCGAAATCGATGCCGATCGTCGGCGGGACGACGGACGTCATGGGGCGGGCCAGTCTGCTGCAGCGGGGGGCGTGGGTGTTAGCGTCTGTGACCGGCCGGTTCAAGGGTGCTGATGGTCCCGGCTCGATTGACTCCCGCCGCCGCCTCCTGTCGAACGGGCTCAGCAGCAGAGAAGGTCAGTCTTGGAACAGTTCGACGTCGTCGTTATCGGAGCGGGCGCAGCCGGCATGATGTGCGCCATCGAGGCGGGCAAGCGCGGCCGCTCGGTTCTGGTGGTCGATCACGCCAAGGCTCCGGGCGAGAAGATCCGCATCAGCGGCGGCGGCCGCTGCAACTTCACCAATATCCACGCCACGGCCGCCAATTTCCTGTCGGCCAACCCGAAGTTCTGCGTCTCGGCCCTGCGACGCTACCGGCCCCGGGATTTCATCGCCCTGGTCGAGAAACACGGCATCGCCTACCATGAGAAGACGCTCGGCCAGTTGTTCTGCGACGGCTCGGCCATGCAGATCATCACCATGCTGCTGACCGAAATGAAGGCGGCGGGCTGCGAGCTGCGGCTGGAAACTTCGGTCGAAAGCCTCGAACGCGACGGCGAGGGCTTTCTGCTGGCTCTCTCGGGTCGCGATGTGCGCTGCCAGTCGCTGGTGGTGGCCTGTGGCGGCAAGTCGATCCCGAAGATGGGCGCGACCGGCTTCGGCTACGATATCGCCCGGCAGTTCGGCCTCGGCGTCGTCGAGACCCGCCCGGCGCTGGTGCCCCTGACCTTTGAGGTCAAGGCCCTGGAGCGGCTGACGCCGCTGTCGGGTGTGGCCCTGGACGCGGTCGTCCACCATGGCAAGACGAAGTTCCGCGAAGGCATGCTGTTCACCCATCGCGGGCTATCGGGACCCTCGATCCTGCAGATCTCGTCCTACTGGCGCGAGGGCGACGAGATCCGCGTCGACATGGCCCCCGGCGTCGACGCCCTTGCTGCCCTCAAGACGGCCCGCACGACCACACCGCGCCGGTCGGTTTCGACGGTGATGGCAACCCTGCTGCCGCAGCGGGTGGCCCAGATCGTTTCGGACGATGAGGGGGCCCAGGGCAATATCGCCGACTGTTCGGACAAGGTGCTGGGGCGGCTGGCCACGGCGGTCAATGCCTGGACCTTCAAGCCTGTCGGCTCGGAAGGCTATCGGACGGCCGAGGTGACGCTGGGCGGGGTCGACACCAATGCTCTCGATTCCCGCACCCTGCAGGCCAAGGCGGTACCCGGCCTGTTCTTCATCGGTGAGGTGGTGGACGTAACCGGCTGGCTGGGCGGCTTCAATTTCCAGTGGGCCTGGGCCTCGGGCTGGAGTGCAGGGCAGACGGCTTAGCAAGGCAAAGAAAAAGGCCTCTCGAATGAGAGGCCTTTTTGTAGATCTACTTCTTCTTGAACGGCTTACCGGCCGGCTTGCCGCCGTCGAAGCCCTTGGCCTTGAAGGGCTTGGGACCCTTGAACGGCTTGGCGGGACCATCGCCGCGCGGCTTGGGCGAATAGGAGGTCTGCGGACCCGAGGCCTTGTCACCGAACGCCTTGGGGGCACCGCTGCGGGGCTTGAAGTCGCGCTTGGGGCCGTCGTCGCGGCCCTCGGTGCGGGGCTTGTAGGCGCGCTTTGCGCCGCCTTCGGCGTCGGCCGGCGAGTAGGGGCGCGGGGCGTCGTCACGGGGCGCGCGGGGCTTGAAGTCGCGCGGAGCATCGTCCCGCTTGAACTCGCTACGCGGCTTGAACTCGCGCGGCGCGGCGTTGTCGCGATCACGAGCAGGCCGGGCCTTGTAGTCGCCCTTGGGCTCCTCGCCCTTGCCATAGGGCTTGGCGGTGCTGAAGCCGTCATCGCTGTAGGCGGCCGGACGCGGCGTATGATCGCGCGAGCCCGGGGCGTTGGCGCGCGGCGAGCGCGGAGCCTCATCGCGCGGGGCGCGGGGCTTGAACTCACGCGGCGCATCGTTGTCGCGCGGCCCATTTTCACGGGGGGCACGCGGGGCGAAATCCTTGCGCGGACCGCTGCTGTCGCGGGCGGCTGGAGCCGCCGTCGGCGTGATGGCGACGTCGTCACGGACCGTGGCCTGCACCGCTGCGCCGAACTTCACTGCGGCCTCGGCCGAGATCTCGAACTTGGTGTCGTAGTCGAAGATCCGGATCGAGCCGATGTCCTTCTTGGTCACGTGGCCCAGGCGGCAGATCAGCGGGATCAGCCACTTGGGGTCGGCGTTGTTGCGGCGACCGGTGTTGAGGCGGAACCATTCGGCACCGCTCATGTCGCTGCGCGGCTCGCGCTCGGGACGGTCTCCGACGAAGTCGCGTTCGCCGCCGAATTCGCGGGGTTCGCGCGGCTCGCGGCTGCGCGGGCCTGGATCGGCGCCGTGGCGCGGGTCGTCATAAATCTCTTCTGGTGCCGGCAGTTTGGCGCGGCGGGTGCGGATCAGGGCCGAGGCCAGTTCCAGCGGCGTGCGCTTTTCCAGCATCACTTCGGCCAGGGCGGTGTCTTCCTCGGTCGACGCCTCGGCGAAGATCGGATCGTCCAGCAGGCGCTCGGTGTCCTTGATGCGGATTTCGTCGGCGGTCGGGGCACCGCCCCAGTGGCCTTCGACGCCGGCGGCCATCAGCAACTGTTCGGCCTTGCGACGGCGGGTATAGGGCACGACCAGGGCGCTGACGCCCTTCTTGCCGGCCCGGCCGGTGCGGCCCGAGCGGTGCAGCAGGGTGGCCTTGTTGACCGGCAGTTCGGCGTGGATGACCAGGCCGAGGTCCGGCAGGTCCAGACCGCGGGCGGCGACGTCCGTGGCGACACAGACGCGGGCGTGGCCGTCGCGCAGGGCTTGCAGGGCGTCGGCGCGTTCGCGCTGGCTCAGCTCGCCCGACAGGCCGACGACGGCGAAGCCGCGCTCGCGCAGCTTGGAGTGCATGGCGCGGACGCTTTCGCGGGTGTTGCAGAACACCAGGGCGCCGGGGCTTTCGAAATAGCGCAGCAGGTTGACGATCGCGTGCTCGATCTCATTGGGCGCGACGCGCACGGCACGATACTCGATGTCGCGGTGCGGTTCGTTGCGGCCGACGGTGTCGATGCGCAGGGCGTCGTTCTGATAGCTCTTGGCCAGCTGAATGATGTCGCGGGCCAGGGTCGCCGAGAACAGCAGGGTGCGGCGTTCGGCCGGCGCGGCGTCGAGGATGAACTCGAGGTCCTCGCGGAAGCCCATGTCGAGCATTTCGTCGGCCTCGTCGAGGACGGCGACCTTCAGCTCGGAAAGGTCCAGGTGACCGCGCTCGTTATGGTCGCGCAGGCGGCCCGGCGTACCCACCACGATATGGGCCCCGAAGTTCAGGGCGCGCTGTTCGCGGCGGGCGTCCATGCCGCCGACGCAGTTGACGACGACGGCCTTGGCTTCGGCATAGAGCCAGGCCAGCTCGCGATTGACCTGGATGGCCAGCTCGCGGGTCGGGGCGATCACCAGGCACATCGGCGCAGCGGCCTTGCCGAAGGTCTCCTCATCACCCAGCAGGGTGGTGGCGGCGGCGAGGCCGAAGGCCACGGTCTTGCCGGAACCGGTCTGGGCGCTGACCAGCAGGTCGCGGCCTTCGGCATCGGCTTCCAGCACGGCGGCCTGGACGGGGGTGGGCTCAAGGTAACCCTGAGCAGCAAGAGCCCGCTCAAGAGCGGGGTGGGAGGCGGGGAAGGGCATAGTGGTCCAATTCGGTTCAAGCGGACGGCACACACACACGTGCGGCCCGCGCCACGACCAAATACGACCCCCAAATGGACCGTGTTCTTGGTCTTTTCTCGTGAAATTTGGACCCTCTCGGGCGCTCTGCCGTGAAGGCCAGGGCGAAAAGAGGTCCAATGGACCGCCTTAGGAGGCTAAATCGGTCGGGATTGCAAGGGCAGCGGGGAAATTCCCGCCAGGTGCGACCAATTGGCCTCAGGGCGCGTTCACGGGCGTGAGGGCCGGACCGGTCGCCCCCACGCCCGCCGGCTGGCGGGTTTGCAGCCGCTCAGGCGCGTGCCGGCGCCGTGGACAGCTCGCGCGAGACGACCGCCGAGAAGGCGGCCAGGGCACCCAGAACCAGCAGGAACAGCGCCTCGGCGATGCCGGGGGCAAGGACCGTTAGCGAGGGCACGGCAGGGCTGTTGGCGATCCCGACAGTGCCCGCCAGCAGGGTGAAAAGGGCACCGGCCAGCGCCAGCAGGGGCGCGCCCTTGGCCACGGCGTTCAGGAGGCGTGTGCGCCGAAGTCCGGCCAGGACCGGGGCCAGCAGGATGGCCAGCACCAGCAGGGCCAGGATCAGCTGGATCGGGGTGGCTGCGGCCACGAAGATCCCGCCGACCGACAGGCGCGGGGTTCGGGTCGCCGCCAGCGCCGGAGACGCCATGGGAAGCAGGGTGAGGGTGATCAGGGCGATGCGGGACATGATGGGCTCCATGAATGTTACGGGCGTAAGATTGATCGACGAATTTAGATTTGTAAATCCAAATCTGATGCCGATGGGCCGGCGCCGCAGGCCCCCTCCTGACCGGCTTTCGCCGGTCGTCCGCCCCCAGCGGGGGCGGATGAGATCCTCTTCCCCCTCCGGGGGAAGACGGTCGCGAAGCGACCCGTAGGGGGCAAGTGGGGGATCGATCTCGATACCCCCTCCTTGTCATCCCGGCCGGACCCCGGCGAAGGCCGGGGGGAGAGCCGGGACCCAGGGGCAACCGCAGTGCGCCGACCCCTGGGTCCTGGCGCTCCCGCCCTCCGGGCGTCCGGCCGGGATGACAAGGATTTTGGGCGTTAGAGAACGGGGATCCAGCCCGCTCAATCCCCGCAACCCCTCAGACAAAAGCCTTCTAATTCAACCCCTTACAAAAATCTCCATCGCGCCAATCCGACGCACTCAAATCCCCCCGCATAATCATCCCACCAGATCGCACGGGAAGGGCGCACGTACGGCGACCGATGCGGCGGTCTGGGGTGGTCGAGCGGGCAGCGTCCCGGCGGCCGTCACCTGGGGCCTCAGGTACCCGGTTTGCGAGACGTGGTCTGTCCCTCCAGGGAAGGCGGGCGTTTCGGATCGGGGTTTGGGATCAGCTCTCCAGACGACGGTCCGGCGGACACGCAGCAGGTCCGGGCTGAAATCGCCCGGACGGTCTGGACGGGGTCGCTTCCCCTCCACCCGTCGGGGGCCGAAGTCGGGAGCGGGTTAAAACCCCGCGTCCCGAAGGCTCACCGGATAACGGACTAC
>Ga0187843_10001205_pt1 | contig 16667 bp, 19 predicted proteins | sample SpaLakP09_SKY_43_FD_134516 | JGI IMG/M metagenome (GOLD analysis project Ga0187843, IMG submission 134516) | Oligotrophic lake water microbial communities from Sparkling Lake, Wisconsin, USA - SP09_SKY_43 | ecosystem: Environmental > Aquatic > Freshwater > Lake | place: USA: Sparkling Lake...
ACTCACAACATCAGCTCAACGCGATCGCGAGACAATTGAACGAGAGGCCCCGCAAGACGCTCGGCTTCAAAACGCCCGCTGAGATGTTCAGCGAATCTGTTGCGTTGACCAGTTGAATCCGCCAGATCCAGCTGCCGATCAGGTGTTCACTGCCGCACAGGCAGCTCAGAAATTGCATCAGCAGGTCGCGGGTCACGTCCTGCAGTTCACTGCCGCACAGGCAGCTCAGAAAAGGTGAACTCGATCTTCTTGGGCCGGCTGAGCGTTCACTGCAGCACAGGCAGCTCAGAAAAAGAAGGCAGCCAAAGCGGCGAAAGAGACTGCGTTCACTGCCGCACAGGCAGCTCAGAAATTGAAGGCCTCCTGCCGATTCATGATCTGCACGTTCACTGCCGCACAGGGAGCTCAGAAAAGCGCCAGGATCAGCGCCGCGTTTTCAGAGAGGTTCACTGCCGCACAGGCAGCTCAGAAATGCCAATGGTTTGCAGGTGACGTGCGGACCGAGTTCACTGCCGCACAGGCAGCTCAGAAATATGAAAAGAGGGGCGTAGACGGCCTAGTCTGGGTTCACTGCCGCACAGGCAGCTCAGAAATATGACGAAGTGGCTGCCGAATCGGCAGAGCAGTTCACTGCCGCACAGGCAGCTCAGAAAGCCGATGTTCCACGCGTGCCCTTCCATGGCGAGTTCACTGCCGCACAGGCAGCTCAGAAATTGACCGACCCGACATTGCGCACCGCGAATGTGTTCACTGCCGCACAGGCAGCTCAGAAAGTCGGCACCGTGGCCTGCGGGCCAGGCCAGGAGTTCACTGCCGCACAGGCAGCTCAGAAAATGCTGGGCACTTACGCCCGCGTGCTGAGCCCGTTCACTGCCGAACAGGCAGCTCAGAATTTGCAGTAAGCGGCATTCGATGGGATGGGTGAGTTCACTGCCGCACAGGCAGCTCAGAAATCGCGAAAGAAGCGCTGCAGGGCCTCGTAGGTGTTCACTGCCGCACAGGCAGCTCAGAAAATGAAGGACGAGAAAGCAACCAGCGGATTTGCGTTCACTGCCGCACAGGCAGCTCAGAAATACGACCCGAGCCGGCCCTATCCGGTGGGATCGTTCACTGCCGCACAGGCAGCTCAGAAATGAATCGAGTGCATGCCATCGAGGTGAAGCTCGTTCACTGTCGCACAGGCAGCTCAGAAATCCCGCAGCTCACCGATCGACGTTCGATCCGGGTTCACTGCCGCACAGGCAGCTCAGAAAGCGACCACGGCGGCCGATGAGCAGCAGAGCAGGTTCACTGCCGCACAGGCAGCTCAGAAATCCAGGCGGGGTAGGTACGCCTTCAGCTTGGGGTTCACTGCCGCACAGTCAGCTCAGAAAGCATCGCCAGAAGTCTTGAGCGGCCACTTGCCGTTCACTGCCGCACAGGCAGCTCAGAAAGATGCTGGCCACCGAGCACCTGACGCTGGTGGGTTCACTGCCGCACAGGCAGCTCAGAAAATTTGGACGAGCAGCGCGGCGCGTTCTTTGACGTTCACTGCCGCACAGGCAGCTCAGAAAACATGGGTTTGTCGGGAACTAGGATCACGGACGTTCACTGCCGCACAGGCAGCTCAGAAAATTCGTCGTCGCGGATAGTCGGGCCGGCAGCCGTTCACTGCCGCACAGGCAGCTCAGAAAGCACGATGCTGCGCCAGGTGCTGGCATTTGCTGTTCACTGCCGCACAGGCAGCTCAGAAAACCGTGACGGCTGCGTATCGCGTCGGCGTGGCGTTCACTGCCGCACAGGCAGCTCAGAAATTGGACAGCACGCGCGCCTTGCGGGCGGTGTCGTTCACTGCCGCACAGGCAGCTCAGAAATTCCCACCATCCAGAATCATGCAAGGCGATGGGTTCACTGCCGCACAGGCAGCTCAGAAAGTACTGGCTGCGGGCGTTCATGCCGTTGGTGAGTTCACTGCCGCACAGGCAGCTCAGAAATAAGGTGAATCGGGCGAGTTTGCCCGGTGTAAGTGGAGGCTCTGCGACGCAGCCGATCCGGGCGCATCTTCAGTCGCCCTTCGAGCTCCTTGCGATGCACCCGGATCGGCTGAACTCTTCACTGCGTGCATCGGAACCTTGGGTTGCTGGTTGATCGTCATACCTACCTCTTTGCTCACTGATTTCTCAGGGGTAGGTGCAGCAGGTCATATTGGCACGGGGGGGACTTTATGCCGCTGCGTTGATGGCTTGGCTTGAGGCCCCCGTTAGACGTGTCCTCAAAACTATGGATTGCGGACGAGTGACTCGGCCGTACGCTGCGGCTCGTAGGGTCTAGGAGGTAGCAAATGCTTAAAGCAGGCTGCGGAGTTTTGCATTGCCGGCTCTGTTGGCTTGTGCTGATCTCAGCCTGGTGGCTGGTAGGCTGCTGCTCCTCAAGCACTTTAGTCAGTGCCGACGCCAACGCTCGACTGTTGGCAAGCGGCCTGGGCCAAGTCACACCGGCCGGCCGGCAAGCCGTCGCTGCTATTGTCGTACCGACTGCGGGCGGCGCGAATCAGAAGCAGGTTGCGGCGGCATCGGATCGACCCTGCGATTCGTACAGCGCGCCGAATACCTGCTACGAAACAGGCTCGACGTGCAACCTGGTCGTTTTGACCTGCCAGCGCTGCTGCTACGACGCGAACGGGAATGCCAAGGGGCCGTCATCCTGCATCTGCGGAGCCTGCTTCGGCGTCTCGTTTCCCTGAACACTAAAACTGGGAGATCTCATGCGCAGACTGTTCGGTGCCGGGCTTTTGTGGTTGGTCGCATTCTTGAGTGGCTGCAGCCACCTCGACAAAGAGATCAACAAGCGCTACCCACCCAAGGATTCGGTCGACAGGCAGGTCGGGGTTACGAAGATCGGGCTGCAATCGATCTCCCAGTTCTCGGGCGCGAACGCCGTCGTTTCGGCTAGTGCCAAGGACTGGCAGGAGCGGCTCGAAACCGTCATCACCACCTCCGTTCCGCAGACTACCAAGGCCAAGGTCACCTTCGGCAAGCAGGAGGTGGTCTTAGAGATCGAGTTTGCTGGCACCTTTCCACTCGACAACGGTGAAAATGTATCGTTGGCTGGCACATCTCAGATCCACTTGGCCTTGGCCGTCCAATCGAGCGGACCCCTTGGCGGCACCACGAGTCTGACGCTAAGTCCGAGCTTCAAACGCATCGTCCTGACCAGGGCGTCGTACTCACGTTGGAGGGTTCCCGACGGTATCGTCGACCTGGTAGTCAAAGTGTTGAACAGGCACATCGACAACATCAACGGGGCCATCGACTCGCGCGCCTTCTCGTTCACCACCGAGTTCCTTCAGCAGTTTGATCCTGCCGTGTTCACCGCAGGCGGCAATGATGTCGCCAGCGTCTACGGCAAGCCTATCTTTCTGCGCACGTACGTCGCGCAGTCCGCGCTGCTGATCGATGAGCAGTCATTAAGGGTGCTGCTGGAACTGGGCGCGGCGACATCGCTCGACATGCAGGTTGCACTGGCCAGCGTGGATCCAGCCGCTATCAGACCTGCGGCGTTGGCTGCAGTACCGCCCGCGAAGACGGCAGCGCTAGTCAATGCACTGTGCTCCGATCCGTCGTTTAGAAGTGCCGCGGCCGCTGGTGCGGCGGATGATCGGCGCGCGATCCAGGCTTTGAATGCTCATTGCGACCAAGCGGCGAGCGTCAAGGCGGCTGCGCAGTTGGCAGTTCAATCAACTGCTGCCTCCACCAGCGACGACGAGTTCCGCAAGCTCTACGACGAGTACCGAAGCAAGTTCGATAGCGCCCAGCAATCCGGTCTCGGGCAAACGACGGTCGAGCCCGGCCAGAGCTTCGCCGCGATCAGTAGGCGCTTCGTGGCCGGCTCGATCAACGCCATCGGGCAGGAAGCCGAGATTGGCGTGGACATTCGCCTGCCTGACAGCTCAATGCCGTTCGACGAGGAGCTCAAGCTACAGCCGGCACCTGACCTGAACTGCGGCGACATTGAGGCCGATTGCATGCCAGACTTCTCGTGCCCTGATCGGTGTGACAGGCAGCACGGCTCGTGCTCCGGCCGGAACTGCAGCCGCAGCTGCAGGTGGTATGACGCTCCGTGCCACGCCTGGCGAGGAGCTTGCGAGGTGCTCAAAGCTGGAGAGAACTTGGCCTGCAATGTCGCCAAGGGCGGGTGCCTGATCGCGTGCGAGGCTGAGAAGGGGCTGAAGGTGGCCGCGTGCTTTGCTCGAACGGAAGCTCGGAGGATGGGCTGCAGACTTAACCAGGAGTGGCTTAACGCGTGGGGCAACCAGAAGATCGGGCGTGTCGATGGAACGGTTGGCCTACGCGCCGGCTCGCTCAGTCTGCTGATCAAGGCGGACGGTGGCGTTCCAGCGTTCTCGGTCGGCGAGAACCTGGATGCTGTGTCGATGCGCGCCAGCTTGGCCGCTACGAGCGACGTGCGAAGCTCCATCCGCTACACGCCGCTGGACTTCGGTCATCTCTTGTGTGCTGGGAGGTGGTCTGGCGAGGTGAGGGCGCGGATCGGCGCTGGCGGTCAGATGTTCAATCCGAGCGGGACTATCACCTGGGCACCGTTGGGCGACAGCCTGCGACTGCTGGCTTCGTTCAGCCCCATCACGATTCCAGTGCAGATGAAGCCGGGGCCGGTCCAGGCATTGTTCGAGCAAAACCCGCACGTTGCGGTGATATGCGCACCCGCCACGATCCTTGGCTTGACGGCCCAGTTGACCGGTCAGTTGATCAGTGCGGTCACCGGCAAGCCCAACCAGCTCGACCTGCTCAAGGACAAGTTCGACTGGTCGACGGGAGCGCTGAGCATGCCGATGACGATCGAGCCTATGGGGATCAACTTCCCTGCCGCTCAGAGCTCGACAATCAGCCCCCGTGTGCTCTTGGTGCCCTCGGTGTCAGATCGGGCGTTGCTGTTCAAGACCAAGGAGGCGAAATGACCGCCTACAAGGAGTTGTCCATGCTAAAGATGTTTCGCGCAGCGTTCGTGGCCATAGGACTAGTGGTCGGGTCCTTGGGTCTAGCCGGGCCGGTGTCGGCCCAGATTCCGATCATCCCGCCGGTGAAATGGGTGGTAGTCGAGATCTCGCCGCGGGCTGCGGTTCAAGCGGGCGCTGACTGGACTTGGTCACCCGCAGATGACCTGACAAAGATAAACGGTCCCTACCTGTCAGGCGAGTCGAGGTTGGTGCCAAGGAAAATTCGCATCACGCCACGCAAGTTGCACGGGCCCTGCGTGGCTCCGGCTACGGTTGACATCGAGGTCACATCAAGCCCCGGCTATGTTCTCCTTGCCTACAGCGGCGCTGGTTGTGGCGCGTAATGGCTTCAGCCGCTCTCAGTGCCGCCGACCCGGTCTGCGGCACTTTCCAATGCTCAGTTGGGTGTGAGCCAAACACGAATCCGCAGCGCTGACCCTGTCCCAGGTTTTCATACCGTTCAGTAACAGAATGGACCGGCATGAAGAGGCCCCTGTAGGGGCCAGGAGTTCATTCCATGAGGAAGAGCAAGTTCACTGAAGAGCAGATGGCCTACGCGCTGAAGGAAGCGGAACTGGGCATCAGCGTCGAGGAGGTCTGCCGCAAGCTGGGCATCAGCCTCTGCTTTGAGTTCATTCATTGATCCGCCGCCGGCCATCCCAGCAAGCATTTCTTGCCGGCAATTCAAATCGATCTTCTCTCTCTGCGGCAGCTTGATCGGTACGAATGCGATGATCTTCTGAGTCTCCGAGGTGCTGCTGAACGGTCGCGTCGGATTAGACGGCTCTACATACCAGCACCCGGTATAACCTTGCTGATGTTTGGACCAATCCAAGCACGATCGGCAGGGGCCGTCCGATTTCCTTGCCAGCAGGCTGACCACCCGGGTGAACGAATGTGATCTGAGCTTGCGTTGGCGTGCCGGTGATCAGCATGCACGTTGCCAAAAGCCGAGCGCTTCGGCTTGACGCTGCTGCGGACGGGCATGCGAATCCGATTAATCGACCCCAGAACCTCATGGGGTTCCTCTCGGTTGTGGTACGCGTAGGCAGAGGGCGTCAAAACGACATCCACATCGTTGATAACTCCATGGGATCGGGTGATGCGCTGGAATTGTCCGCCAGATGACACATACAGCGCCAGGTTCATCACGTCTTGACTACTCAAGGAAACCTCGTGACGGCTCGGATTCGGAGCCGCCCTCGACGATTGACTCTATGCCGCAGGCCTAGCCTGCGACCACAACTTGCGATGGAAATTAATCCAGAAGGGCCAACCGCCGCTTCGAAATGCACATGCAGAGTCTTGGCGTCCTTTGGACCTGCGGTTGGTCACCTAGAAATGAATAAGCCCGTCCCTGACACTGTCGGAGCAAATTTGAGAACATCGTCGGCTGGGCGCTCAAAATCACAGTACTTTCCATCGCGGAAGACTCGAATACCTTTCGTTGAGATCAGGACCCATAGGTCGATCAAGCGCCTCAGCACTCGTAAACAGCACTGATCTGTACAGGTGTACAAATACACCTGCAATCAAAATAAAACCTATCGCCAAAAATACTGATGCTGTCGCATCACCCCACAAATCAAGTCGAGATATTTCAGCCACGAGAAGCGTCACTGAAAATAGTTGCCCAAAAACAGCCCATGAAGTTAATAACGCGCATAGGAGATACATTCCAAAATAACCGCTCAGACTACCCTCTGGTGAAGGTGAGCTAGATCGTGCGGCGGGCGTCGTCGGAATAGTATTGTAGAGAAAGGGCGCGAGGCCTGCAATCGCAGCAAAGAGAAGATATTGACCGAGCCATAGCTGTCGTGATTGACCAAACACCGGATCACTCATCACCACAACCGTGACAACGGTTCCAAACACCGAACCCGCTGCAGCGATGTTTGATGCCCAACTCGAATTTAATTCCCAATTTGGCATACCCATGGCTGCGCCCAAGTGCCGTATTTTTATCTTTGCTTTCACAACGCATGCAAGCAGTGTTAAGGCCGCACAAACAATCGCACCAAAAGTAATCAGATCCAGATAAAAAGAGTAGCTTCTATCAATGACGATCCTACGCTCACTCACATCGCGGAAAATGCCGTCGGTACCAAGCACCTGAAGTGAGGCAACACCTTCTAATCTCCTAGAGCGGACTGCTTCACTCAATTTTACAACCGCAATAAACCGCTTAATTCCATATGTTGAAATGTCGTCGCGCAACTCCGCCGTTTGCGCCACTTGGCCACCAGCGTTATCAACTGCAAGAATCCTTATCTGAATCTTTAGTGGAGCGCTTTGTCTATTGGCGACTGCAACATTAAATATGACACTGCCGTCATGCTCCAAATTAAGGAACGCGGGAGAAAAATCAGCAAAAGTTGCGTTGGCTTGAGCATACAAATTCATCGGTGCAATTAATAGCGCAGAAATGTAAATCTTGCTAATCAGCAAAGTGCGACCTCTTAATAGCAACGCGGCGCAGCACGTGGATTGAAGTCGTTCCATCGTTCGTTCGCTTAGTTTGGTTTAAGCCGATTGAAGAGCCGCAACGGCCTCTCGTGCTCGCGCTAAAAGCGCGATGATTTGTCCCTCCGACTCACCATCGAAACCCGCTCTATTGCAATGCATATGTGCTAGGGAACGAATTAGCGAGTTTGCCGGTATGGAATAATCTGATCCGACGCGATCTCTCTGCACGCTTGCTACTTTAAGCAAACAGCTTTGCCATCTCCCGAGCAATTGAGTAAAATGCTCATCGAACTCATCGAAAGATACTAGTGCAGATTTTATAATATCTGCACGCCGCCTAAAATCTGGGCCGACCTGACTTCTCAATCCAGCATTAACGCGAAGCCATTTCAATATTTCACCTTCAGTGAGATTAAAACAGCCGAGCATGCAATTTATGGTGTGTAGCACGGCGAGTAGGCGTCGTTCTTTGTCAGTAGTTCCTAGAAGATGCGTCACAAGTTCCGAATCTGCGAAGAAAAATTCTTCAGCGTACGCCGTTCCCACGTCTCCACCATACCGATGGAGTTCACGCTCGTATGAATCCACCGAGAATTTTAGGATTGTTCGCTCTGCAGCCAAGCCCGCGGCCCAACCGATGGAATGCTCCAGAATCCGTTTCCCATCGACTGACGACCGAGCCTTGACTCGAACCCGCAAGTGTGAATCTGGATCTGCGTATCGAACGAAGAACCATATAACGCTTTCATATTTATTTTGCAACTCTCTGCAAAACTGACGAAGGTACCCAATTATGAGGTCATCTTGGTCTGATTTGAGACCATACAACTTAAGGAAGATCCATTCGCTGCCTGGTAAATGCAAGCATTCTTGATGAGTTCCGCACCAGGCTTTCTCACTAATTGAAGGTGCCGAATTCACGTCCACCTCTTCGGAGCGACTCAATGGGACGATAAGTTCCGAGTGATATGTTCCTCCGTGCCGCGATCGAAGCCAAGCACCCTCGTCGAGTGGAAAATGCTCCAACAAAATGCATGATCCGTCGGGAGATTGAAGAAGGTGTTTGCGGACTTCATCTACTGCAGTGGAATCTGCCACATCGATCGGCAGACAGTTGTCTCCAAGTGACAGGAGAACGTGTCGAGGCATATCCCAAGCCAAAACCCATTTGTTAAAGAACTTGTCGAAAGCGTCTCTGGATTTCATTGAATCCCCGACCGAACTTCGAGACAATCTCCACCTTGCTAGGCTGAGTATTAATCTCCCGTATTCAATCCGGGGCAAAAACTCGAACTTGGTTGTTTCACCCCAATCAAAACCTGCCAGTTGAGCGACATTGTCCCTAGCAATGTCGTTCAAAAATTGAACAACGGGCGGGGCATTGATGGGGTTAAGTAAATGGCTAGATATGAATCGAACCTTCTTATCCTCACGCGCCCATCGCACACGAAATATATTGTCAACTATGCTCACAAAGAGCTCGGACGGCGGTATTGACGTGCGTTCAGGGGCGCCCGAAGTTACTCCAACGGCAGTCTCATATTTTGCGATTCTTTCGCGAATCGCCACATTAGCGTAGTGCGCATTCGTTGGCATATAAGTCAGTTCGGAAACGACCGAGTCCTCGATTTCAATCGCGGAGCCTGGCATCGCAACAGAATGAATCTGACTAAGTTGCTTCGGGTCAATAAGGTTAGAAAACCTTCCAAAATGTTGACCTGCAGTCTGAGCGCCTACGTTTGAACCAACTGCAACCGTATACTTTCCCGCATCGATCATGGCATTCGATTCGGCGACCACTACAATCTGCAGTTCAAGACTCTTTGGAAACTGAACTTGATCTTGATCAGCAAGTTCAAGACTACGGAGGACACTGTCGTCAATCACAACACGCGTGTGTTTGTCTCGAATGGCCCTGCAAGCAATGTTCCCGAGTGTCTCGCTTCTTCGAAATAGCCGTTCCACAGGAATGGTCGAAAGAGCCGCCTCTTGTCGAAACCCTATTCCCCTTTCGGGATCCAATAAATCTAAAAGCGGAACTTCTCTGCTCTCGCCATATTTTTCCAAAAATATTCGCTTGAAGCTATGCAAGTAGTGAGGCCCGAATGGCATTGGAGATATTCGAAGCAACGTGTGCGCAACGAGTTCTATATCTGATCGAACTCGCTTGCAAAGCGTCGACCCGCTGAGTCCCAGAGCCATGTCGACCTGTATATCGGACCTCGGCGCATTTGGGCAAATGCTCGCAGCGTACGCTCGTGTTTGACCCAGCACGCGATCATAGTCAGCTAGGGATTCATCTGAACATTCATTAACGAATCCCTCTAAGGCTTCTAATTGGTGAATGACTACAGTAGCTTCAGGAACATCTCGCAGTTTTTGGACGATCCACTCTAACGGCGCGGCACAAGTTAGCGGAGGTTGCAAATCCGTGACAAGTATTCCCTCAGACCAAAGGCGGTCAAGAAATCGATCAACCGCAGCGAGTTTTTTGGAACTGGATACTTCGAGCAGCGCCAATCGTAGATCTGCATACGGAACGGCATTGCATGTTTTTTCAAGTGCCGCTTCTAGCATTGGCGTTACAAGAACGCGTGCGGCGAAATTCTTCTGGGAAGACTTACGTGCGCCGACTGTAACGTAGGCATTGTTACCACTAAACGAAATTTCGGAAGACTTTGTCCACTGGAGCGAGCGTCTCACTGCAATGCATTCTTCCAGGTTCCGGACAAGGCTAAGAATCCATTCCATGTCCATTCTTGCTCGTAGTAGTCGATCGCCAGATAACTCAAGGTCGGTGCCCGTTCCCCAATAGGCGATGGCGATCCCTGCGAAAGACCCGAAAGGCGTGCACCTTCGACCCATACGCTTTACATATTTAAGTAGCTTTTGCGCCTCTTTTGAGGTCGGAGGACTTGCGCCGTTTAGTCTGGTAGAAAGAGAAGGTGACGCAATATTGACAGCAGATCGAATTTTCGATTTTGGATGCCTGGGATCTCTTAGTACCTCACTTTGGGATAAATTCCCGTCAAAGCCATTCGTCTCTTCGATGGAAAGAGAAGGGCTGCGAATCATGAAGAAGTCGAGGACCTTCAGCTTTTGGTCGACCGACGACGACGAGATCTCCTTCTTTGCCATGTGGCCCCCTATCCAATAGCGAATATTCGATCCCACGCCGGATCGATCGGCTCACTAAAACTGAGTAGCGAAAGAGCTACACCGGCGGCCCCGTCCAGCAACCCTGGCTGATCGACTCTTAGGTTTCCAAGTTCCACACTGCAGTATCCAAACGGCAGCGATTCTTCATACATTTCTAGCAAACGAGATACACATGCCTGTGCTGAATCAAGGAACTCAGCCGTTCGCTCTTCAGCCGCAAAACGCATAAGTACTTGCAGAAGCCCTGACAATCCATGACAGAAGGTCGGTGAGCTTATCTGCTGCCACGGCCTCTGCACCGAACTGCGGATCCCCGCAAGGGACAATTGGTGTAGAGGGGCGGAGTTGACTGCCTTCGCGGCTACTCGCAGCGAGCGGCAAACTCCCGGGTTGCCGTAGCACCAAGCCGTTCTGGTAGAAACATGCACAGCGCCCATCGACCACGTAGCACCATTTTGAAAGGCGCTGAGATCTACTGCAGCAGGCCAATTTGGTCCAAATTCATCCGCGCCTTTGGATCGGCTCAACAAATCGGCAAGCTGCTCACATCCTGATGAGTATCTATGGGGGCCGTCGGTAAGCACTGCCATGCTAAGTGCGAAGAGCGGTCCCGCTATCCCATGCGCCAATCCGAAATTTATGAATCCGTTTGGAAACTGTTTTGCGATAGAGTCATGGGGGTTCGCCAGCGACATAGGACAATGTAGATTTGGAAGGCCTTTCCGACTACCTGCTAAAGACGCGAGTGCATCTAAAACCTCGATGCTACATTTCTCTGAAAATCGACTTCCGTATGTTTGGAGGATTATCGATACACCGCTCAAACCAGATACAATATCAACGTCCGAAACTGAGGAGCCGTTCGCGCCAGCAACTTTTGCAGCCGTGATCGAGGCCGCTTCGCAGAGCTTTCGTTCAAGATAGCTAGTCGCTTCTATCGCGACGCCACAGCTTGTTTCCAAATATCGACCAGCGAAGAATAGTCCTGCGAGCCCTGTTAGGGCGCCCATCGGAATGGTCGAGTGAATCAATGCGCCGCTCACGGCTAACTCCAAATACGCGGCAGCCGGTTTTTCCCAATTGGCAGTTGGAAAACATCTATAAAGATGCGCAAACAGCAGGGCTAAACTTGCATAACCCTGGGCGACGCTATAGGGCGTCCAGTAGCGCTGGCTAGGGAGTCCAGTTTGAAAAAGCGAACGCGCGATTGCACGCTCCAACAGCTTGGGATCTTTCACGCTGTCGGCAATTGACAGCGCTACAGTTCGTGCGCGCAACTGCAGATGATTGACATCTGAGGTAGGAAACGGCGGATTCCACGAACTCTCTCGCCCCCTTTCGGGCAGACTTGCAGCAACTGCTAGTTCAATCGTCACGAGCCTCTTCCAAACGAATGATCCGATCTCGAAGGCTTCCCAGCCTCCGTATTATTGAAAAATTCTCCCGCCAAACTGAGTACTCCGCAAACGGAACAACTCCTACGTAACCGCCAGATTTGGTAATCGACTTTGTGACAATAGTCCCGCCACCGATCTGAGTGCCGTGAATAATACTGAGGTTCCCAGCAATACCAACCATACCGGAAATCTTCGTGTCCGATCCTATTGTTGTTCCGCCAGCGACTCCACTGCATGCCGCGATGATCACTCGTTGTCCAATTTGCACGTCGTGTGCAATTTGAACAAGATTGTCTATTTTCACGCCATTTTTAATGACGGTGTCGCCTAAAGCGCCACGATCAATAGTGCAGTTTGATCCGACTTCGACGAAATCACCAATGATGACAGTGCCTAACCCAGGGAGACGTTCCCAGCCATCCTCAAAACGGTCAAATGAAAATCCGTCGGCACCGATTACGGTACCGGCATTCACTATGCAGCCCCGCCCAATCTTGCACCCGTTGTGAAGGACGACGTTCGCTTCTATTCGCGTGCTTTCGCCGATCAAGACATTTTCAGAAATCGTGCAGTTCGGCCCAACAAATGCGCCATTTTCAATCTTTGTAGCGGCGCCAACCACACAATATGCACCAACCGAAACATCTGCGCCCAACAGGGCTGATGGATGAATTAACGCAGTTGGATGAATGGAAAAAGGCCTTTGGGTTTGAAGGGCCGATTGAAAGAGTTGTCTGATCTTCAGGACAGCGCGCCGAGGTTGCGGGTGGATTAGTAGGCACCGCCCGGCAAGATCGGGTTCGAACTGTAAATCGGAAGAAATCATGATGACTGCTGCGTTGCTTCGTTTAGCGTCAGCAAGCCATTTTTGATGGTCGATGAATGAAATATGTCTATGCTCAGCGCGCTGCAACGGAGCCAATCCATCGACCTGAACCGATCCACAGCCTTCTACTCGCCCGCCGCAGATGGCTGCTAAGGAATCTGCCGTGTGCACGAACACCCTCGGTCAGAAGCAGATTCCAGCGCTACAGTTCGGCGGCATGCTTACAGGCCCGCATGTGCAAGTCTGTGGCTGCGAAGGCGGCGGCGCGCATCCACAGCCCGTTTGCGGTTGCGTATGCGGATAGCAACTTCCCGAACCCGGGTTGTTGCACGGGCAGCAAGTCAGGCACGTATTCGTGAATGGGCCGCAAGCAACGCTTCCTGCGTGTAGAGGTTGACCTTCATCCGTTCGGCCGGGGAGACGCCGAACAGAGAGAAGGAACTCGTCACATTCTTCCTCGTCAAAATTTGCCGACGATTCTTCTTCAAAAGCCGACCTCGAAAGAATGGATCGGCTAAACAAAGGTTGGCTGCCGCCTTGAGAAGTTTGCGTGACAATCGACATTTGTTGATCCCATCCGCTTAACGTTCAGTGGCTTGCAGCCATCCGACAATTCCGATTCGAGCGGTTTGATCGCCAACGACGTTGCCGCGCAGATGGAACGAGTCTTCCGTACTCTCACCAGAACACTCAATTTCATACTGAGTAGACGCGTTCTCGAACACGGATCGCTGCCCTTGGCTGTGCTGTTGCACTGAGATCAACCCCCTGAGCTTGTCGCCGTCAGTCTCAGTCGCGCCGGAGTACATAAATCCTCCGTCGGCTCCAAAGATTGCCCCGTTGGCGACTTTCACCAGTCCACCACCCACGATGCCATGGGGCGTTGAAAAGTGAACGCGATACATGCCGTCTTTCATAAGCTCTCCCGCTGGTAGGAATACATCCTAGTTACAAAGAACACGTGGGCATGGATGCGGGTCTTCCCGCAGTCTTCCGGAAGTGTCTGATGTCCCAGCCTGCAAGCCCTCATAAACGCTTCCCAAGGGATTTAGGGAGTAGCGGTGCGGACACCGAACTCGCTGGAATGGTAGCCGCGCCAAGTGACCGGCGCTCTGGGAAACGTTAGCTTTCCATCATTAAACTTGATGAACTGCTTTGGCTCTTTGCGCATTCATTCGTGATGGCTCATCTGGTGAGCTATGGGGGGGAGTGGCAGACATGACGCCGTAGGTCGGGGCGGCAGGAGCCACGAAATGCGCAGTCGAGAACCCAGGCGGATATTGGTCCAGGCAGCCAAGCTGAGGGAGGGGCAGCGGCGAGAGTTGATGCGAGCCTTGAGCCAGGCTGACGAGGTGGTACAGACGCTGCAGTCGCGTGCGGTGAACTGTTCGCACTGCCACAGCGAGCGCATGGTTCGCAACGGCCACGGCATTGGGCTACGGCGCTACAAGTGCCGGACCTGCGCCCGCTTGAGGTCGGGATCGCTGGTTCGAAGCTTTGAGAAGCAGACACTCGACCGCCACTGGATGGGCGCGAGCCACAGCGCGCTAGGCTTAATAACCGCAGCGCGCTAATGACTGGTCGGCGTCAACGATCTTGGCCAGGTGCGCAGCGTCTGCGGAACGCAGCCGATCTTGTCGGCGATGGACTCGATGGCCGCCCACTGGGATGGATGTTCAGCCCGGTGCTCCAGCACCATACGCACGGCGCGCTCACGCACCTCAGGGGAAAACTTCGGGGACTTCTTCATGGCTCCATTCTCTACAGTTGGAGCCTCCTCAAAACCCGGGGCGCTTCAACCAGCGTTGATCAGGTATCCTGACCCTCCCATCAAAGGAGGTTTTATGTCCGCAGAAGAGACATCAGTAAAGATCGCGCTCGACGACGTCACGCTGAACAATGACGGCTCGGTTCTCATTAAGAACCCGCCGGCGGCCCTGACCGAGGCCATCAAAAAGGCAAAGGTAGACAAGCGGCCCGTGCTGCCGGGTGAAGACCCGCCACCGCCGCCTCCCATCCGCATCATCTGGACATTCTGAGCAAGGCGGCCACGGCCGCCTTTGTTAAGAGCCGCATATCAAGGCGATCAACGCGATTTGGCAGGTTGGCATCGAATGTCGGTCACCAGCCTATTGCTGTGCCTGAGTCAATGTCGGCTTTGGGCGTCGATTCCGTCCTTTCGCGCGGCGTCGAACCGCACATTGGATCTCGGAGTGCCGCCCCGGCTGTCGAATGACCGGTCTCGGAGGTACAGCGGCAAGGCGTGCTGCTGACCGTCGAACGGCCGCTGATGATCGCAGCGGTCGCTCAGCCTGTCAGTCTCTAATGACTCTGACCCGCCATGAGCAGATGATGGTCTGCGGCCGTCATCACGCTGCGTCGCCTGCGCTCTCAAGCGTCAACTTATAGGCTTCCTCGAACTCGCCGACCAATACAGCCAGGCTGCAATCGAGCGCGATCGCGATCTTGACGACGCCAACGAAGTTGGGAACTGTGCGGCCATTCTCGATGGCTGACATATTGGACCTGCCGATCGCAGCGGACAGTGCCAGCGACTCCTGAGATATCCCTGCAGCAATCCGTAGGGACACCACTGCTTTGCCGAACGCCGCAGCAATGACGGGATCGGCTGACTTCGAGCCTATGGGCCGTCCCTTTGGAATGCTTTTCCGTGTTGTTGGTCTCATTGGCAGAGCGTCGCGACACGCAATCAACAAAACCACACTTAATTAAATAAGTGACGCTATAATTGCTAACGTGAGCTGGGGGCTAGTCAGTGCTGGCCGCATGCAGCTAGCGCAGATCACCGCAGTGAGGCGCTAGATCGGCGGCATGCCCGCAGGAGTCCAGAACTGCATCTCAACTGCGGCGCTTCGGCGAATAGGCATTTGGGCGACGTTACTCCGCCCGAGAGGAGCAAATGATGCGCAACTCATACGTTCCGTTCGCGAGACCGCCTGACCTATGGCATACGACAGCACTGTGCTGGTACTACGTCAGCACGCATTTCGAAGAGCTGAGTGTCCAAGTCCTCGTAGCCGATAGAACTTCGTGCAAGTTAACTGTGACCTGGGTGGTGGGCGTGCTGGCTGACGGCGACTGGGAAGCGCTGGGTGCCTGGCCTGGGGCCGCTGTCGGCCCGACATCCTGGCGGTGCGTCTGGGAGGACCTTGACTCCCGAGGTGTCAACAAAATCTCGCTGGTGTGTGCTGCTGATGTCGATGCTCGCGCTCTGTGTCCGGGGACGACGGTGCTGCCGCCTTTTGGGCGAATCCTGGACGAGGGGAATGTGCCTGCTGATTCCAGTATTGGTGTGCTTCGCGCTGAAGCTCGGCGTGCTGTCCGTGGAGCCTCGGGTGTTCGTGCGGCTCGTATGGCGCTGGAGCACCTGCTTGCGAAGCCAAAGGCTTGTGGTGCTGCTGTGCTGTCACCGGACTCGCTCGAAGTGCTGGAGCAGTTTCGTCCGTTCTATGCGCTTCCGCCCCACAGCCGGGCCCTGGTGCGTGCGGGCGACGAGTACCTGGAGCAGTTGGGTTCGAGCTTGCGCCGCGCTGTGGCTCGCCATGGCCCCTTCGCTGATCTAGCCGCTGCGGTGTCATTCGTGGCCCGGACGCTGTCCCGGTACGAACTGCGGCTCAAGTTCTCCAAGCTGTCGAAGGCGGCTCGGCCAAGGTTGCGCTTGGTCGGCTCTGATGCGGCCGGTGTTGCATCGCTGGGCCATTGACCCTGGGAGGGCTCATCATGAGCAAGAATCTGCCAGCTGTTTTCTCTCGTATCCGTTCTGCGCTGATGCGCCGAGGTGCGGCCCAGGACGCCGACGACTACA
>Ga0187843_10001206_pt1 | contig 16661 bp, 13 predicted proteins | sample SpaLakP09_SKY_43_FD_134516 | JGI IMG/M metagenome (GOLD analysis project Ga0187843, IMG submission 134516) | Oligotrophic lake water microbial communities from Sparkling Lake, Wisconsin, USA - SP09_SKY_43 | ecosystem: Environmental > Aquatic > Freshwater > Lake | place: USA: Sparkling Lake...
CAGTCAGGGCGCTTGTTGGAGTTCAATGAGACTTTGCCTTTGCTATCACCTTTGTTTGCCACTACGGAGCAGCATCTCATAGCGGCCGTTACATTGAGCGACGTTCAATCGCTAAGCCTGCATGACCTGGGCAGTGAGTTGGCATTGCGCAAGGAAAAGTTGGATGCAGCCTCAATGCTTGCGCTTGAAGGCTCGGGCCTCGACGTAGATCAGTGGCTGACGGTCGCTCAAACTATTCGCAGCGGCGATGCATGCGATTTGCCTGCTGCAGCGCAAGACGTTTTGGTTCAGAAGGGAATCCTGAAAGTGCAACTGGCTTTCGGGAGTCGGGTTTGAAGATTCAGCTCTCTGAAGCCCTGCAAGGACACCGACGAGGCCGCTTTCTGAAAGGGCTTTTCGGCTTGCAGACTGAGTCGCCCGGCGAGACGTCCGAAGCGGCGGGGCCGCTTGTCTTGCTGATTACGGGTGAGGAATTTGCGGCCTCGGTCGACAAGCAATCTGAGTGGATCGAGTGGGCCAAGTGTGAGGGCCATGCGCTGCTGCTCTTGCCTCCCTACGAAGAAGGTGTGCTGTTGGATGGGCTTGATTGGCGAGCTGACCTGGTGTCGCAGTCGCCTTCGGCAATTGAAACCAATTCGCCAGCATCAGACGTGCCTGCAGCTTTGGTCAACGAGGTCAGCTTTGTTTTGACGGGGTTGGATGGTGCGAGTGACCGCGATGCCGGTCATCTTTGGCGTGATGGTTCTATCAACACCCGCTATTGGAAGAGCCATGCCAACAGCGGTGTCCTGGCAGCAACTTGCCTCCCGATGTGGTCGATCAGCCTTCTGGGAGAAGGTGAAAAGGTCAAGGCATGGCTCGCGTCAATCTGCCATCACGTGGGGCGCGCAGCGCCTGTCGATCCTCCAGAAGCCAGCAATTTGGCCGCCACCCCAAGCAGCCAGCAGTGGGCGGTGCTCTTGTGTTGCTATGCCTACGGTCAGTCAAGCCCTGAAGCTTTGCAGCGTGTGCTGGCTTTGCAGCAGGTACCTGCCATGCGCCTGGACGGATATGACCTGCCTCTGTTGTTTGCGGAGCTACGTCGTAACGGTTGGCTTGACGAATCCGGCCTCAGTGATCAAGGCCTTGCTCTGTTAGCCTCCGGGCCTTTCTGGCGTTATGCCGAACAACTCAAGGAGTTGGCATCTGTATGAAGACAACTAGTTTGGCCCAAACGCTGGCCATCGATAGTCAGCTGAGGTTGCCGGGTAGCGCCGGCCGCTTGATGAAGCAAATTCGGGACATCGAGAAGGTCGCGCCCCTGTTCCGTGACGCGGGTTTGATTCGAGCCGTGGCGAAGTCCAACATGGTCGACTTGGCGGTCTCTGGCGTGGCCAGCCATTCATCGGTCACCAAAGCATTGGGTGGGTTCATCTACGCTTCAGCTGCCGTGCGCACGGATTTGTCAATTCAAGACAACAAGGTCAGCACGGTGGGGAACGACTCCGTTTCCGAACTGGACGATATCGACTTCGAAGCGCAGCGAAAGCGCCTCGACTTGGTCGAAATGCGTCATAACTACGCCCTTGTGGGGCGGCTGCTTGAGCAAGGCAGCGCCGTGCAGTTGGTGCTCATCGATACGCCGCTATTCATCAGCCGTGAACTGCAGCCGCTGGAACGCAATATTCGCCATGTCGCCGAGTACGAGCGAACCAAAGCTGAGATTGAAAAATTTTGGGAGACCTGGCGCGAAAAACTCTTCCCATGGAACCCAACTGGGCCCGTGCTGGTAAGTATCTTGGCGGACAGGTTCAATGCAATCGTGAGTATTGCTCGGCAAGACCTGCGCACGAAGGAAGGGCGCATGCACGTGTTGGCCAATGACGGCTTGGTGGACGCGGGCCTTGAGCAACTCAAGGACTTGGAGGCGAATCTGGTGGGCATCGGCGATCTACGCTTCATCACCGGCATTCTGGGCGGCCACACGCGCACGATTGCCTTCCGCATGTCCGAGCATCAATCGCGTATGGAGCCTGCAGGGGAGGCCAAGCGAGGGGTGATTGGCTTCCATTACCGCAGCAGCCGACCGGGCGAGATTCGATTGGCTCAGCTTGCGGGAGACGATGCGGACTGGACGACGCAGCAGTTGGATACGGTGGCGTGGCGGCTGATGGTGCTGGACATGCAAACCCAGCGCAAGGCCATGCCATTGCCGCAGCTCTTAAGTAGGCAGCAGCTCGGGATACTGGATAAGTTCTCTGGCTATTACCGCCAAGGACTCAATGAGGCAATGCGCAGCAATGAAGTAGAGAACACCTGGCTTTCGGGCTTGGATGAAGGGACAAACACATGAAGCACAAGGTTTTAGGCAAGCTGGTCGGCAACACAGGTGATGCTGCGCAGCTGACGATGGTGGTGCAAGACTCGTTCTCGGTCAGGCGCGGCGAGTTTGTGCGCCTGATGCATAGGGAGCGCTCCGATGAAGGCACGGTCGCAGTGCTTGGGCGCGTGACGCGAATCCAGCGCAGCAATATGCTTTTCAATGCAGGCTTTGGTGGCGGCGTGACCGAGTTGGAACTCTTGCCTGGCGCGAACGTCACGGGCGAGAACTTGATTGCGAATGTGGAGCTGATTGGCTACCGAGATCCGGTTTCTCGGCAGATCAAGATACCCCGCCGGCCTTTGGATCCTGGTGCTTCGGTAGAGACTGTGGACTTCCAGTTTCTGAGCGACTTTTATGAATTCAATGAACACACCAGCCTGCACTTAGGCAATCTCGTGGGGTACGAGCGTGGTGAAAACACGGTGCCGGTGTTCTTGGATGTAAACAAGTTGGTCACTGAGCATTTGGCAGTTTTGGCCATGACCGGCTCGGGCAAGTCCTACACCGTGGGCCGCATCATTGAGCGCTTGGTTGCTTTGAACAATGGCACGGTGGTCGTTTTTGACCCCCATGGCGAGTACGGCAAGGCCTTGGCAAAGGGGCAACTCAACTTTGATGAGCAGAGTGGCGGGGAGCTCGATGCTCGCGATGAATTGGCCTTGCCAAAAATCAGGGCCACCTTTGAGCGACTGCAGGCTGCGGGTGCCGGCATTCATGTCTACACCCCGCAGAACGAGACCTTTAAGTTCAAGTACGCGGGCAAGAACACTCAGTTGGCTTTGCAGTTCGACCATTTTGAGATGGACGATATTGCAGAGATCCTCCCCGGTTTGTCCGAGCCTCAGCAGCGCGTTTTGGACGTCGCCATCCGCTATTGGCGCACGGCTGACAAGACCGAGCCGAGAGACATCAACCGGCTGCGCTTTTTGCTGGGTGATGGCATCGAGGAACTCCGGGCCTGGGATGATTTGTCAGAGGCAGAGTCGAAGGCACTGAGTGGCCGCAGCGCAGCAGTGGCCTCAATGAAGCTGTCGCGTGTCTTGAACGAAGCGCAGAGTTTTTACTCGGCGACCATGGCCGCTCCGACTGACATTTACAAGATGATTGGCCGCCCAAGCAATAAGCAAGGGCGTCTTGTTGTGGTCGATCTGCAAGGCTTAAGCGACACGGCCAAGCAAGTGATCTGCGCCTTGCTGTCCAGTGAGATCCTGCGCGCAGCGTCCAGCAAAACTGATCCGCTCAGGCCTTGTTTCTTGGTCTATGAAGAGGGGCACAATTTCGCGCCTGCCGGAGGCAATGCGGTGAGTCACCGCGTTATCAAGAAGATCGCCGGAGAGGGGCGCAAGTTTGGCGTTGGCTTTTGCATTGTCAGCCAGCGTCCGTCCAAGCTGGACGCTGACGTCACCTCGCAGTGCAACACGTTGATCACGATGCGCTTGAAAAACCCGGACGATCAGCGCTTCATCTCAAAGGCTTCTGACATGGTCAGTAAGGCCGATTTGGACGAGCTGCCTAGCCTGTCAACGGGAGAAGCTTTGGTGTGTGGTCGATCCATTCCTGCGCCATTGCTGGTGAAGGTCGGAGGTAAGGCATTGATCCATGGCGGCGAATCACCTGAAGTGCTGCGTGTTTGGGGCTCGTTCAATGAGTGAGCTGTACGGCCAGGTGTTGGAGTCCATTTCAAACGTGGCTGCCGTGGGGCGGAACTACCCGATGTTGACCGAGTGGGGTGTCCGGGATGAGGACGTACTCATTCACAGCCTGGGCTGCAGCGCATGGACTTCCATTGGACACGAGCTGGGCTATATGGCCGTATGCGAATGCCCAGCTCCCAGTGCATACAGCGCCGGCATTCGTTCGGACTCGGCTTGGTTTTCTCGTAGTAGCAGGAAGCCCGAGGTGTTGATCGAGTTTGAACGCTTTGATGGAACCGAGCATGGCGTGCGAAAGCTTGATGAGAAGGTTCGGAACCTGCTCGATGCGGCGAACCGGTGGCCAGATATGCCCAAGCTGTTGGTGATGTCCGCATGGAGCAAAGGGCTGGTGTCAGCCCCGGATACGAGCAGCCTCCTGAAGCTTTGCCGGACTGGCTTCAAAACCCATGTCGGCGCTCAGGTGCCCGCCATGCGCAACACGGTGTTGCTGTTCAATCGATTGATCTTTCAAACCAATGCCGATGGCACTTTGACCTTGACGCGCTCAATGAGCGAGAGGCTCCAATGAACTTTACGTCAGCACATTTCCTGCCTGGGACCAACAAGAAGCTGGGCGATAAGTACCTGCTCTTGGAATGCTTGGGCGACGGAACGCATGGCTGGGTTTGGCGCGCTGAGCGTTTGGCCGACAAGGAAATTGTTGCGGTCAAGATTCCGAAGGACCTGACCAAGGATGACCGGCAACTCGCCGAAGGCAAAGAGTTGCTGGCGGTGGAGACGCATCCAAACATTGTGCGTATCACCGACATGGGACGCATCCCGCCGGAGAACGAGTGGTTCTTCATCGAGATGGAGTACTTTCCAAGCCAAAGCCTGGCGCAAAGGCTGGATCAACGTCGTCAGCACTTCGGCGACACTTTTGAGCGCTTGTTCAATATCTTCAGCCAAGTGCTGTCTGCGGTGGAATTCTTGGCGCACACAACGCCGCCCATTTCGCATGGAGACATCAAGCCGCACAACATCCTTGTGGGTGCGGGGGACTTGGTCAAGTTGACCGATTTTGGGAGTTCGGCATTGCCCGATGAGATCTATGTGCGGACCCGTGAAAACGGCGGCACGGTACTCTACGCGGCGCCAGAATTTTCAGATTGCGTGTCAAGGAAAGGCGCCTTTCTTGATTTGCTGAGGGGTGATATCTACAGCCTTGGTGTGCTGCTTTATCAGTTGATGACGGGCCAACTGCCGCATGACACGCCGGCGCAAGTGCGCCGCCATGCGCCGTACCGGCAGCCCTCGGAAATCAACTCAAGCGTCCATCCCGCGATGGAAGGGGTCGTACAGCGCTGCCTTCAAAAGAACCCAGCCGACCGATTTCAGTCCATTGAGGAATTGCAGGCTGCCTTTGCAAGCGCACGCGCGCAACAGCTGGCAAATCCAAACTTCGCGTTGTTGACAGTAAGTCCCAGCGCAGAGACGGACTGGTCCAGCGCAGTTGTGTCGGCGCTGGAACAGCGTGACTACCTTAAAGCAGCAAAGTTAGCCGGGGCCGAGTACGCAAAGTCCAGCGACCTGGGCGCCTTGCTCCAGCAGCTGAATGCGTTCTATCGAAACGAACCCGAGAAGAGGTTGGGTGACTTCAAGCAATGCTACGAATCACATGCTGCGATGCTTGACTCGGCTTCAGGGAATGACGCGGCCACCATTCGAGTGCTCGCGATCAAGGTCTATTTGCTATGGCGTGACGTGCAGTCTGCGCGGAATGTTCTGGCACTTGCTAGGCAAAGGGACGGCAACACTTTGGAGCTGGATTTTCTGGAGGCCAGTTTGCATGGACTCGACGCCGACTTTTCGGCGGCTCGAAGTGCCTTGGAGCGAATCAATCGCGCGACCCCGTCTCGAATTGAGGTTCTTGAGCGATTGGTACAGGTCTGCGAACAGTTGCGGGATTTTCCGGCTGCTGTTGGCTATCTGAAGCATGCCTTGCGTGTTTCTAAGGAGGCTCCAGCTCTGGTGACGAAGCGAGATCGTTATCAGGCCCTGGGCAAGTGGTGATATGGGCTGAAAGCAGCCCTGAGATTCATAAGTAGGCCCTGGGGAGGGAAATAGTGCAGGATTTAAGACAGAAGCATTGGGATGAGTTCCTGGCGCGATGGCCCATCGAGTGCTTAGAAAAAATGACACTGGAGGAGTACGCGAACTCAGATGCGTCGGCTTGTTTTTCAGGTTGGATTAAGTACCGGTATGACGACCTTGGAAAGGCACGTGGGCGTGGCGGCTGGTACGTCGGTATAGGCGTGTTTGCAATGCCCGAGGGCTTTGACATCTCTACATACCCTGGTCGACTAGCTGATGAAGAAGCGCGTTATGCTTGGAGCAAGGACCTTGGGGACACACTCGAAGAGGCATTCCAGCGACTCAAGAGCCTGGTGGGCAGCATTGCCTGGGGAGCACGACGTGGCGATCTATCTGCTTTGTCGGACCCAGTATTGGAAGAACGATACAAGTGGAAGCTTGCGAGCCTATACCAGGATCCAAGGAATCCGCTCTTGCTTCCCGCTCAAGATGCGCGTCTTTTGCCGGTAATGCACTGGCGCTTCACAAAGCGGACTCTAGACAAGACCATTCGCAATGGGTTTGCCCAAGTCCTCGCAGCCAATGCCAACTTGATGCTTTTACGCGGTGGAAAGCCGCTCTTCGAATTTCTTGACGAGGTTCAGACCAAGTTTGATGCGCCAGATGAAGAAGGCGAAGTTGAACAGGATCGCGCGATAGAGCCGGAAAACGAAGAAGAAATTGAAAAGGCGACGGCCATGGATTTACCCCTTAATACAGTCTTGTTTGGTCCACCAGGAACCGGCAAAACGTTTGCCGCTATTGATGAGGCCCTGCGAATCCTCGATCCGGCGTTGTTGGCGCAGAACGAGGAGTGCTTAGAAGACAGTCCAGCGCAGCAACGAGCTCGGCGAGCGCGGTTGAAAGCACGATTTGATGAATTGAGTCTTGCCGGACGTGTGCGCTTCGTGACCTTTCACCAAAGCTTCAGTTACGAGGACTTTGTAGAAGGAATTCGTGCCGAAACCAATGGCGACGGAAGCCTCAGCTACCCGATAGTGGACGGCGTATTTAAGGAGTTATGTGATCGGGCATCAGTCAAGTCTATTGGCTCGACATCCGACCGAAGTAGCGCGCCCATCAGTTTGGCAGGACGGCGAATATGGAAGATGTCACTGGGTGCAGCGATTGGAGACGAGGCTTACGTTTTTGAAGACTGCAAGCAGCAGGGGGTGGCCTTGCTTGGATATGGCTATGGTCTGGATTTCAGCGGGTGTAAGACTCGTGCCGAAGTGGCCGACATTTTGCGGAGCAACGGTCAAGGCACTGATCACAAAGACTACGCAACGACGGCGGTGAGCAACTTCGTGTGCAAGATGAAGGTTGGCGACCTTATTGTTGTCACCGATGGGAACCTGAAGTTCCGTGCCATTGGCGAGGTGAAAGGGGACTATCAGTTCATCGACCGGGAGGACGAATACTGCCAAGCTCGTCCAGTGCAGTGGCATTTGGTGTTCCAGCCGTCGCTTGCGTACGGCGAGCTGATGAACAACCGATTTAGTCAGATGACGCTTTACGAATTACGTTCTGGTTCTATCGATTTGACCAAATTGGAAGGGCTGCTAGCCGCGAACACACAGGGAAGCGAGTCGCAAGCGTTGCCCTATGTGTTGATCATCGACGAGATCAACCGTGGCAATGTGTCGCGAATATTTGGTGAACTCATTACTTTGATCGAACCCAGCAAGCGTGCTGGCCGTTCGGAGGCCTTGAGCGTGTCTCTGCCGTACTCAAAGCAGCCGCCCTTCAGTGTTCCGGCTAACGTTTTCCTGCTTGGCACGATGAACACGGCCGACCGATCTTTGACTGGCTTGGACATTGCGCTTCGACGGCGATTTGTTTTTAAGGAAATGATGCCGCGGCCTGAGTTGCTCAGCCAAGTGGTTGTATCTGGCATCAACATTGGCGAGCTGCTGTCGGTGATGAACCAGCGCATCGAGGTGCTTCTGGATCGAGATCATCTGCTCGGCCACGCTTACTTCATGCCACTGTTGGAAGGAACTCAAAACCAGTTCGAACTACTCGGCCGCATCTTCAAGAGTCAAGTGTTGCCTCTTTTGCAAGAGTACTTTTTTGAAGACTGGGAAAGAATCTCCTGGGTACTCAATGACCATAGAAAGCCGGAGTCAGTAAGGTTTGTGCGCCTGGCGGGAGGCTCCCTGGCTGAGCTGTTTGGCGAGGGGCAAACAGAGAAGTTGAGAGAGCGACGTTGGGCACTTCATCAAGCAGCGTTTGACAATCCTGAAAGCTACCGAGGCATTCTGACGGCGGGCCTATGAAGGCCGAGTTGTTAACGGTACGCGAGCATGCGCGCTTGACCACAAGTGAGGTGGCTCAAACGCTGGACCAAGCTCAAGTCAGCGTGTCGGCGTTTGACTGGCTTTGTGATCTGGCTGCGAGATTCCGAGGTCGCAGTGGCGCTCAGATTCTTCAGGTGGAAGATAGGCGTTGGCTGCGGTTAGACAACTATGTTGGTGTGCTTGAGACGCCTTGCGGGTTGCGGATTGAAATCTTGCCGAAGCATGTAGATGCGGATGGCGTCGACTTTGTGAGGCAGTCGCGCAAGTTGCTGCGCCGCATGTTGGAGGTGGCGTTTGACCTGCCGCCGCGAATTGCTGATGAGGCACATCTTCAGCAGTTTGATCACCCGCTGCTTGAATGGGTGATGCACAGGTTTCTTCAGGCGCTAGAGCATATCGTCAAGCGCGGCGTGCGCAGGGACTACGTACGGGTGGAAGAGGAACAGTCCTATTTGCGAGGCCAGTTGGACGTCATTAGACAGATGAGGCAACCGCCTGGGCGTGCTCACCTGTTCAATATTCGACACGATGTGTTCAGTCTTGATCGTGCTGAAAACCGCCTACTCAAGGCGGCGCTTCATCGAGTGGTTCGCCAAACTCGCAATCCAGACAGTTGGCGGTTGGCCAACGAGCTACTTCATTTGATGGACGAGGTTCCCCCTAGCCGCGATGTGACGCTGGACTTCAGGGCGTGGAGAACTGATCGTTTGATGGCGCATTACCAAGCTGCCAAACCGTGGTGTGAGTTGGTGCTTGGTGACCAGATGCCTTTGGCTTTGGCTGGGGACTTCAATGGCATTAGCCTGCTGTTCCCCATGGAGCGACTTTTTGAAAGCTATGTTGGTGATAGCTTGAGAAAGGCAGTTTTAAGTTCGCATCGAATGACTGCCAACTCATCACGTCATTCTCTTTGTGAGCATGAGGGTATGGGCATTTTCAGGCTTAAGCCCGACTACTTGATTGAGGGTCCGAGCTTCTCATCCGTGCTCGATGCGAAATGGAAGCTGATCGACGGATCTGCAAGAAGCAATAACTACGAGATCGCCGTAAGCGACATCTACCAAATGTTTGCCTATGGGCACAAGTATTTGAATGGTTCGGGCGATCTTGCCCTGATCTATCCCTGGACAAAGAGCTTCTCTGCTTCATTGCCTCTGTTTGAATTCAATGGAGAAATGAGGCTCCATGTACTTCCGTTTGACCTAGAGGCAGGACGAATCCTTTTGTCCTCCACGACCCGGGCAATGTTTGGCTTGAGAGCTGAAGCCGATTCGCACATCACTACTCCTCAAATGTCTGATGATGGGTCGACTAGCTCGCTTGGTGAGCTAGTAGCTTGGTAGATTTAGAGAAACTCTGGACCAAACATAGTGCAGAAAATCGATTCGGGCTTGTATTTCTCGGCGACCGACCTGGTCAATTTCATCGAATGCGAGCATCTCACCGCACTTGATTTGCGTGGCCTTAGCGATGGCGAGTTTCGCGCGGCCAAGGTCAAGCAAGATGAGTCCGCTGAGCTGATTGCTCGCAAAGGCACCGAGCACGAGCACGCCTATTTGGAGCGACTTCGATCTGAGGGCAAGTTGGTTGTGGACATTGGTGCAGAGGGCGGCTCCTTGGCTGACAAGGTGGCGCGAACGCTGGCGGCGATGCGAGAAGGCCCGGATGTGATCTTCCAGGCTACTTTGCAGACGGGGTCGCTATTCGGCCATGCCGACTTTCTGATGCGCGTAGATGGCCAGACTTCAGTCCTCGGAAACTGGTGTTACGAAGTGGCCGATACCAAGTTGGCGCGCTCACCCAAGGCAAAGTTCTTGGTGCAACTGGCCTTTTACAGCCAACTGCTGGCAAGCGCCCAGGAGGCTGAGCCCCGCCATATGCACTTGGTGTTGGGCGATCAAAGCCAGCGGGCGTTTCGTTGCGCCGACTACATGCACTACTTCCGTGCGCTGTTGGCTCGGTTCGAAGCCCGAGTTGCTGAGTTGTCTGCCAATGCCGGCGAGACATATCCGCTGCCTTGCAGTCACTGCGATCTGTGTTCGTGGCGCGGTGTTTGTGAATCGCGCCGCTTGAATGACGATCACCTGAGCCAAGTCGCGAACATCTCTCGTGTGCATTGGTTCAAGCTTGAAGCGCAAGGCATCGACACCATGGCAAAGCTGGCAGCTTTGCCCGTGGGTACCACTGTGTCCCGGATGAACCCCGAAGTGGTGGCCAGACTGCAGTCCCAGGCATCTCTGCAAGACCGTGCCAAACAGACAGGAAAGCGCGAAGTTCTGGTGTTGCCGGTCGACCATGAGTCTGAGCGTGGGTTCATGCGCCTGCCTGCGCCTGCGACCGGCGATTTGTTCTTCGATATGGAAGGCGATCCACTGGAGATTGGAGGACTGGAATACCTGTTCGGGCTTTGGTTTGAGGAGCAGGGCGCCTGGCAGTTCAAAGCTTTTTGGGCGCATAGCCGCACGGAGGAGCGTATTGCTTTCGAGCAGTTCATGGATTTTGTATCCGCGCATCGGAAGCGTTATCCCCTTGCTCACATTTATCACTACGCCAGCTATGAAGAAACCGCTCTTAAGCGGCTGGCTAGCTTCCACGCGACGCGGGAAGTGGAGTTGGACAACTTGCTGCGGCAACGGGCGCTGGTCGACCTGTACAAGGTTGTGAAGGAAGGTATTCGGATTTCAGAGCCGAGCTACTCAATCAAGTATGTGGAGCACTTTTACCGGCCGGCGCGCGCGGGCGATGTGCAGAATGCTGGCGCCAGCATCGTCTTCTACGAGCGGTGGCGCGAAACGCAGGATGGGCAGCTGCTTCAGGACATCGAAGACTACAACCGTGACGACGTGGTCTCGACGCAGCAATTGCGTGATTGGTTGTTGACCCTGCGCCCCGACGGCGTGCAGTGGCGGCCCGGCATGGCTGTGGCAAATGCAAGCCAGAGCAATGGCGATGGTGCTGAGCCGAGCAAGGCTGAGTTGGCCGAGCGCCGGCTTGTGCCCTACCGTGAAAAGCTAGTGGACCGCCTGCCAGCTGATCCGCTTACTTGGTCGCCCGATCAAAAGGCTTTCGAGCTGTGCTATCAGCTCTTGGACTTCCATCGACGTGCGGATAAACCCGCTTGGTGGGCGTTGTTTGCCCGTATGGACCTCAGCGAAGAAGAGCTCATTGATGACCCCGAATGCCTGGGCGGGTTCACGCTGGACCCTGCAAATCCACCTCGCCCAGACAAACGATCTATCGTCTATACCTATTTGGCGCCCGAGCAAGAAACCAAACTGTCGACCGGGGATGAATGCACTCGTGCCGACACGGCAGCAGTATTGGGGAAACTTAACTTTGATGCCGAGACAGGACGTGTCACCTTCAAGTTAGGCCCTAAAAAGGAAGTTCCGCCGCCGCGTCTGAGCATCGGCCCGTCGGGGCCAATTGAATCAAAGAGCATGGTCAATGCCCTGTACCGGTTTGCCGATAGCTTGCTTGCTGGTGATGAGCAATACTTGGCCTTAAAGCGGCTGCTGCGCCGTGAGCCACCGAAATTGCGCGGATGGTCGGCTGGACAAGCAATTCTTGCTGATGGGCAAAGTGCTTTGGACGGGAGCTTGGCGGCGGCCGATGCTTTGGATGAAACCTGCCTGTATCTGCAGGGGCCTCCAGGTTCCGGCAAGACCTTTACCGGCTCTCGCATGATTGCGCGACTCTTGGCGCAGGGCAAGCGGGTGGGCATCATGTCCAACAGTCACAAGGCGATCAACCATCTGATGGCTGGTGCCTTGGCGGTGGTGAAACAAGAAGGGAGTTCGGTCGTTGCCTTCAAGAAGGCAAGCAAGGCGAACCCTGATTCAGAGCTCGATGATGCGCCGCTATTTGTCCACAACGTCTTTGATAACGATGATGTTTGGGTGGGAGGAGGGCAACTGATCGGCGGTACTGCGTGGCTGTTTTCTGATGCAGCTGGCGACCAAATTCTTGATGTCTTGTTTGTTGACGAAGCAGGTCAGGTCGCCTTGGCCAACCTCATCGCCGCAGGCACGAGTGCCAAGAATATCGTCTTGCTAGGCGATCAGATGCAGCTGGCCCAGCCGGTCCAAGGGGTACATCCGGGCCGTTCGGGTGAGTCCTCGTTGGACTATTTGCTCAACGGTGCCGCCACCATCGCGCCTGACCGTGGAATCTTTCTGCCGACCAGCTATCGCATGCACCCCAAGGTTTGCAAGTTCATCTCCGATGCGGTCTATGACAGCCGGTTGCAGCCCGAAAGCAATAACGTGCGCCGGCAATTGCTCTTGCGGCCTGAAGCCCATCCCTTGCTGCGTCCTGCAGGCATTGTGCATGGGCCGATTCAGCATCAAGGATGCTCGCAAGGCAGTGAAGCCGAGGCGGCTTTGGTGCGTGAAATCTATCTCAATGCCTTGCAGCAGAGTTTCACCGACAAGGACGGCCAGGTCCACCCGATGAGCGAAGACAACATCCTCATCGTCGCGCCGTACAACGTCCAGGTGAACTTGCTGAGGCGAACTTTGCCGGCCGGAGCCCGTGTTGGTACTGTCGACAAGTTTCAAGGCCAAGAAGCCGAGTTGGTGATCGTGTCAATGACCACATCCAGCGAGCAGGACCTGCCTCGCAACATCGAGTTTCTGTACAGCAAGAATCGACTGAATGTGGCGGTTTCGCGCGCCAAGTGCCTAGCCATCGTTATCGCCAACCCAGCTCTCATGGCCATCAAATGCCAGAAGCCGGAGCAGATGGCTTTGGTCAATACGCTGTGCTGGATAGCAGAGGCCGGTGCGAGCTGAAAGCTTGAGTGGGTTGGAGTTCGCGACGGGGCCAGTAAAACGCACACGCAGTTGCTAGGTACGCCGGGAAGAGTTTCGGCGCATCTGCCGGTTCTACTTTTCGCGCAGTGACTAATGAAGGACGTAGGTATGGAAAGTGCAGCGAGATTCGAGTCGACCATCGAGCCTGAAACAGTGCAGGCATACCTGGAAACAGAGTACAGGGTGGCGGAGGATCCTCCGTTCGCATTGCGAGTAGGGCTAGTCACGCCAGAGTTGGCTGCATTGCACAAAGCTAGAGGAGTTGATTGCAGCGCATTTCTTACTGCATGTAACCCCTTTGGTGCCGTGTTGACTGATGAGGCCAATGCCGCGCGGCAGGCTGAGCTCCATCATGAATTGGCGACGCGCAGCCTGTCATTCATTGCGGGTGTCGGGCAGCATCCATCAAATGGGTGGCCAGGCGAAAGCAGCTTCTTGGTGCTGGGCCTGACTCTTGAGGCCGCAAAAGCGCTGGGCCGGCGAATGGAGCAAAACGCTGTTGTGTGGTCAGGCGCTGACGCTATGCCTCAACTTGTCCTGCTCAAGTAGCAGTGAGGTGATCTTGATTCTTTTTTCTAGGCAGCTTTTCCCCAAAGGCATTGCTCGGACCTTTGGAATCATCGTTCTTGCGGACTTGAGGGTCGGTGCGTTCAGATAACTGATTATTCAAGGGATAAGTGAAAAAGTATCAGCAAAAAAAGGGTGCATCAGAACGTGAGTCAGCTAATCGTTATCACGACCTATTTCAACCCATGCCGCTACAAGACTCGTAGACGAAATTACGATCTCTTCATGCTGGGACTCCGTAGGTCGGGTGTGCCGTGCATTACGGTTGAATGCGCATTCCCCGGGCAAGAATTTGAGTTGCCTGATGCCTTGGGGGTGATGCGGGTCCGTGCTGAGACGCTGCTATGGCAGAAGGAGAGGCTTCTAAATCTGGCAGCTTCATGGCTTCCGGCTTCCTGTCGGTACGTGGCATGGCTTGACTGCGACATCCTCTTTGACAACCCTCGCTGGGACCGTGACTTGGTCTCTGTTTTGAAGCAAAAGCAGGTAGCGCAGGTCTTCGAAACATGCCGTCGGCTTGGCCAAACGGGCACCGCAGACGCAGACCCGATTGCTCACTCATTTGCCTCTGTAACGGGGGCAAATCCAGCCGCTCTTGAATGCGGGCGCTACGACAAACATGGTCATACCGGGTACGGGTGGGCCATGAGGCGTGAGCTCTTCGATGAAGTTGGACTGTACGAAGCTGCAATTAGTGGAAGTGCCGACCATTTCATGGCGCATGCAATTTATGGCAGCTATGGGTTTTGCGTTGAAAACGCACTAAAGCGGGATTCTGTGCAGATCGCCCATCTGAAATCATGGGGCGCAAGGTTCCATGAAATTGTTAAGGGAAGTCTAGGTGTTGTTCCTGGGCAGATTCGGCATCTTTGGCATGGAGACATAGCAAATAGGCGCTACTTTCTCCGCATGCACGATATCACTGACCTCGGATACAACCCATATACAGACATTTCTGCGCGCCCGGGTCACCCGTTGGAATGGTCCCCGAGTATGAATAAGCAGGGACTACGCGACTACTTTGCAAATTACTTTGCTATGCGCCAAGAAGATGGCGTCACCCCAATTTAAACCGGAGTATTTCAGTGTCAAATACATCAGCGGATCTTGATGGAGCACTCGCTGCTATTGCCAAGGCAATCGAGTCAATGTCTAGCCGTCAAGTAATAATCTCTAATGAGATTTCTGCGTTGTGCCGACGCAAGCGTGAACGGTTGGACGCTCGTGTAGAGTTTTTGCTTCCCGATATCTCCAGCGACACGATGGTGCGACTCAAAGCTGAAGTCCCCACGTTTGCTTCTGACAGTAAAGTAGTTGCAGCATTCGTTCAGAATAAACGGATTTTTGGTATTTTCAAAACGGCACGATACGATGAAACCCTTGCGTTACTTCGCACTCAACTTAAGCTGTTTGTTGAACGGCAAGGGCTCGTCAAGGAAGATGATCAGGCGATTCTTCAAGTTGAAAGTGTGAGGTCAGCGCTTCTTTTGCAGCAATCAAGCGCACATGAAATGCTCAGTCTGCTCGAAAGGGCTCGTAGCAAGCAGGCGCGCTTGAGGGCAGAGACTGCGGCCAGTATCAATATGCTCGCTTCCCGCGGCCGCATGATGGGTTCCAATGCCTCGCCACGGGCTTTACCTCAAGTCAAGCGTGTTTCGAGTGGTCCAAAGTCTGCAACCAGTTCAAGCAAAGACGATGGCGATGACATCTGGCTGTGGATGATGACGGATATCCCAACCTCTTTGCGAACAATGGTGCTTGCAGCGTTGTCCGACCATCATTCAGCTTCTCCAACTGACGACCTACCTCCAATAGAGAGTGGTAGCGGCGGCGTCTTTGGTGGAGGCGGCGCGACAGGCGATTTCATTGCGCCGGTCGCAGTGGCAATCCTTGGTGCTGGTGCAGCCGCTGCTACTGCCGCATCAATTGCAACAGACGACAGCTTGGGCGCGTTTTCTTAAACCAACCCGGGCTGTAGAAAGGGAGCAAATGGCTGGTCAGCGACTGGTTCCAACTGAGTACAGGCCGGTTCTCTGCACTTTCATCATTCGTTTTATGAATGGTGAAAGTGCGCAGGGTGCCGTTAAGGTTGCTGAGTTCTTATTGTTCAATGAACCCGCGCTCCTTAAGAATATTCTGAATCCTCTGATTGCCATCGGGGATTGAGTCGTTGAGATCTTGAACGCCCCACCGATGTGCGTCAATACAACTCAGAATGTCGTTGCCGATGTCCTCGTCCAGACGCCGGAGGTCAGTGATATCGAATGAAAATCGATATGAGTTGTAGATCGAAGCTAGGAATTTCGATACCACCCTAGGCTGCCCGGAATCCCGAGTTTCAACCAAGGTCAGCAATCTGCTGTACGCCTGAATACCGCGGCTGTGAGCTTCCTGGGCGCGTTGTAACTGTGCAGCTTCCCGTGCTTCATAGGCAGCGAGCGCATCGCCTGAAATTACTTCGTTTAGGCTCATGCGACTCCCCTAGTTGCAGTGAAAAAACATTCTTGGACTGGGCTGCTGCCGGTTTCATGGACACCTTGTTAAGGTGTGAAGTGAAATCGGAGGTTGGTTATGGGAACAAGACGGCAGTTCAGCCGGGAGTTCAAAGTTGAGGCGGTGAAGCTGGTCAAAGAGCGCGGCGTGTCGATCACGCAGGCAGCGCGGGACTTGGACATTCACCAGACGATGCTGCGGACTTGGATACGAGAGATGGCGGTCGATCCGCATCAGGCGTTTCCTGGCAAAGGCGTGATGAAGCCTGAGCAGGCCGAGATTGAGCGGCTGAAGAAGGAAGTGGCCAAGCTCAAGATGGAGCGCGACATCCTGAAAAAAGCCGCGGCCTACTTTGCGA
>Ga0187843_10001207_pt1 | contig 16661 bp, 14 predicted proteins | sample SpaLakP09_SKY_43_FD_134516 | JGI IMG/M metagenome (GOLD analysis project Ga0187843, IMG submission 134516) | Oligotrophic lake water microbial communities from Sparkling Lake, Wisconsin, USA - SP09_SKY_43 | ecosystem: Environmental > Aquatic > Freshwater > Lake | place: USA: Sparkling Lake...
CAGCCCGCCCCCACCGAGCAGGTGCTGCGCCAGCGCTTCGGCGACTGCAAGGACAAGGCCGCCCTGCTGGTGACCCTGCTCAAGAAGCTGGGCATCGAGGCCACGCCCGCCCTGGTGGCCGCAAGCCTGCGCAGCGATGCCGCCCAACGCCTGCCCAGCCCCCTGGCCTTCGACCACGCCATTGCTGCCGTGCAGCTGGGCGAGCAAACGCTCTGGCTCGACGCCACCCGCAGCCAGCAACGCGGCGCGCCGGCCGAGCGCCAATCGGTGGGCCTGGGTGTGGGCCTGCTGGCCAAGGCCAGCAGCGCCGAGCTGAGCCGCCTGCCGCCTGCGCGCGAAGCCCTGCGCCTGGAGACCGTGGACACCTTCAGCTTCCCGCGCCTGGACCAGCCCGGCACGCTGCGCAGCGTCAGCACCTACCACGGCGACATGGCCGAGTGGATGCGCGAGGCCCGCGCCGCCCTGCCGGCCGCCGATTTCCGCAACCTGCTGGCGGCCGAAACCCTGCGCTTCTATCCCGGCCTGACGGTCGAGGGCGAGCCCGAAATCAGCGACCCCGAGGGCCGCAACGCCCTGCGCGTGGAGATCAAGTTCCGCAGCGGCGATTTCTGGACCTTCCCCGAAAAACGCTGGCTGGCCGGCCCCATCGCCCTGCCCACCCTGATCGCCCAGCTGCGCCTGCCCGACCAAACCCCGCGCACCCAGCCCATGCGCCTGGCCATGAACGGCCGCTACCTGCACACCGTGCGCTACGAGTTTGCCGAGCCGCTCTACAGCCAGCCCAGCGACAGCCGCTTCGAGGAACGTAACGAGCATTTCGAGCTGCGCCTGCGCTACCGCGGCGAGCCCAAGATGCAGCAGATCGAGGGCGAACTGCGCCTGCAGGCCGAGCAGGTGGCCGCCGGAAAATGGAGCGCCTACCGCGACCAGCTCAACAAGGTGGCGCCGCGCCTGGCCAACACCCTCACCGTGCCCGTGCTCAGCACCGAAGACATGGTCAGCCTGCGCCGCGACATGACGGCCCTGACCGATCGCATGCGCAATGGCTCGCTCAAGGTGCTGACCGAAAACCAGGGCAGCGCCCATGCCCGCCTGCTGATGATGGACCGCATCCTCGCCGCCGGCCGCCTGCCGCCCAAGCTGCGCGCGGCCGCGCTCGTCGAGCGCGCCATCCAGCTCGACCACCTGGGCCAGTCCGACCGCGCCCAGACCTCGCTCTACGACGCCGCCCAGCTGCACGACGAGTCCTCCGAGGTGCACGCGGCCATGGCCGTCAACGCGCTGATGCAGCGCAAGGACGAGCAGGCCGTCAGTCACGCCGATCGCGCCCTGGCCCTGGCGCCCAACGACACCGGCGCGCGCTACACCCGGGTCTACGCCCGCTACTTCGGTGGCCAGCTGCAAGAGGCGCAGAAAGAGCTGCAGGACATCCTGCAATCGGGCAGCGAGGTTGAGCGCAGCTACGGCAGCATCTGGCTCTACCTGACCAGCCGCAAGCTGGGCCAGGACGGCCTGGCTGCCATCCGCGATCTGCGCCCCAGCGCCGACAAGCCGGCCTGGCCCTACCCCGTGCTGCTGATGATGCAGGACCGGCTGGACGTGGACAGCGCCCTGGTCATGGCCCGCGAAGGCAAGCCCGAGGCCCAGGCCGACCGCGGCCGCGACTGCGAGCTCTACTTCTACGCTGCGCAGAAAGCCCTGCTCGACCAGGACCTGCCCAAGGCCCGCAACTACCTGAAGAAGAGCCTGGCCACCGGCGTGGTCGAGTTCAACGAGTACAGCATGGCCCAGCGCGAGCTCGATCGCATCGGCGCCCGTTGACCCCCAGCTGCCGCCGGAGCCCCCAATGACGCCCTTGTTCAAGAAGCTCAATCTGGGCGCCCAGCGCCAGCTCACCGTGCTGAACGCCCCGGCCAGCTTCGAACCCGAGCTGGCCGCCCTGCTGGCGCAAGACCCGACCCTGCTGCTGCAGCGCGAGGCTCATGGCCCGGTGCCCCTACGCTTTGCCCTGGCCTTTGCCATCACGCAGGCCGAGCTGGACGCCGCCTGCCGCGCGCTCCTGCCCCTGGCCGAGGGCGACGTCCTGATCTGGATCGCCTACCCCAAGCAAAGCTCCAAACGCCTGCGCGGCGAATTCAACCGCGACAGCGACTGGACCCTGCTGCGCGCCGCCGGCTTCGACACCGTGCGCCAGGTCGCCATCGACGAAGACTGGTCGGCGCTGAGGTTCAGGCGGCAGCAATACATTGGCTGAAACACACTATTGGGCCCGAACCCTCACGCCAAGAATTTTGAGTCACTGACATGAACCCTCCCAACAACGACGAGATCCTGCAATTGCTCACTCGCTTGGACGGCGAGATTGCGGACTCGCTGGAAAGCGAGTTTCTTGATTTCAAGCCGTCCTTAGGCCCTAAGGATGATCTGAAGGTGGCCTGCGAGTACGCGGTCTGCTTCGCGAACGCGCGAGGCGGCGTGGTGGTGTTCGGCGTGGCAGACAAGATCAGGGGGCGAGCCGCTGCAATCCAGGGCACCCAAGGCCATGATGTCGATACCTTCAAACGCGCACTCTTCGATGCCACTCGCCCCGGCATCGAGGCAGACGTGTTTGAGCTGGCCGTGCCAGAAGGCAGCGGCACGCTCTTGGTGGTCCGCATCCCCGAAGGCAGGCAGAAACCCTACGGTACTGCGGCCGGCTTGTACAAGCAGAGGATTGGGAAGAACTGCATGCCCTTGGATCCAATGGCATTTCAGCGTGCGCAAATAGCCAGTGCAGCCTTGGATTGGAGTGGTGCACCCGCCGCCGAAGTGAATATGGCTGACCTCGATCCTTTGCAGGTAGAACGGGCACGTCAAGTACTGCGCAGCAAGGCTCCTTCGTCAGGTTTGCTGGAATTGCCCGAGCGCGAGTTTCTGGAAGGCCTGGAAGCTGTGCGAGATGGCCGAGTAACTCACACTGGCCTCTTGCTGTTTGCGCGCCGAGACGTGCTGGCGCGCCATTGCCCGCAAGCGCAGTTTCATTATGTGCATCATGACAGCGAGACTTCGGTCGCACGCAATGACATTGAGCGACTGCCGCTGCTGGAGGCGGTAGAACGAATGGAGCAAGTTTTCACAGGCCCAATTAATCCAGAGAAGGAGGTTGCACTAGGGCTGTTCAAACTAAGAGTCCCTCAGTATCCATTGGAGGGTGTCCGAGAGGCTGTACTGAACGCACTGACTCACCGCGACTATCTCAATCCAGGTGAAGTGCTGGTGCGGCACTCGGCGCAAGAATTGGTAGTCACCAGCCCCGGCGGCTTTGTGGCGGGTATTACGCCCGAGAACATCCTCCGTCATGAGGCCGTAGCTCGCAACAGAACTCTGGCGAATGCCTTGGTTAAGTTGAGGCTGGTGGAGTCCTCCGGAATCGGACGTCGGCGCATCTTTCGATCCGCACTGATCTACGGCAAGCGACGACCTACATACGAGACCGACGGGAATCATGTGACTTTGCGTCTCTTCAATCGCGAAGCCCACGATGCGATTGCTCTCTTGGCAGCGCGCTTGAATGCTGCCGGCGCAGAACTGAGTCTGGACCATTTGCTAGTCTTAGAAGCTTTGATGACTCAGGCTTACATAGACATCGGCGAAGTAGCCCGCGCCCTACAACTGGCTCGCGACGATGCGCGCTTGGTTCTCGAAGCCCTTTGCGCGCCTCCGCTGAGTCTGCTTGAGCGAAAAGGGCACACCGCGACTGCTACTTTCCATCTCGCAAAGGGAGTGGCGACTGAACTCAAAGGCAAAGCAGCCTATACACGAACGCGAGGCCTGAATCCGGTGCGCTATGCGGAGTTGGTGCGCGAGTATCTGCAAGACCACAAGCGCATCGACAACGCACTCCTGCGTGAACTACTGGGTCTGGGTGAATCCGCTTCGGCGAAGGTTGATGCCTCTCGCCATCTGAAGAAATGGAGTCGTACCGACGGCGGATTTTTGGACAAACATGTAGAGCGAGGCCGGCCGTTCTACACTCTTCGCTGACGCTACGAGCGTTTAACAAGGCGTTTAGCAGCTGCTAAATCAGCACAAAAGTCCTTTTTAAATCAACACCTTAGATCGATTAGCAGATCCAAGTCTAAACACGCGGTCAAGTTGGCTTTCGGACCGAAACGCTCGCGTGGCTACGTCTCAAATCTGACGAAAATCCAGTACCGCAAGACTTCAAGCGCATCAAGCAGTTCACACCGCCCACTGCCACCGATCCCGCCCCGCCGCCTTGGCCTGGTACAGGGCCTCATCGGCGCGGTGGCAGAGTTCGGCGATGGTGTCGCCGGGGCGGGCCAGGGTGAGGCCGGCGGAGGCGGTGTAGTGCAGGCTCGGCTGTTCGACCAGGGGGCTGGCCTGGCGGGTGCGGGCGAGCAGGCGCTCGACCACGGCCTGGGCCTGCTCGGCGCTGACATCGACCAGCAGCAGCACGAACTCCTCGCCGCCCATGCGGCCAAAGCCATCGACGCGGCGGCTGCTGGCTTGCAGCTGGCGGGCGAAATCGCAGATGACGGCGTCACCGGCGCCGTGGCCCAGGGTGTCGTTGATGCGCTTGAAGTGATCGAGGTCCAGCAAGGCCACAGCCAGCTGGCCGGCACCGATCTGCACACGGCTGAGCTGCTCCTGCATCTGCTGCAGCACATGGGCGCGGTTGCTGATGCCGGTCATGGGATCGGTCTGCGCGGCGCGCAGGGCGCGGTCGCGTTCCTGGCGCAGGGCACGGCCTTCGATCTTGAGCGCGGTGATGTCACTGGCGCTGCAAAGCATCCAGCCTTGCGCGTCCATGGTCTCGGTCATCCAGATCCAGCGGCCATCGATCAGATCGGCCTAAAAGGCGCGGAAGGGCTGCTTGCCACGGCGCGAGGCGGCACCGGCCAGCCAGGCTTCGGGCTCGGGCGCGCTGACCTTGCTGCCGCGGCCGCTGGCCAGGTTGCGGCGCATCATGTCCAGCCAGGTGATGCGACCGTCGGGCTGCACATCAAAGGCCTGACAGAAGGCCTCGTTGGCAAAGCGCAGCACATCGTGGTTGTCGAACAGGGCCAACAGCTTGGGGCTGGCTTCATGCAGCGCCAGCAGGCGCTGGGCGATCAAGGCCTGTTCGGCATCGTCGCGGGGGAGTTCGGCGGGGTCCATGAGGCAAGCATGCAGGCGGGCGGGCGGCTTGGAGCGATTCGAGCACAAAGGGCGAGCGCCCGGGATACCCCATCATCGCCGCAAACACTGCCGCGGCAAGCCAGGATCTGTGGCTGCGTGTGCACTTCGGCCCGAAATGCAAAGGCGCGAGACAGGGCCACGCGAACCGCCCTGAGCGCTTCGTCCCGATGTCTCAGCACCGACCGCGCGCCAGGAGGCCGAGCACCTGCGGGCACCCGCCCCGCGGCTCATCACCCCGGGCCTGCGCCTGCGCCCGCCACGGCGAGCCTCACTGCAAGCTCAGTCGCTCGCTTTCCAAACCCTGGGCCAGGGCAGTCAGGCGCGCCTGGGCGCTCTGCGGCAGCAGGGTTTGCAGATGCTGACAGATGCGCAAGGCGTAGCTGGGCCGGGTCAGCTGGGCGATGCGCTCAAGCACCGGCTCTAGGCGATCGAGCAGCTCCGTTTCGCTGCGGCTGCCGTGCACCAGGGCGGCCAGGGTGGTGGCCTCGGGGCCGCGGATCATGGCCAGCATGTCGATCAGGTACATCTTGGCGGCGGCAGAGGAGCGGCGCTCCAGGGCGGCCGCTTCAGGCGGGGGGTCAGGTCTTGCTGCTGTGACCGCGGGTGCCGCCGAACTGGCGGTCGAGGCCGGCGCCACGGGCGGCTCCAGGCTCAAAAAACCCAGCTCGGCCAGGCGCTCCATGGCGGCCGCGCCGCCCAGGCCGACCATGCCGGCCAGCTCCTGAAACGCGCGCTCGCCATTGGCCAGCACCAGGATCTGGCGGTCGCGGGCGTTCAGCGCGGGGTCGCGCAGGCGCAGGGCCTCGCGGCCCGAATCGGTCTTGCGGGGGTACTTCATGGCAGTGGCGCTCGATGCGGCAGCCGTGCTTCATGCATCAGCCGCCAAGCGTGCCCAGCAGCACGGGGCCGCCAGTCTCTGCCGCGCCTGTGACGGTGCTGTGAAAGGAAAGCGCCTGCCGGGCGCTCAGCGGAGAGCGCCGGCGTGGCGCTCAGCGCGCCAGTGGCGAGGGCATGGGCAAAGGCAAGGGCAACACCGCCAGCATGTCCTCGCCCTCCTCGTCCAGGCCCTGCTCGACAAAGCCGTGGCGGGCGTAGAGCCGGCGCGAGCCATCGTTCTCGGGGTGGTAGCAGATCTCCACCTCGCGCACCACCGGGTCAGCCGCGATCTCGCGGATAGCCGCCTGCAAGGCCAGGCTGCCCAGACCCCGGCCCTGATGCGGCAGGGCGATCATGAAGCGCCAGATGGACACGCGCTGCGCCGTCACCGGCACCCACATCATGAAGCCCACCAGCTCGGCGCCGGCATGGATGGCCCGCACCTGGTAGCCCGGGTTGTAAGCCGCCTCCAGCAGGGACCAGGTGTTGCTGGCCAGCATGGGCTTCTGCGCCTCGCTCAAGGGCAGGTCACAGACGGCCTCGTAGTTGGCGCGGGTGACGGGCTGCAGGGTGACTTCAGGTGTTGGGGTCGGCATCGGTTTCAGGGGTAACTGTCGGGAATGCCTTGCACGCCGGTGCCTCGGCGAGCAAGGCGCAGCAAGGGCTTGCTGAAGCAGGCATCGGCCAGGCATGCCAGGAGCGGAACCACCACGATCAAAGTCACGGTCACGCCGAGAGCCCATGGCACCCAGTTCATGGGCAGCAGGAGCAGCATGCCCAGGTAGACCCCGGTGTTGCGGTAGTAGGCCATGACACGCAGGCGGGTGGGCATGTGGCGGCGCCACAGAGCTTGCAACAGCCAAGGTTTCGGTGGCGGCAAGCCGAACTCACGCCGACGCGCACGATCCGCGCTGCGCCAGCGAACCAGCACGGGCAGGGCGCAGACCAAGGCCGCCGCGGCCCAGGGGACCCAGGCCCACAACCAACCGGCGCACCAACGAAGCGCGCTGGGCTGAGCCTGCTGCCAAGCCTCTTGCGCCCACGGCAGCAAAGCGTCCGCCACCCACCCCCACACACCCTCTCGGCTGAGACTGAGCAGCAGCGCCAGCAGGGCCAAACTCAGAGCCGCCTGCCGCCACACCGTGCCTCCGGCAGCCAGCAGGCGCAAAAAGCGATGCTGGCCGGCGCGCAGCAAACGCTCGCGACGGCGCATGGCCGCCTCGTCACGAAACGGCGGCTCGTACGGCGCCGCAGCATCCGGCTGCACGCTCAGGTGATCTGCCAGCGGCGAGCCCGCCTGACGCAGCGGCGCCAGGTTCTCCTCGGCCTGCAGATAGCCGTGGCGAATCAGCGCCTCAGCTTCGAGATCGCTGAAGGCATCGAGATCGGTGCGCAGGCGCGCCAGCAGGCGGCGCTCGCGCTCGTCGGCCTGGGCCAGGGTCAGGGCTGGCTCCGGCGGGCGCTCGCCCGGCGCCCGCTCCTCCAGCATCTGCCGCCCGCGCAACAGAGGCACACCGGAATCGATGCGGAAGTTGATCAAGACCTTGAGCGCACGCAGGCTCAGAAACTCCTTCGCGGTGGAGCCCAAAGACTCCCCCGCAAGCCGCTCCGTCAGACGCACGCGCTCGCGCAACTCATGGCGGAACAGATTGAGCGGCAGCTCGGACAAGATGGCCGTCAGCCGCGCGCTCAGGCCCAGGCGGCCGACGGAGGCCTCTTGCTGCTCGGTCTCGAAAATGCCGCCGGGGTCGCTGGCGATGATGAGATTGCATTGCTCATCCAGCAGCGCCGTCGTGCCCATATTGTCGAAAACGCCACCATCGGTCAGGCCCAGGGTCCGCACGCGGCGGTCGTCGTAGAAGTCCGACAGCAAATAGGGCGGGAACACCGGCGGAAAGGCGGCCGAGGCCGTAACGGCCTGGGCCAGCGGCAGCCGCTGCCATTCCTGGCTGGCCTGCGGGGACACCATCCAGGCAGCTCGCAGGTTGTAGATTTCCAGGATCAGTCGACAGGCCTGCTGCTGCGCCCGCGCAAGACGCATGGGATGGAGCGCGCGCAGTTGGTCCCAGTTGAACTGCGAATCTCGTTGGCCGTCCGGCAGCAGGCTGAAAAACGCTTCGCGCAAGCTGGCGACATGCTGGCTCAGGCTGAGCCCATCGGTGACCTTGGGGCGGAGCCGGCGGCCTCGCAGCAGAAACCAGGCGGGCGTTTTGAGCGCACGCAATCGGCCCGATTCGGCATCGCTGAGCCACTGCACCAGCGTCTCCAGCGTCACACCCGGTGCCAGCTGGTCCATCAGCGTTTGCAGAGCCCGGCAGCGCTGGCGCAAACCAGAAGCATCACTTCGGCTCCAAACCGACAGCACCGACTCGGCCCATGCCTTGTCCTTCGCGCTCAATGTCACGCGCGGCTTCAAGGCAGTGTCTTCCGGATACAGTAGCACCTTGCGCGGCAAAAGCTCGGTCTCGATCTCGCCGTAGCGCAAATGCCCGAAGTACCACTCGCCCAGCTCCGCGTGCGAGAACCAGAAACGCGCGCCAGAGTTGAGCGAGGTGGCGTTGATGATCCAGCGGGTCAGGGCCGAGCCCGGCTTGGCGTCGGCAGCCCCCTCCCACAAGGCCTGGTGGTTGTAGTTCTCCGATCCGCCGGCGCGGGACGATGCCTCCGCCCGCAGGCGCAAAGCCAGCAGGGGGAGGCGATCCGACTCGGGCTGCCCCGTTGTGCTGCGCAGGCGCTGGGCCACCCCTTTCAGCAGATGCTCGTCGTACAGCTTGGCCATCGCCGTGGCCAGAGAATCCGGCCCCAGGCATACCTTGAACAAGGTCCAGGGGTTCATCAGCAAGCGGGTGCGCAGATTGAGCTGGGCGGCACGGCGCATGTCCTGCTCCACACGCCGCACCAGTTGCAGATAGGCATAGCGGCTGAGCCCGCCCAAACGCGGCGGCAGCTGCGCCAGCATCGGCTGCTCCAGCTCCGCCTTCAGATGCATCAGGTACAGCGCCCCCACCACCGAGCCGCCGGACACGGTGGACAGCACCTCGACATAACGCAAAAGGTCCAGCTCCGCCAGGCGGCGCAACACGCCGACATGAAACAGCGAGGCACGAAAGCCACCGCCGGCCAGGGCCAGGCCCAGCTTGTGGCGCGGTGGGTGATCTGGCGAAGAAGACAGCTCAGTCATGATGGGTGGGGCTCATGCATCGACTCCTCGGGCCGCGACTGTAAGGCCTGCAAACAGCCACAGCAGTCTCCAGAGAACTCGCTGAGGGAAATCACGGTTAGCCCTGGCTGGGCCTGCTTCGCTGTGCTGCCGCGTGCCGCGCCATGACAGATCGCCCGCTGGTGCGCCCAAAACAGACATCCAGGCCTGCGCTATATTGCGCCGCACCCCGCCGCCACTTTCTCCCGGATTCGCCCTCCCCGCCCCTGCCCATGGATGCCGCCTGGATCGCCCTGGCCCTGTCACTCAAAGTGGCCGGCTGGGCCACGGCCGTGAATCTGGTGCTGGGCACGGCGGCCGGCTATGGCCTGGCGCGCTGGCGCCGCTTTCCGGGGCGCGAGCTGCTCGATGCCTTGCTGACCCTGCCCATGGTGCTGCCGCCCACGGTGCTGGGCTACTACCTGCTGGTGCTGCTGGGTCGGCGCGGGCCGATCGGCCAGTGGCTGGACACCCATCTCGGCATCCAGCTGATCTTCACCTGGCAGGGTGCGGTGATTGCCGCGGCCCTGGTGTCGTTTCCGCTGGTGATGAAATCGGCCCGGGCCGGTTTCGAGGGCGTGGACCGCCAGCTGGAGCAGGCCGGGCGCGTGCTGGGCCTGGGGTCCTGGGCGCTGTTCTTCCGCGTCAGCCTGCCGCTGGCCTGGCGCGGGGTGCTGGCCGGGCTGCTGCTGGCGTTTGCGCGCGCGCTCGGCGAGTTTGGCGCCACGCTGATGGTGGCGGGCAGCATTCCGGGGCAGACGCAAACCCTGTCCATCGCCATCTTCGAGGCGGTGCAGGCGGGCCAGGACGGCAGCGCCAGCTTGCTGGTCGGCCTGACCTCGCTGACCTGTGTGGCCGTGCTTCTGGCCGCCGGCCGGCTGCAACCCTCGCGGAGCGCGGCATGAGCACGACAGTCAGCAACACACCCAGCGCCTGCTTCGATGTGCAGATCCAGCAAACCCTGCGCAGCCGCGAGCGCTCGGGCAGCCGCTTCAGCCTGAACCTGCGCTTTCGCAGCGAGGCCATGCACACGGTGCTCTACGGCCCCTCGGGCGCCGGCAAGAGCCTCACGCTGCAAGCCATTGCCGGCCTGAACCGCCCCGATCAGGGCCGCATCAGCTGCCAGGGTCAGGTCTTGCTCGACAGCGTGCGCGGCATCGATGTGCCGGCGGCGCAGCGCGGCTTTGGCTATCTGTTCCAGGACTACGCCCTGTTCCCGCACCTCGATGTGCGGCAGAACGTGGCCTTTGGCCTGCGCCGCGGCTGGCTCAACCCCAGCCGGCGCTGGCGCGACCCGCGCGTCGAGCATTGGCTGCAGGCCTTCGAGCTGGACGCCGTGGCCGGCCAGCGGCCCGAGCAACTCTCCGGCGGGCAACGCCAGCGCACGGCTCTCGCCCGCGCCCTGGTGGGCGCGCCGCGCGCCCTGCTGCTGGACGAACCCTTCTCGGCCCTGGACCCGGCCCTGCGCGGCCGCCTGCGCGAGGAGCTGGCCGCCCTGCTGCAGCGCCTGCAGATCCCCATGCTGATGATCACCCACGACCCCGAGGACCTGGCCTTCTTCGGCGGCCTGGCCCTGCAGCTGCGCGCCGGCCGCCTGGTGGGCGGCGAGGCCGAGATCGACAGCGAGTTCGAACAAGGGCTGGCCGCGTGAACCTCTTCGTCTCGCTCAAATACCTGGTCGCGCTCGACGACCACAAACATTTCGGCCGTGCCGCGCTGGCCTGCCATGTCACCCAACCGGCGCTTTCCAACGCCTTGCGGGCGCTGGAGGAGAGCTATGGCACGGCCATCGTCAAACGCGGCCGCAGCTTCGCCGGCTTTACCGAAGAGGGCGAGCGCGTGCTGGCCAGCGCGCGCCGCATGCTGCACGAGCAGGAGCTGCTGCAGCAGGAGCTGGACAGCCGCAGCGGCTCGCCCTGCGGGAACCTGCTGATCGGCTCGGTGCCCACGGCCATGCCCATCGCGGCCCGCTTTGTGGCGCGGCTGCAGGCTCTGCATCCGGGCATACGGCCGACGCTGCGCTCGATGAGCTCGGTCGAGCTGGAGGCCGGCCTGGAAAACCTCGCCCTGGACCTGGCCCTGGGCTACACCGAGCGCATGGAACAAAGCCGCGCCCAGCTGCGCGTGCTGCCGCAGTACATCGAGCACTACTTTCTGCTGCAGCAAGCGCCCGCCGAGCAAATCAGCGGCCTGCAGATCGGCACCGAGATGCGCTGGCAGGAGGCGGCCGGCCTGCCGCTCTGCCTGCTCAGCGCCGAGATGCACAACCGCCGCATCGTCGACCGCGCCTTCGCCGAAGCCGGCGCGACGAACGTGCAAGCGGCCATCGAATCCAACTCCACCGTCACCCTGGTCGCCTGCGTGGTGGCCGGCCAGGTCAGTAGCGTGCTGCCCGGCGCCCTGCTCGGTGAGATCCAGGCCTACGGCCCGGCCCGCTGCGGCCTGCAAGCCCGGCCCCTGGTGTCGCCACAGGTGGCCGTGCCTATCGCCCTGATGCTGCACCAGGGCAGCCGCCCCTCACGCACGCTGGAAGCCGCCCTGGCGCTGGCGGAAGATCCGGCATGGTTGGCGGAGGCGGCACAGCACAGTGGATTGTTGCAGGGCCGGTGATGTTGGACGACGTTTGCCCGATTCACAAACTAGGCGGCGTTCTGGAAGATCAAACCATGTCGCTAGTTTGGGCCGACATCATCCAGGAGCTCAGCTGATGTACGTGATCGCACAGAGAATGGAGACCGCTGAGGCCGGTCGCGCCGACCTGGACGCCATGAAATCGAACTCCGTGTTGACGCACATCCAGAACCGCCGCGCGGAGGGCGTCGTCAATCGTCCATTCCCCATCACTTGCGACCAAAACGTCTGCACGCTGCCACTCAGCTGCATGCAATCTATTCAGCACACGACTGACCATGTTCGAAGGATCTGTTCCCGCGCCAAAAGACATGGCCAGAAACTCCAAAAGATGTCCAAGGCCGTTTTCATCGAGGGACAACTCCATCTCGACTAGCTCGTGACGCCCGCCAAAAGCGATCAGTAAACAACGCCTGCGTTCCCTGTGTGCCAAGCGCAAAGCCTCCAGGACCAACGCCTTTGCAAGACTCTCACGCATCCCACTCATGGATCCCGAGGTATCAATCACTGCAATGATTGGGCCGCGACACGGGCGAGACGATTCCAGCTCGTGTGCGACCGCTTCTTCGTGTTCCACGTCGACTGATTCGCTCGCGGCCCCTTCAACGCGGTAAGTGAGCAACGCCCGCTCTATGCGGCGGGCATGCCACAACAACTTGAGCTTGGGATGGACAAGCAACAAGGCCTGCGAAGGCAACATACGCGAAAGGCTATCGCCGCGCTCGACTCCGCGGACATCGGCCGGCACAAGTGGCGCCGGTACCTGCATTTGCTCTTCGACGATGCGACGCATAGGTTCGAAGACAGTCTCTGAAATGGAAGGTTCCGTGGATGCGTCTTGAAGGCGACCAAGTTCCCGGACCAAGTCCCGCAGTTGAGGCAATCGTTTCACGAGCATATGAAGACGCAGCAGGTCCCTCCAACCCGAGTGATGCAAGACACCACACGAAAAGTCACGCCCACTGCCCAGCAAGTCTCCTAAATCACCAAAGACACCTGCGATATCGCTCCAGACTCGCACCAGGGGCTGCCAAGCAGCCAGCACTGCAGCGTCTGACTTGACGCCCACCCCCGTGCAATCGAGCGCTCTTGCGCGGGCCAGCAGGCGCAATTCGTGCGGTGATCTCCTCACACCCCGGTCCCTCGCGTCGACCTCAGCCTTGTCAAGCGCCTCAAGCTCCTTCAACTGCTCGAGAACAGCCTGACCAAACGCCACTGATGAGCGCACAAACGCATCGAAAACATCAGCCATCAAGGCATCCACCAACGATTGGCGATTGCGGCAGAAGCTCAATATCTTCAATTCCTTCAAAGCAGAGCGAACGGCACCGTCGACAGAGGGACCTGGCCAAGTGCCTTCCAGGGGCAAGGTTCCTGCGATCACCGCCTGATACCAGGCTCCCCAGCCCTCGATACGCTCCTGCAAGTCACCATGCGGCATTTCAACAATTCGATCAATCCACTCGGGTGGACACTTGTTGACGAATGAGAATGCATCGCTGAGCGCTTCAGGATCAAAGACCGCGCTCACGCCATACCTACTTTCATCAGTGCTTGGTCACATGGCTCAAAAGGCAATTCGATGGGCAAGGACTCAATGCCTTGACGCAGTTTATGGACGCGAGCGACCAAGTCAGCCACCGCTTCTGCCGAACGATCCAGGGATGAACGGGCGACTGCGAGAAAGTCTGGCGTGACCCAAAGGTGCGTTCGGATCTGATCGTCTAACGACTGCCGGTGCTGTTCCAGACGAACGCCATACAGCTCAACATGGCTCTCAATTCTCGCGACATCAGCCAGCAGAGCATCAACATGGGCACGTGTTTGAGGAGCCGGCACCATCACGGGCCGGTCAGTGTCCTCTTCCATGAAATGGTTGGCTGTAACTGCGAGGTATTTCTTTCGATCGGACCAGTTACTGAAGTGCGACCAACCCTCAGGAAATGACAGGCGAAGCGAATCAAGCTCCAGAATTGAAAAGCCCCTGCCTGCATTGGTGCGATCCTTCAACACCACACGCCGTCCGAATTGATTCTCTGTGAATGCATCTGGTGGAGCGAGATACAGAGGTTGACCATTACGCATAGCTGGACGTGTTTTCGTTCCGGAAAACTCGGTGCCATCGACCCCGAGGAACACAAGGTTTCCTTCTTCGTCACGCTTTTGGGCGCGATTCGACTGGTCGCGCTCAAGGCGGCGCTCAAGCGAAACAATAAGCCGTGTGACATTTTCGGGCTGTACCACGCCAGATGCAGCAACACGCTGCGCGAACCACTGCGCAACCTTCTCATGGTCTTCCGGCCGATTCCAGACACAGTGCTGCATCAGCCAGCAGTCCCAGATGCTCACGTGGTCACGCCCATGGGTCGCCGCCGCAGTTCGTAGCAATCCAGCCAACTGGCGCCAGCGCCGATCTGAAACTGCAATCCCCTCAGCTGCGCACCAGTCGCGAAGGTCAGCCAACATTTCCAATACTTCGGTCGGCAAGATCACGCGCGCGGCGGCATCTTTGACCAGTTGCAGAACCGCAGCATCCAACCGCAATTCATCGCTGAGAAGTTGTGCCTCTCCCGTTCGATGAGCCAGCAACGACCCGAAGCCTTCACGGGACACGGTTGACACGTGCACCCGTATCAGAAAACGATCAAACAAGGCTTCGAGTTCCGGACCTTCCGGCAGTTCATTGCTCGCAGCAACCACGCCGACCAAAGGTGTGCTCAACCGCTGCGTACCGTTGTCGAACTCTCGCTCGTTCAACAGAGTCAGCATCGAATTGAGAATTGCACTATTGGCTTTAAATATCTCATCCAGGAATGCGACCGATGCCGTGGGCAGATAGCCGCTGATTTGTCGTTCGTAGCGATCCTGCTCAAGCGCCTTGAGGGAAAGTGGCCCAAACAGTTCCTCGGGCACACTGAATCGAGTCAGCAGTCTTTCAAAGTACTGCCCATCCTTGATCGCGTGGTTCAAGCGGCGCGCTACCATGCTTTTTGCCGTGCCGGGCGGTCCCAGCAGCAGGGTGTGCTCACCTGCCAAGATCGCAAGCAACGCCAGACGCACCGGCAGATCTCGCTCGACAAGTCCGGCCTGAAGGGCGTCTCTCAGCTGGCGGAGCTTGTTTGTGTCTATTCCTTGGACTTTAGTCATATCTTTTCATCCTCTCTGAACTCAACTTTGTGTCGGTATTTAGGCTATTCGACCGAGCAAACTACTTTCAAACGCGACGGCACTTTCCTTGCATCCAGAGCCACTATGCCGAGACCATCGTGGAAAATATCCGTTTGAAAGAAGAGTTCGCAAACAATGAAAAAACTAGAGGACGCCATTCGTTTGGCGGTAGCCGGCTTTGATGGTGGAGCGGAGGCACTTTCCACGCACGTAGGCATCGGAGCACAGGTGCTTCGAAACAAGCTCAACCCAAACAACGACAGGCATCACCTATCTCTAGCCGAGACAGTGCGGGTGGTTCACGCCACCAGTGAACTCGGTGTGGTCCACGCATTCGCAGAAGAATTCGGAGGCATTTTCATTCCGCTAGGCCAGGCTGGAGACGCTCGCACGTCTGCTGTTCTGGCTGACATCAGCGCCATGTCAGCAGGCTTCGGCGACCTGATTCGAGAGGTCGCTAGCGACATCAGTGACGGCGTACTGACTCGCAATGAAATGCGACGCATCCAGGACGAGGCGATGGGGCTGCGGCGAGCACTCGGTCAGTTGATGGCGGACTTGGAGGCCATGCAAATGGCATCGACTCACTCCTCTTAACTCGCTGCTCGCAGCAAGCTCGACGTCACAAATGTGAACCCACGCGCAGTGGCGTAACGTTCCCCTCACAATGCTGCCACCGAAAGGCTAGCTCGTGAACGCCCTGACTTTCCCGCAGGCCAGCGGCCGGGCCGGATTGCCTGCCACGGTGACGCCGGCCGGCACATCGCGGGTGACCACGCTGCCTGCGCCGATGACCGCGCCGTCGCCAATGCGCACCCCGGGCAGGATCAAGGCGCCGCCGCCGATCCAGACATCACGGCCGATGGTGATCGGGCGGCCGAAGTTCAGGAAGACGCCGTCACCGAGGCGGATGTTGAAGCCGTAGTCGCAGTGAAAGGGGGCGAGGACGCACACGCCCTCACCCACATGGCCCAGGCGCTCGTGCAGCATGGACTCGCGTGCCGCAGGGGCCAGGCCGGGCGTGAGGTTGTAGCGGTCCAGCCAGGCCTGGTTGGCCTGCAGATCCTGGCCCAACTCGGGGTCGTTGGCGGTGTAGAGCTCGCCGGCGAGCATGAGTTGTTTCTGGGTCTTCATGGCGTGGGGCGTTGAAAAGGGGCTCATGGAAGCAATTGGGGCCTGAGGGCTGACAGCCACGAAAGGCCCGCGGCGCCGGGCCCGCCCATCCTAGGCCCGGTTTCGCCCGGGCAAACCCTGATTTTCCAAACTGATCGCCCCATTTCCCGAATCAATTGGACGGGCGGTGGCCGCGCGGCCAACACTCCGCCCGCACCGACGAACGATCGAGTGCACAAGCAAAAAAATACGGAGACACAACTTATGTCCACTGTGATGACAGGCGAGCCCGGCCGCCTGAGCGGGGCCGAACCCGGCTTCCTCGACAAAGAGCGAATCATTGCCGCCTCCGGCTTCAACCGCTGGCTGGTGCCCCCGGCCGCCCTGGCCATCCATCTGTGCATCGGCATGGCCTATGGCTTCTCGGTGTTCTGGCTGCCGCTGTCCAAGGCGCTGGGCATCAAGGAGGCGATCAAGTGCGGGCCCGATGTGG
>Ga0187843_10001208_pt1 | contig 16656 bp, 13 predicted proteins | sample SpaLakP09_SKY_43_FD_134516 | JGI IMG/M metagenome (GOLD analysis project Ga0187843, IMG submission 134516) | Oligotrophic lake water microbial communities from Sparkling Lake, Wisconsin, USA - SP09_SKY_43 | ecosystem: Environmental > Aquatic > Freshwater > Lake | place: USA: Sparkling Lake...
GCGTCTGCGCCTGCAGCTGGCGGTGGCATGGCCAGTGGCCGAGCCCGTGGCGCTGTCAGTCGTCCTCGCCCCGCAGCGCCCGGGTCCCAGGCGAGCAGTGCTGCCCCTGCCCCGCCACGGCCCTTGTCGGCACCTTCCCCTGTTCCCTCCGCACGCACCAACCCCTTCGGGGCGTTGCAGTAAACCCGTTCAACCAAGGAGTCCGGCCATGGCCAAAAAAGACAGCGTTCAACAGCGCCTGGGGCGCGTTCGTCCTCCCCGCGTTCAGCTCACGTATGACGTAGAGGTCGGAGATGCCATCGAGCAAAAGGAGATTCCCTTCGTGATGGGTGTGATGGCCGATTTCACCGGCCAACCTGATCCTGACAAGCCACTGGCCAAGCTCAAGGATCGCAAGTTCGTCCAGATCGACACGGACAACTTCGACGAAGTCATGGGTGGCATGGCGCCGCGCGCCAGCTACCGCGTGGCCAACCTGCTCTCACCCGAAGGCGGTGAGTTCGCCGTGAATCTGACCTTCGAGGCCATGGACGACTTCCGTCCTGAGGCTGTGGTGCAGCAGGTTGAGCCGCTGCGCAAGTTGCTGGAGGCGCGCACCAAGCTCTCCGACCTGCGCAACAAGCTCGCGGGCAACGAGAGGCTCGAAGACGCTTTGGGCGAAGTGCTGGGCAACACCGAGCAGCGTCGCTTGCTGGAAGCAGAGACCCAAGTGATTTCTGACGTCACCAACCAGGAGTGAGCCATGAGCGCCCAACTGCAATCCAACGGTCAGCCTTCAGTCACAGAGACCCAAAGCCTGCTCGATGACATCGTCGCGCGCAGCAAGGTCGCCAAGACCGACGTCGAACACGCCCGCGCCAAGGACATCATCGGTGAGCTCGTCCGTGAAGTGATGGCGGGCACAGTGACGGTGTCGGACAACCTGTCTGCAAGCATCGATGCGCGCATCGCTGACATCGACCGCCTGATCTCGGCCCAGCTCAGCGCCGTCATGCACGCGCCCGAGTTCCAGAAGCTGGAGTCCACCTGGACCGGCCTGCAGTACCTCTGCAAGCAGACGTCCACCGGCGAGCGCCTGAAGATCAAGCTGCTCAATGCCACCAAGAAGGACATGGTCAAGGACTTCAAGACCGCCATCGACTTCGATCAATCCACGCTGTTCAAGAAGGTGTACGAAGAAGAGTTCGGCACCTTCGGTGGCGCGCCCTTCGGTGCCCTGATCGGTGACTATGAAATCGGCCGAGGCGCAGAAGACATGTTCTTCGTGGAGCAGATGGCCCATGTGGCGGCCGCCGCCCATGCGCCCTTCATCTCCTCAGCCTCGGCCGAGCTCTTTGGCCTCGAAGCCTTCACGGAGTTGGGCAAGCCCCGCGACCTGGCCAAGGTGTTTGACACGGTGGATTACGCCAAGTGGAAGTCATTCCGCGAGTCGGAAGACGCCCGCTATGTGGGCCTGACCGTGCCGCGCTTCCTGGGACGCTTGCCTTATGACCCCAAGGAGGGCACCAGCACCGAGGGTTTCAACTTTGTCGAAGATGTCGATGGCAGTGACCACAGCCGCTACCTGTGGGTCAATACCGCCTATGCCATGGGCGCGCGCCTGACGGCCGCCTTCGAGCAGTATGGCTGGTGCGCGGCCATCCGGGGCGTGGAGGGCGGTGGCCTGGTCGAAGACCTGCCCACCCACACTTTCAAGACCGACGACGGCGAAATTGCCCTGAAATGCCCGACCGAGGTGGCCATCACCGACCGCCGTGAGAAGGAACTCAGCGACCTGGGCTTCATCCCCCTGGTCCATTGCAAGAACACCGATTACGCCGCCTTCTTTGGTGCGCAGTCGGCTCAGAAGGCCAAGAAGTACGACAGCGATGCGGCCAACGCCAACGCCGCCTTGTCGGCTCAACTCCAGTACATGTTCGCGGTCTGCCGCATTGCGCATTACATGAAAGCCATGATGCGCGACAAGGTGGGCAGCTTCGCCAACACGCTGGATGTCGAGCGCTATCTGCACAACTGGCTCATGCAGTACGTGGTGGATGCGCAGGACGCCTCTCAGGAGATCCGTGCCCAGAAGCCGCTGCGTGAAGCCAGCGTCGAAGTCAGCGAAGTCCCGGGGCGCCCCGGCTCGTACCGCGCGGTGGCTTTTGTGCGCCCGCATTACCAGCTGGACGAACTGTCGGTGTCGCTGCGTCTGGTTGCCGAGTTGCCGCAAGGCTCGAAGTGACCTTTCCCACCAGCTCGACCGCGGATGGATGCATCCGCGGCGGCACAACAACACAGGAGTGAGTCATGAAAGACATTTACATCAAGTTCGGCAAGCCGCTGAACGGCAAGGAAATCAAGGGCGAATCGCGTGACGCCGGTGCTGGCACCCAGCACGCTGCGCCCTGGTTCGAAGCCATCAGCTGGAACCACATCATCCGCCAGCCCAAGTCGGCCACGGCATCCACCGCCGGTGGTCACACCGCCGAGCGTTGCGAGCATGGCGAAATGATCTTCACCAAGGATCTGGACTTGGTCAGCCCCCAACTGTGGGAGGCCTGCTCGGCCGGTACGCTGTACGACGACGTGGAGATCCACTTCATGCGCGCCAACGGCACCAACGACCGCGTGCTGTACCTCAAGATCCAGCTGAAGAAGGTGCTGATTTCGCAGGTGGTGCCTCAGGTCGAGTCGGAAGGTCTGCCGACCGAAAGCTTTGGTCTGCGCTACTCCGCAGTCCAGTGGACCTACACCCAGCAGACCATGGACGGCAAGTCCAAGCCGGGTCAGGTCGCTTCCTGGAGTCTGGCCACCAACAAGGCCGCGTTCGACGCGCCGAACTGAGTCTGACCTGAGTCAGGCGTCAAACCTGGGGTCGGTGTGGCCCCAGGTGATCAGGTTTTTGCATCCGGCGGATGGTGCGTCGGATGCTTTTTCTTTCCCCCGGGAGCCCTGGATGTCATCCTCCTTGCGGATCCGTCGCAGCTTGTTCGATCGCCTGTTGGGAGCGCATCAGGATGTGCCAGATGGCGTGATGCCCACCTACACGCTCGACCAATTGCGTGACGCCGTGGCCACCGACCTGGAGCGCCTGCTGAACACGCGCACTGCGTTGCATGCCGACAGCGAGGCCTTGGGCCCTCATGCGCGCCGCTCGGTGCTGAGTTTCGGTGTGCGTGATTTCGCCTCACGCGTGCTGGCCAGCTCCGAGGACCAGCGCCACATCGCGCGCAGCCTGGTGCAGGCCATTGAGCGCCACGAGCCTCGCTTGCGCCACGTGAATGTCGATTTCCGAGTGGACGCCAGAACCGGCACGGCGCTGCAGTTCACCATCCGCGCGATGTTGGTCGTGACTCCTTTGAAAGAGGGAGTGAGCTTTGATGCGGTGCTCTTGCCCGCGGCCTCCCGATACCACGTCACCCAGTCTCGGTTCATGCACGCCGCGTGAGCCTCGCTTCACGCGGACCCACAGTCATCACCGTCACCGTCCCCCGCCGCTCCATGGACGACCTCCTACCCCATTACGAACGCGAGCTGGCCTTCCTGCGCACCCGCGCGGCCGACTTCGCGCAACGATATCCCAAGATCGCGGGTCGCTTGCAGCTCTCGGGGGATGTCGGCGATGACCCTCATGTCGAGCGTCTGATGGAGTCCTTTGCACTGCTGTCTGCGCGCATCCACAAACGCCTGGACGACGACTTTCCACTGTTCACCGAAGCCTTGCTGGAGGTGCTGTATCCGCACTACCTTCGGCCATTCCCCTCTTGCGCTGTGGCGCGTTTCGACCTCAGCGCCCAGGCCTTGCAAATGAGCCAGCCGGCCATCCTGCCGCGTGGCACCGAGCTGACCTCGCGCCCGGTCAAGGGGGTGCCTTGCCGATTCCGCACCAGCCAGGCGACCACGCTGTTGCCCTTGCGCGTTGCCAGCGTCAGCTTCCGACATGCCTTGGGTGCGCCGGCTGGCACGCCCTTGCCGCAGTTGGCCACCTCGGTGCTGTCCATCACCCTTGACAAGCTGTCGCCAGCCTTGTCGTGGCATGCGGCTTTGTCGGCCCCTCTGCGCATTTACCTTGACGGCGAGGCATCCCAGGTCAGCGCCTTGCGCGAAGCCCTTTGCCGCCAGGCGGTGGGTGTGATGTGGCAAACCGACGCAGGCCGGCCGTGGCGCCACGCGGCTGAAGGCGCGGTGGCCTTGCCCAAGGAGGTGGGCTTTGCCGAGGACGAGGCCCTCATCGATTGGGACGATCGGTCCCATCCAGCATACCGGCTGCTCTCGGAGTACTTTGCCTTCCCGGACAAGTTCCAGTTCGTGGACCTGCCGGCGCTGTTCTCAGGCCTGCGCGGGCAAGACGCCGCGGGAGAGGGCGTCGGGGGAGAAGGCGGCGCAGCATCGCGCTTGACGGTGCATGTGCTGGTCGCAGGGCTGCGCGCCGATGCCGATGCCAGCCGCTTGCTGGAGGCCGTGGCCGTGCACAACGTCGTGCTGGGTGCTGCGCCCGTCGTCAACCTGTTCCGCCAGGCGGCCGACCCGATCCGCATCACCCACCAGCAGGACAGCCATGCGGTGGTGGTCGATGGTCGTCGCGCCCATGGTCATGAGGTGCACGCCCTGGAGCGGGTGTACCGCGTGCGCCAGACGGCACATGGCGATGTGATCGACGAGGTCAAGCCCTTCTTCTCGTTGCAGCATGGTGCCCTGTTGGCCGACGATGGCCTCACGCCGCATGGCACCGCCATGTCGTCGGGGGAGCCAAAGGATGGCACGCCTTGCACGATTCCCGCCTATTGGCAATTGCACCGTGACGAGGATCTGGCCGAGCGCAGCCCCGGCCATGAGCTGCTGCTGACGCTGGTCGATGCTGACCAGCGCCTCACCACACCCGCGGTGGAGACGCTGTCGTTGGACGTGCTGGCCACCAACCGCGATTTGCCGCATCTTCTGGCGCCCGGCACGCTGGGCGGCGACTTGTTCATGAGTGGAGGAGGGCCCGCGCGCGAGGTCGCTCTGTTGCGCAAGCCAACGCGCAGCCACCGTGTGCATCGCGGTAAGGGCATGTTGTGGCGGCTGATTTCACACCTGTCGCTCAACCACTTGTCGCTTTCGGGCGGTGGCATTGATGCGTTCAAGGAACTGCTGCGTCTCTACGACCTGCCGCACAGCCTCAGCAACCGCCGGCAGGTGGAGGCGCTGGTGGCGATCGAGTTCAAGCCGGACACTTGCTGGCTGCCTGGTGAGCCATTTGCGACTTTCGTGCGCGGCACCGAGGTGCGACTCACCGTCGATGAGCAGGGCTTCGTGGGCACGGGTCTGAGCCTGTTCGCCACGGTGCTGGACCACTTTTTCGGGTTGTATGTCCACATCAACAGCTATGCCCGGCTGACCGTGCTGTCTGCACGAACCCATGAGGAGTTGATCGCATGTCCACCAAGACATGGCGCGCGCCCCTTGCTGTGATCCCGCAGCTCCTGCACGCGCCTCAGCAGTTCGGCTTCTTCCAGGCCGTGCGCCTGCTGGAGCGCTGGGTGGGGTTGGAGCGGGTGCAGTTTCACAATTCTGTGTCGCTGAGTTTTCCTGCCAGCGAGATTGAATCCTTGCAAGCCCACTGGAGCTCGCCCGAGGTGATCGGACTGTCGATGCTGGACGTGGGGACGGTGTCGGCTGAGGGCGTGCAGCGCATCGACCTGACGCCTGCGTGCATGGGCTTGCTGGGTGTCGCGGGCGCTTTGCCCTTGTTCTACACCGAGTGGCTGTCCCAAGCGGAGCTCAAAGGGCGCCATGCTGCTGCGCGTGCGTTCCTGGATGTGTTCAGCCACCGATCGGTGACGTTGTTCTACCAAGCCTGGTGCAAGCACCGCCTGGCCGTGCGCCATGAGCAAGAGGCTGCGCGCCACCGTGCGTCGCCAGGAGGTGCGCCTGCGCCGCGCGCACTGGTGTCCGAGGTGCTGGCTTTGTCGGGCGTGGGGCTCAAAGGCCTTCGGCATCGCTTGGGTGCTGACCGTGGCGGCGTGAGCGATGAGGCCCTGGCGTATTTTTCCGGCATCCTGCAACAGCGCACTTTGCCGATGGTGCAATTGCAACGCCTGCTGTCGCATTACCTCGGCGTGCCGCTGCAGATCGAGCCCTTTGTGGGGCGGTGGTACCCGGTGCCGGAAGCCGGGCGCACGGTGCTGGGCTCCTGCCCTGCTGCCTTGGGCTCGGCCGCGGGCGCAGGGGCATCCGGCATGGGGCTTTCCGGTGTGTTGGGCCGTTCTGCATTGCTGGGAGAGCGGGTTTGGCAACGCAACCTCTGCGTGCGCCTGGTGCTGGGGCCCTTGGACCACAAGCCATTTCTGCGCTTTTTGCCCGGTGGCGTGGGAGCCCAAGCCCTGCGTCAGTGGCTCGGCCTTCTGCTGGGGCCAGCCCTGGAGGTGGAGGTGCATGTGCAATTGCGCCGCGAGGAAGCGCGAGGCAGCGCACTGCACTCCCATCGCTCACCACTGGCTGGGCGCCTGGGCTGGGACACCTTCCTCTTGACCGAGCCGGCCTCCTCCGACAGGCAGGACGTGCATTACCTCATCCGCCCCGGTGAAGCCGAGCCGGTGGTGGGGCGCGGGGCGGATGCTGCCATCACGCCACCTTCGTCGCTTTCCGCTGCGCCTGCTGTGGCTCCTGCGCCGACTGCGCTGTGTTCGGAGCCTGCGATCGCACCCCAACCGCTTGTTTTTTCCTGAACACCATGTCCCATTCTCTCGAACTGCTGATCGCCAAGCTCAATGACGCCACCCGACGCGCTGCCGAACAGGCCGTCGTTCTGTGCAAGCAGCGCGGGCACCATGAGGTGGATCTGGAGCACATCTTCCTGGCCTTGCTGAGCCAGCCCTCCAATGACCTGACTCTGCTGTGCCGCCGATTCGGTGTGAGCCTGGAGGGTTTGCGCGAGGACTTGGAGGCCGAACTGCAGCGGGAGTCACGCCAAAGCACGCGCCCGCCGGTGTTTTCGGCGCATGTCCCGGTCATGTTGGAGCAGGCCTGGCTGATGGCGTCTCTGGCGTCGCCGCATGGCGGCATCCGCAGTGGACACCTCTTGCTGGCCTGGCTGACGGAGCCCACGTTGGCCCAGTTGTCTGTGCAGGCCTCTGCCCGCTTGCGACAGTTCCCGCTGGCCGAGCTCAAGCACCATCTGGCCGATCTGACGTCTGCATCTCCGGAGAGCGCGCCTGAGGTGTCAGCCAGGTTCACCGAGCCTCTGGACGAGGGAAGTGACCGTTGTGTCCAGCCAGCACGCACGGTCGCGCTTGACCAGTTCACCACCAACCTCACCGAACGCGCCCGTGAAGGGCAGTTGGACCCGGTCATTGGACGCGATGCCGAGATCCGTCAGGCCATGGACATCCTGTTGCGCAGGCGCCAGAACAACCCCATCCTCACCGGTGAAGCGGGCGTGGGCAAGACCGCGGTGGTCGAGGGCCTGGCCTTGCGCATCGCCGCAGGCGACGTGCCGCAAGTGCTGCAGGGTGTGGCCATCCATGTGCTGGACATGGGCCTGCTGCAGGCCGGGGCCTCGGTCAAAGGCGAGTTCGAGAACCGCCTGAAAAACGTCATCGACGAAGTCCGCCAGAGCCCGCACCCGATCATCCTGTTCATCGACGAGGCGCACACCCTGATCGGTGCGGGTGGCCCCGCCGGTGGCGGTGATGCTGCCAACCTGCTCAAGCCCGCCTTGGCTCGGGGTGAGTTGCGCACCATCGCGGCCACCACCTGGAGCGAGTACAAACAGCATGTCGAGAAAGACGCGGCCCTGGCGCGCCGCTTCCAGGTCGTCAAGGTCGAAGAGCCGAGCGAGCCCGTGGCTGTGGCCATGTTGCGCGGCATGGCGCCCTTGATGGCCCAGCACTTTGGTGTGCAGCTGCTGGACGAGGCCATCACCGAAGCGGTGCGCCTGTCGGCACGGTACATCAGCGGTCGACAGCTGCCCGACAAGGCCGTGAGCGTGCTGGACACTGCATGTGCCCGCGTGGCCCTGGGGCAGCGCAGCACGCCCGCGGGCATCGAAGACACCCGCCGCAGCCTGGCGCAGGTCGATGCCGAAGCACAGGCACTGCAGCGCGAGCTGGCTGCGGGTGTGCACTTGGCGTCGGACGGCGCCCAGTCGGCCTCCCATGCGGCTCGGCTTGACGTCCTTGGCATGCAGCGCCTGGACCTGCAAGCACGCCTGGAGGCCGATGAGGCCCGTTGGCACCTGGAGCAACAGGCCGTGCAGGACATCCTGGCCTTGCGCCAGCGGGCCGACCAGCAAGCAGGTGGTCTGAACGATGCACAGCGCGCCGAGCTGCGAGGGCTCCAGGCCCGCTTGGCGGATTTGCAGCGTGGCGCGCAGGCTGGCGATCACGTTGACGCTCAGAGCGGGCCACTGGTCCCTCTGCAGGTGGACGCCCAGGTCGTGGCCGACATCGTGTCATCGTGGACGGGCATCCCCCTGGGCAAGATGGTGCAGGACGAGGTCGCCGCAGCACGTGGCTTGTCGGCGTCGTTGCAGGCCCGCGTCATCGGGCAGGATCACGCGCTGGAAGCGATCGCGCAGCGCGTGCGCACCGCCTTTGCCGGGCTGGAAGACCCGTGCAAGCCGCGCGGCGTGTTCCTCTTCGTGGGCCCCAGCGGCGTGGGCAAGACAGAAACGGCCCTGGCCCTGGCAGACAGCCTCTATGGTGGCGAGCGCAACCTCATCACCATCAACATGAGCGAGTACCAGGAGGCCCACAGCGTCAGCGGCCTCAAGGGTTCACCCCCGGGCTACGTGGGCTATGGTCAGGGTGGGGTGCTCACCGAGGCGGTGCGTCGCAAGCCCTACAGCGTGCTCCTGCTTGACGAGGTCGAGAAGGCTCATCCAGACGTGCTTGAGATGTTCTTTCAGGTCTTCGACAAAGGCCGCATGGACGACGCCGAGGGGCGCGAAATCGACTTTCGCAACACACTCATCATCCTGACCTCGAACGCGGGCTCTCAACAGATCATGCAGGCCTGCTTCGTCCACGATGAGGATGCCGGCGGTGCCGTCATGAAAGCACCCGAGGCCATGCCCGATGCCGAGACCCTGGCCGAGGGGCTGCGCGGCGTGCTCTACAAAACCTTCAAGCCAGCGTTCGTGGGGCGGACGAAGGTCGTGCCTTACTACCCACTGCACGACGACGTGCTGGCCGAGGTCGTCCGGCTCAAACTTGATCGCATTGCTGCGCGTGTGCAGGCTCAACACCAGGCCGATTTCACCTATGACGACGCCTTGATCGACACCGTGCTGGCCCGCTGCACCGAGGTGGACACGGGCGCCCGAGCGGTCGATCACATCCTCAATGGCGCGCTCCTGCCAGCCGTGGCCGACCACGTGCTGGCCCGCATGGCACAGGGTGCGCGCTTGGAGCGCATCGCGGTGAGCACCGATGCCCAGGGCGATTTCACGTTCCAGGTGGATTGAGTCGGTCGCTGCCCATGCATGCGTGGGCGGACGTCAACCCACATCAACCCACGTCAAGCACCAGCAAGGCCTCATCGCGCCAGTAGGTGGCCGCCGCATAAAAACCCTCCCACACGCAGCCGTTGCAGCCACGCCCGCAGCAGGTGGTGGGCTCGGGCGGCGGGGGGCGCAGACGGACACCCTGCGTCTGCGCGCGTGACTGCAGTGCTGCAAAAACGGCTTGCGCCGCGGTCAGCTCAAACATGGGCTGTGTGAACAAGGTTTGACTGAAGAACGGGTCTGACACGGGGCGGGGTCCGGGGAGAGTGGCAGCAGGCAAGCGACACAGGTGGCATCTTAGCCAGCCGGGCGGCTGTTGTCGGCCCGCGCTCGTGGCATAGTCAAAGCGTGAGCCTTGACACCCCTGACAACTCCGCTGCAGCTGCCATGCCCGAGAGCCCCATGCTCGCGGTCTATGGTCACACCATCACGTGGCGCCACCTCATCTTGACAGCGGTGTTGCTGATCTTGCTGATGTCGGCGCTGGCCGTGGCTGCGGGTTGGTGGGCCTGGCACCACCTGGCCGTGAACGTGGCGTTGCGCGAGCAGCAGGCCCTGGTGCGTTTGCCGGACGCGCTGTCGGTGCGTGCCGAGCTGACGCGGCAGGTGGCCGTGCGGATCGACCAGACTTTGCCGGTCCGGGTGCCCATCCAGCAGGACCTGCTCATCCCCATCAAAGACGCGATCCCCGTGCAGGTCAGCATCGACACGGTCTTGCCCATCCGGCTGGACGTGCCTGTGCGCCAGACCATCCACCTCGATCAGACGGTCGACATCGACACCCAGGTGCGCACCCGCGTGCTGGGCTTCAACCTGACCTTGCCCATCCAGGGGCGCGTGCCAGTGAAGGCTGAGGTGCCGGTGGACATGGTCATCCCGGTGCACAAGGACCTGCCGGTCGCTTTCACCACCTTGGCCCAGGTGCGCATCACCGAACCGCTGCGCACCCGCATCGACACCGTCATCGAGACCCAGGTGCCCATCCACGAGGCCATGCGCCTGCCTATCACCGAGCCCGTGGCGGCCCGGCTGACATTCCCTCAGCAACAGGTTGAGGCGGGCCTGGACCTGATGGACCTGACCGTGCCTTTCGAGGCGGTGACCATGGCCTTGCGCCGCAGCACGGGTGTCAAGCCGTGAAGCCTGCAGCGGTCGCGCATGGTGTGCACCCGCCGCGCGGCTGGAACCGACCCGTGCGGCCAGTGGCTCTGGTGCTGGTCGGTGCTGCGGTGTTGCTCGTGTGGGGTGGTTTGATGTGGGCGACCACCTGGTACGTCTATGCCAGCTGGGACGCCATCGTCGATTTGCGCGAGCATCGGGTCACACTGCGCTTGCCCGAAGGCTTGCAAGCCTTGGCCGACGTGCCGGCGCCCCTGCAGGCTCGGGTGAACCTGGCGCCGAGGGTGACCGTGCCGGTGCGCCAGACCTTGGCGGTTGAGGTGTCTGACAGCCTGCAGGCAAGGGCCCGCGTGCAAACACGGGTGCCTGTGGACACGGTGGTGCACGTTGAGCAAAGCGTGCCTGTGCGCACATCGTTGCAACTCCGTGTGCCGGTGGTGAGTTGGTTGCCCCGCTTCGAAGTCACCGTCCCCCTGGTGCTGGACTTGCCGGTCAAGCTGGACGTGCCGATCAAGGTTGATGTGCCGCTGGACCTGGATGTCCTGGCCAGCGGCGAGTTGCGCGCACCCTTGCAGGTGCCATTGGACGCCAACTTGCGTTTGCGCCCCGAGGTGAGTGGGAACGTGCAGGTGGGCATCAGCCGGCAGATGGCTTTCCGTCTTCTGGGACCGATGGCGCCCATGCCTGTGTTGATCGAGCACGCACGTCTGAACCTGCCCTTCAGCCAGCCGCGCCTGCGTCAGCACGGTGATGGCCAGGTCCACACGGCCGCCCACTGAGGGGGATCCCAGGGACACCCCTGCAGCTGACCGTGTCGTTCGTGACATGTGCACGCCCGTCTTGGCGGGGGCGATCTGCCAGCACGGCGTTTATCCCGGTGTGTTTTGCGTCGCTCGGGGCCATAGTTGCTCTGTGGGGGATGGCGGCATCTCCTGTGATGTGGCTAAGGCTGTAGGGGAGTGGCGGGTGTGGGTGCGGCAGTGATGCGGTCGGATGTGGGGATGTCGGTGGAAGCCGAGCACGCTGAGCGGGTCGAGCACACCTTGGCGCATGGCTTTCCGGCGCTGTCCTTCCCTGAGGCGCTCGAAGCCCAGTTTCAGCAGCAGGCCGAAGTCGGTCGCCGCCGGGAGATCACAGAGGCGGGGCTTGCCGCGGTGCTCTTGTTTGCAGGCATGGTCGTGGCGGACGTGCTGTTGACGCCCGACACCGTGAAGTTCGCCCTCTGGGTGCGTCTGCTGGTGTTTGGGCCTGTCGTGCTGGCCGGATTGGCCTTGCTCAATGTGCTGCGCATTCCCTGGCTCACCGAGTGGCTGATTGGCCTGGCCGGCATGTTCGCGGTCGCGCTGACGGCCGTGATTCTGTGCCAGGCGGAAGGGCGCTGGGCTGTGGCGCGGCTCGTTGAAATCAACATCATCGTGGTCTACACATGCACGCTGGCGCGATTCTGGCCAGCGCTGACCCTCGGCGTGTTCACCTTTGCGGTGCAATTGGGTCTGGCCACCACCCTGCCCGATTTCACAGGTGTGCTGGGCATCAACACAACCCTGCTGTTGGCGGCCGTTGTGGTGTTCACGCTGTACGGCAACTACACCCTGGAGCGTGACGAGCGCATGGCCTACCTGCTGGCGGAACGCGAGCAGGCGTTGCAAGACGCGCTGCACACCTCGCACCAGCAACTGGTGCGCATGGCCCGGACCGATGCCCTGACCGACGTGGCGAACCGACGTCACGCGGAAGAGTTTTTGGCCCAGACCTGGGCACACGCTCAACAGCGGCAGACCCCAATGGCATTGGTCATGATCGACATCGACCACTTCAAACGCTTCAACGACCACCACGGTCACTTGAGTGGCGACCGGTGTTTGCAAGCCGTGGCTCGGGCGCTGAGCACTTGCTCGCGCCGTGCTGGCGATCTGGTGGCGCGCCTAGGGGGCGAGGAGTTTGTGCTCATCATGAACGACATCGACCACGCTTCGGCTCTGAACGTGGCGCAGCGCATCCAGGCCGGCGTGCAAGCGCTCGGTGTGCCCCATGGCGGCGCGCCCGGCGTGCCCGTCGTCACAGTCAGCGTGGGCGTGGCCTCGATGCGGCCCATGCCGGGCGATGATGCCTTGTCGTTGATGAAACGTGCCGACGACGCCCTCTATGCCGCGAAGGCGCAAGGTCGAAATCGCGTCTGCGACATGGGCCATGACGGCGTGATCCGCTGCGCGCCGGCACGTGGGGAGGACTTGACATGAGCATCGTGATGGCCGTGCGCAACTGGGTGCGCAGGGATCATCGGCAGCCACTGTTGCGCTTTGACGATGCACAGGAGCAGCGCTTCATCGACAGCACACAGGACGCGCGCATCCTGCACTTCATGGTCAGTGGTGCGGTGGCTCTGGTCATCTTCAACATGTTCTTGCTGTCCGACTGGCTGATGGCGCCCGACACGCTCTGGCTGGCGGCCCGATTGCGGCTCTTGGTGTTCACCCCGGTGGCCTTGGTCGTCTTGTACCTGCCTTGGCGCCGCATGGACCTGGTGAAGGCCATCCCAGCACACGTGGTGGAGTGGGCCATCGTGGCCAGTGGTGTGGCGGCAGCCTTGTGCTTGACGGTGGTGCTCGTCGTCACAGACAGTCCTTATGCCGGCATGTACCGCTGCGGTCTTTTGCCCATCCTGGTCTATGGCACGCTGGTGCAGCGCTTCCGCTTCCGATTTGCATTGGTGTTTGCCGCCAGCGTGGTGGCCTGTCACCTGGCATCGCTGAGCCTGGCCATGGGGCCGCCTTCGCCATACCCTGAAATCGAGTTCCCCGCCTTTCTGGTGCTGTTGGTTGTGGCGGGCTACACCTTGATCATGAACTTTCGCATGGAGAAGGAAGAGCGCCATCGCTTCCAGCAAAAGGAGCGTCAGGTCGTGCTGCGCAACGAGCTGGAGGCATCGCGCGCGCAACTGGAGGCGTTGTCGCGTCAGGATGCCCTGACCGGCGTGCCCAACCGCCGTCGATTTGACGAGGTGGCCCAATCGCAATGGCGACACCATGAGCGTTCGGGCGAGTGTCTGGCTGTGTTGTTGGTCGATGTGGACCACTTCAAGGCCTACAACGATCACCACGGCCATCCAGCGGGTGACCAATGTCTCAAGCTCGTGGCGCAAGCCTTGCAGACTGCCTTGTGCGAGCCTGACGTGGCCCTGGCCCGCTGGGGCGGCGAGGAATTCATCGTCTTGCTGCCGCACGCAGACGTGGCCTTGACCGCGGCTGTCTCAGCCCGCTTGTGCGCCGCGGTGCGCATGCTGGGCTTGCGCCACGGCGGCGGGGGCGTGAACGGCGTCGTGACGATCAGCGTGGGTGCTGCACTGGCCTGCCCGTCGATCGACCGCAAGCAACTGGCTGCGGTGGCGGGGCTGGCCGATGCGGCGCTCTACCAGGCCAAGCGGGATGGGCGTGACCGACACAGCATGGACGCCGACAGCCGCGATCGCTGCTGAGGATTGAAGCGAGTGGTTCAAACCTTTGTGACTGCCTTGGCTGGAGCCTTGGCGTCTCGCAGCACCGCGAGGGCTTCTTGCGACCAAGCCACCCAGCTGGCCTCGTACATGATCCCTGTCTTGAGGATGAGGTGCTGGATGCGCGCTTCGCGGGAGAGCTCGGCCCCGGCTGGGAAGTCGCGTCCCTCGATGGCCTCGTAGGCAGCGAGCTTTTCTGCGTGCAGGGCGGCGCGCCGCTCGATTTCCTTGTCCAGGCCCAGCGGCCCGACGACGGCATCGGCGCGCAGGCGGACCATGAGTTCGTCGCGCAACTCGACCATGGGCGCAGGCTCGCGGGCCCAGCGCTTGAGCTCCTTGCGGCCGGCCGGACAGACCTGGTAGAGCTTCTTGCGGGTGCGGCCGCCGTCAGGTGCGGCTTGCGAGGCGATCCAGCCTGCGGCCTCCATGCGGGCCAGCTCGCGGTAGATTTGCTGGTGGGTGGCGCGCCAGAAAAATCCGATGGACTTGTCGAAGCGGCGGGCCAGGTCGTAGCCCGAGGAGGACTTCTCCTGCAGCGAGGTCAGCAGTGCGTGGGCCAGGGACATGGCGTGCAGTCTAAACGGCGGGCCCTCAGGTATGCAACCAGTTGCATAGAGGCGCCAAATCTCCTACATTCACGGTTCGCGGTCATGCAACTGGTTGCATAGTTCTGCACGGCAACGAATGGCTGCCGCAACGTTCCCACCACATCCCCCACAACGTCCCCATCCAGGACACCGAGCGAGACCCCCACATGAGCGCCTACCCGCACCTGCTTGCCCCTCTCGATCTGGGCTTCACCACCCTGAAAAACCGCGTGCTGATGGGTTCCATGCACGTGGGCCTGGAAGAGGCCAAGGACGGCTTCAACCGCATGGCCGCGTTCTATGCCGAGCGCGCCCGCGGTGGTGTGGCGCTGATGGTGACCGGTGGCATCGCGCCCAACGACGACGGTCGCCCGTACCCCGGTGGTGCCCGCCTGGCCACGCTGGAAGAGGCCGAGCAGCACAAGGTCGTGACGCAAGCCGTGCACGACGCGGGCGGCAAGATCGCCCTGCAGATCCTGCACTTCGGCCGCTACGCCTACCACCCGGGCCTGGTGGGCCCGAGCCCGATCAAGGCCCCGATCGCGCCCATGGCCCCGCGTGAGCTCACCACCGATGAGGTCAAGCGCACCATCGACGACTTCGCCCACTGCGCCAAGATGGCCCAGATCGCCGGCTACGACGGCGTCGAGGTCATGGGCTCCGAGGGCTACCTGATCAATGAGTTCATCGCCGCGCGCACCAACCAGCGCACCGACGAGTACGGTGGCTCCTACGCCAACCGCATGCGCTTCCCCGTGGAGATCGTGCGCAAGGTGCGCGAGGCCGTGGGCCCGAACTTCATCATCATTTACCGCCTGTCCATGCTGGACCTGGTCGATGGCGGCTCCTCCTTCGACGAGGTGGTCGAGCTGGCCCAGGCCGTCGAGGCCGCAGGCGCCACGATCATCAACACCGGCATCGGCTGGCACGAGGCCCGCATCCCGACGATTGCCACCAGCGTGCCGCGCGCCGCTTTCGCCTGGGTGACCGAGAAGCTCAAGGGCAAGGTCAAGCTGCCGCTGATCACCACCAACCGCATCAACACGCCGGAAGTGGGCGAAGCCATCCTCGCCAAGGGCCAGGCCGACATGGTCTCGATGGCGCGCCCGCTGCTGGCCGACCCGGACTTCGTCAACAAGGCCGCCGCGGGCAAGGCCGACGAGATCAACACCTGCATCGGCTGCAACCAGGCCTGCCTGGACCACACCTTCAGCGGCAAGATCACGTCCTGCCTGGTCAACCCGCGTGCCTGCCACGAAACCATCTTGAAGGTCGAGCCGCTGGCATCGACCCAATCGGCCAAGAAGCGCATCGCCGTGGTGGGCGCGGGCCCTGCGGGCTTGGCCTTCGCCACCACCGCCGCACAGCGCGGCCACGACGTCACCTTGTTCGATGGCGCCAGCGAGATCGGCGGGCAGTTCAACATCGCCAAGCAGATCCCCGGCAAGGAAGAGTTCTACGAGACCCTGCGCTACTTTGGCAAGCAGATCGAACTCACCGGCGTGGCGCTCAAGCTCAACACCCGCGTGGGCGTGGACGAGTTGGCCGCGGGCGGCTTCGACGAGGTCGTGCTGGCCACGGGCGTGGCGCCGCGCACCCCGGAGATCGAGGGCGTGGACCACCCCAAGGTGATGAGCTACCTCGACGTGCTGCGCGACAGGAAGCCCGTGGGCAAGCGTGTGGCCGTGATCGGTGCCGGTGGCATCGGTTTCGACGTGTCCGAGTACCTGACGCACGAAGGCACCAGCCCGGCGCTGGACGCCGAGAAGTTCTACGCCGAGTGGGGCATCGACACCAGCTATGCCGAGCGCGGTGGCATCAAGGCTCCGCACCTGGACACCCCGCCGCGCCAGATCTACCTGCTGCAGCGCAAGACCAGCAAGGTCGGCGACGGCCTGGGCAAGACCACAGGCTGGATCCACCGCACCTCGCTGAAGAACCGCAACGTCGAGATGATCGCCGGTGCCACCTACCGCAAGATCGACGAC
>Ga0187843_10001214_pt1 | contig 16624 bp, 14 predicted proteins | sample SpaLakP09_SKY_43_FD_134516 | JGI IMG/M metagenome (GOLD analysis project Ga0187843, IMG submission 134516) | Oligotrophic lake water microbial communities from Sparkling Lake, Wisconsin, USA - SP09_SKY_43 | ecosystem: Environmental > Aquatic > Freshwater > Lake | place: USA: Sparkling Lake...
GGATCCCTATAGTGCCAGCAAAGCGGCCACCGAAATTCTCATCAGCTCTTATCGGGACTCCTTTTTTCAAAGGCACCCGGTTCGGATTGCGTCCGCCCGATCCGGAAATGTAATTGGCGGTGGTGATTACGCGAAAAACCGTATTGTGCCGGATGCATTTCGTGCACTTCGGGCGGGGAGACCGATTCCAGTGCGAAATCCTGCGTCCATCCGCCCTTGGCAACATGTTTTGGAGCCCACGGCCGGCTATCTCGCTCTGGCGCTTCATATCTCCAGGGATCGAAAGAAGGGTCGAGCGTACAACTTTGGGCCATCTCCAAGGAACCAGAAGACGGTTGCTGCCCTTGTCCGTCAGATTCTGAAAAACTGGCCGGGACGCTGGCGACGCATTCGGGAAAAAACCCCACCCCATGAGGCAGGTCGTCTGCAGCTTAATAACCAGAATGCCTTGCGGGAGCTTCGATGGAGACCACGGTTGAGCTTTGCCCAGTCCGTCGCCATGACCATGGATTGGTACCGAGCATCCATCCAGCCGAACTTTGATGCCTTTCAGACCTGCCGTCAGCAAATCAAAGAATATTCGGACTTAAATCCAAGATGAACCAAAGTAGCGACCCCAAAAAAATTAGGCAGGAAATACTTCGTCTGACACGCGAGTATTCAAGAATTACCCATGCCGCCCGGCGGCCGGGGGATGATCCCGCCTGCTCCCCGTTTGTGTCGGGTGAGACAATAATTCCCTACGCTGGTCGCGTTTTTACAGAGGATGAGGTTGAGGCGGCAGTTTCCTCCACATTGGACTTCTGGCTGACGTTGGGTCCAGAGGGGGAGGCTTTTGAGCATGAGTTGGCTTCGTTCCTGGGTGTAAAACACACTCTTTTGGTCAACTCAGGCTCCTCAGCCAACCTACTTGCGTTGACAGCCTTGACGAGTCACAAGATTCCGGAAAAAAGAAGATTACGGGCTGGGGACGAGGTGATCACCTGTGCGGCCGGCTTTCCCACCACGGTGGCACCGATCCTTCAGAATGGGCTGGTTCCCGTGTTCATCGATAATGATCCTGTCACCGGGAATGTCCGAGCGGAGCAACTGGAGATGGCATTTCAGGCAGGTAAGACCAAAGCGGTGATGATGGCTCACACCCTTGGGAACCCTTTTGACCTTGGCGTGGTTCTATCCTTCTGTCGTAAGCATGACCTTTGGCTGATTGAGGATAATTGCGATTCCCTAGGAAGCACTTACTCCATGCCAGTGACAAAAGCCAAGGAGCTTGGTTTTTCGGAAAACTCACCTGGAATTCCGTCGGACGGAATCCACACTACTCGTTACACTGGGAGTTGGGGGGATCTATCCACCCAGTCTTTCTACCCTCCCCACCATATGACGATGGGAGAGGGAGGGGCGGTGAACATCGTGGTGCATCCGCCACTGAAAAAGCTGGTCGAAAGCTTCCGAGATTGGGGACGGGACTGTTGGTGTGCCTCAGGCCAGGACAACACGTGTGGGAAACGGTTTGACTGGAAGCTGGGTGAGCTTCCCGAGGGATATGACCATAAATACATTTACAGTCATCTGGGTTACAACCTAAAGCCTCTCGATCTTCAAGCCGCCATTGGGCGTGTTCAGTTAAAAAAATTACCCGATTTTATTCAGGCACGAAAAAACAATTGGGAGATCTTAAGGCGGGGACTTGATGAGCTCGGGGATATATTTGATTTTTCCCTGCCGACTCATGCGACAAAGTGGACTTCGGGCGGGGGCTTTTCATGGGATGCTAAAGGAAGCATGTCCGACTGCTCTTGGTTTGGTTTCATGATCCGAGTTCGCCCAAATGTCCGATTTAAGGTTCGGGACTTAGCAAAGTATCTGGATCAGCAAAAAATAGGCAACCGGATGCTGTTTGGAGGGAATCTGACGCGGCAACCTGTGTTTGTTCAGCTGAAAAAAGAGCGGCCAAATTCTTTCCGACAGGTAGGAGATACGAAGGGAGCGGATGAGATCATGAATCAGGCTCTATTTCTTGGCACCTACCCAGGCCTCAGCGAGCAGATGCTAAACCACGAAATCGAGATTATCAGGAATTTCGCCCGAAGTGTCTAATTCTCGAAAGGGGAAACACGACAATGTCCCTTTCCCCACTTCCCAAGGAAGATCTGGAGGCGGTGTTTTGCCAGGTCGGCAAGGATTGGGAGAAGTTGCGCGGGAAAAGCATCTTCCTTACAGGGGGCTCCGGTTTTTTTGGCAGCTGGCTTTTGGAATCCCTTCTGTTCTCCGAGGATCGGCTTGGCTTGGGGGTGAAAGTTTGGGCTCTCAGTAGAGACCCCAAGCGCTTCCGAGATAGGTTACCTCACTTGGCGGGTCACATCGCGGTTCAGTTGGTGGGAGGGGGGGTGGAAGGTTTTGCTCTTCCAAGAGGAAAGATGAATTTCGTTATTCATTCCATGGTGCCGGATTCTGAGATGCCCTTGCTGAAAATGGAGACTTGGTTCAGTGCGGGAACAGCGCGACTGCTGGAGTTGGCGGTTCGGGACAAAAGCGAGGGATTTCTTCTTTGCAGTACCGGGGCTGTCTATCAACCCCAAAACCGTCCCCTGAGCGAGGAGGATCCGCTTATCCCGCTGGCTGCGCCCCTCTCCTACGGTCGTATTCGTCGGCAGGTGGAGGAGCAGTGTCTAGAGCTTTGCAAGAGTCAAGGCATCCCTCTCAAGATCGCCCGCGGGTTCGCCGTTGCCGGGCCTCGTCTGCCGCTGGATGCGAACTTCGCATTTGGAAATTTTATCCGAGACGCCATCCAAGGCGAACCAATAAAGGTCAAAAATGGTGCGCCCTTCCGATCGTATCTTTACAGCGCAGATTTGACTATCTGGTTATGGAAGATCCTTTTGCAAGGAAGGGCCTTTATCCCTTACAATGTCGGCTCTGACACAAAAATCACAATATCCATGCTCGCCCAAAGGATCGCAACAGTAACGCGCCTTGCAAATAATAGTGGCGTACCGGAAACCAGAGAGCCATTGTCCGACTCCGACAAGGCTTCTGCCGTCTATGTGCCCCAAACGCAAAGAATTACTTCTGAAATGAATCTTGCCAAGACAACGTCCTTGGATGAAAGCATAAATAAAACGCTGTATTATGCTCGCTCGGCTAGAAAGCCAAATTAAGCAAAGTATTTAAATGAAATTGTCTGATTACGTAATTAACTTTATTGCCGCGAAAGGGGTCAAGCAGGTCTTTTTACTGACTGGCGGAGGTGCAATGCATTTGAACGACTCCTTGGGAGCATCCAAATCTGTCCGCTATGTGTGTTGTTTGCACGAACAAGCATGCGCAATCGCAGCGGAGGCTTATGCAAAGTATGACAATCGGCTGGGAGTCGTTATGGTAACGGTTGGACCCGGCGCCACCAATACGATTACGGGCGTATGTGGAGCATGGCTGGACTCTACGCCAATGCTATTTTTGTCCGGTCAAGTAAAGCGCGCCGACCTAAAAGGGAATTCTGGAGTCCGAAACCGCGGAGTTCAGGAAATTGACATAGTGAGCCTTGTAAAACCAGTCACAAAGTATGCAGTTCTTGTAGATGACCCAAATTCAATCCGTTATCACCTCGAGAAAGCGGTTCATCTAGCATTTCACAAGCGCCCGGGGCCAGTGTGGCTCGATATTCCGCTCGACGTACAGGCAAGCTCGATTGACCCCCTACAACAAAAAGGTTATGAAATTAAGAGCCAGTATTCACGAGAAGAAGATCGCACCCTTGCAAAAAAAGTAAAAAAAACAGTTAAGCTATTAAATCAGGCAGAACGCCCATTTTTGCTGTTTGGAAACGGAATCCGAATTTCCGGCGCAAGAAAAGAGTTTTTAAGAACCATTAAAAAGCTTGGGCTACCTTTTGGACTGACTTGGCCGGCGATGGACCTAGTTCCAGATGGGCACCCATTGCTTGTCGGGCGGCCAGGGCCGATTGCTCCCCGTGGTGTGAACTTTGCCTTACAAAATAGCGACTTTCTTCTCATGGTTGGGACCAGAATGGATCTCGTGCTGACGGCTTTTTCTCCTGAACGCCTTGCCCGTTCCGCTAAAAAAGTCATGGTCGATATCGATAAAAACGAAATCGCGAAAATCGGACATATTATCGATGTCCCTGTATGTGCAGATGCCCGTCGTTTTCTCAAAAAACTGCTTTCTCAATCTGGGATTAGAAAAAATAAGAAATTAGATATTTGGCGTGAGCGTTGTAAGAAATGGCGCAAGAGATATCCTATTTTACTGGCTGAACATCGATTAAGAAAAAAACCTATCAGCATGTTTTATTTTACGGAAATTCTATCCAAAGCGTTGGCACCTGGAGATTTAATAGTTCCAGGAAGCTCTGGAAATGCGATTGAGACTTTACTGTTGGCATTTAAGACAAAAACAAACCAAAGAATTTTTATCACAACAGGGCTTGGACCTATGGGATTCGGTTTGCCGGCAAGCATAGGAGCATGCCTTGCCCACAAAGGAAGAAGGACAGTGTGTGTTGACGGGGACGGCGGATTTCAAATGAATATTCAAGAACTTGAAACCCTTGCCAGATTAAAATTACCGGTAAAAATATTTGTGATTAATAATGGCGGGTATGGCTCCATAGTGGCATCTCAGAAGGCATATTTTGGTCGACTCACCGGTGCTGATGCAAGTAGTGGAGTCACCCTTCCGGCTGTTATTAAAATTGCACAAGCCTACGGGTTATCCACCTTTTCTATAGGCAGCCAAGAGAATCTTTTTTCCAAAATAGAAAGAATCCTCAAGCATCCTGGGCCAGTTGTTTGCGAGGTTAAAGTGGTACCTGATGAGCCGCGAAACCCTCGGGTTTCATCCATGCAAAGGCCTGATGGAACCATGGTATCAAGGCCGCTCGAGGATATGTATCCGTTTTTAGATCGAAAGGAGTTCTTGGAAAACATGATCATACAACCGGTAAAAGAGGAATGAAAAAAAGATTAAAAATCCTTTTCGTGGGACTCGGAGCGATTGGGCAAAGGCATGCAAGAAATCTTCGAAGACTTCATGGAAAAAATATTGATCTTTTGGCCTATCGAACATCGCGGCGGACCCATGTCCTAACGGACCGTTTAGAAGTTCGAAAGGGGGGCAATCTTGAGAGGGATCTAAACATCAAAACCTTTAGTAAATATGGAAAAGCACTAGAACAAAGGCCTGACGCCGTTATAATTTCAAATCCCAGTAGCCTACATCTCCGGTGTGCTCTTCGCGCAGCGCAAAGAGGATGTCACTTATTTATCGAAAAGCCCTTGTCGAATGACCTCAAGGGAGTCGACAGTCTTATAAAAGTTATTAAAAAGAAAAAACTAATCAGCCTAGTTGGATTTCAGTTGCGTTTTCACCCGCTTCTTTTGTATGTCAAAAAACTAATTGAATACAAAAAGACGAACAACATAATCTCAGTCATATGCGAATTTGGAGAATATCTTCCTGATTGGCATCCCTACGAGGACTATCGCAAGAGCTATGCGGCTAGGCAGGAGTTGGGTGGAGGGGTGCTCCTGACTCAAATCCATGATTTTGACTATTTGGGCTGGCTCTTCGGTTGGCCTACGAAAGTCTTTTGTTTGGGCGGCAAGTTGAGCAAACTTGAACTTAGTGTCGAAGATACAGCCAACACTCTTCTAGAGTGTGGAACTGACAAAAAGAAAATCCCGGTATTTGTACATCAGGATTACATACAAAGACCTAAGGTCCGAAGATTTAAAATTATTACTGAAGACAGCCTCATTACAGTAGATCTTATTTCCAATGCGCTATCAATTCATCAAAAAAAGAGAGGGACAACAAAAAACATTCAGTTTTCAAGGGACAGCCGAAACCACCCTTATCTAAGCGAAATGAGGCACTTCCTCGCGTGTTTACGTGGCAAAGAAAAATCAAGAGTCTCAGTTGAAGAGTCAGTTAAAAGCCTTCGGGTTGCCATCGCGGCTAGTCAATCTTTGCAAAACGGGAAAGCTGTCTTGGTATGAGCCTGCATCCGCAAGTAACCGAACTTTTTAGTTTAGCAGGAAAAGTCGCAGTTGTGACTGGGGGTGCTGGTTTGTTAGGATACAAGCATTGTGAAATTATCGCTGCAGCCGGGGGAATTCCCGTTCTGCTTGATTTAAACTCAGATAAGATCAACGACTGCGTGACCCGGCTAAACAGGCAGTTTGGAGTGCGAGCCTTTGGCATGCAAACTGACATTACTCGTACGGAGGAAGTTAAAACTGCGTTTCATACTATTTTAAAACACCACAATCAAGTCGACATACTTATCAATAATGCAGCTATTGACGCCAAAGTGAGTGGGCAAGAGAAAAAGGGTTTCGAGCGCATTGAAAATCTTTCAATGGAAAAATGGGACATAGAATTAGACGTTGGATTGAAAGGAGCATTTATCTGCTCTCAAATATTTGGCGCTGAAATGGCCAAAAGAGGTACTGGTGTGATCTTAAATATTGGCTCCGAATATGGCGTTAATGGTCCTGACCAACGACTCTATTTTGTTGAAGGATTGGAAGAGGCAGAACAACCGGTCAAGCCAGTAACCTACACAGTTGTAAAAAGCGGTTTAATCGGGATGACTCGTTATTTAGCCATATATTGGGGCGGCAAGGGAGTACGAGTGAATCTCGTATCTTTGGCGGGTGTTCGCTGTGGTCAATCGGAAGAGTTTGTGAAAAGATATATCCAACAAGTTCCGCTCGGCCGAATGGCTGAACCAGATGAATACCAAGGTACAGTTTTGTATCTTTGTTCGGATTCTTCAAAGTTTTTAACGGGCGTAAATCTTGTCATCGATGGTGGCAAAAGTTGTTGGTAATATGAATTAGTAATGAATGCCCCCAAAGACCATCTTTTGAAGAAATTAGAAGCACTGCTAAATCAGTCTTCAGCTAATATTAAGCTAAAAGAAAAAACTGCTTTCGATAAAGAGCTTCAGGGTAACAAAAATGTTTTAATTTTTGGAGCAGGAGGTCTTGGAAAAAAAAGCGCGAAAATATTAAATAAAGCGGGGTACAACATATGTGGATTTATTGATAATAATTGGAAAGATAAAGGCTCAGATTGCGATGGAATAAAGGTTTACAGCCCTCGCGAGGCGTGGAAAAAATACGGTAAAAGTGTAGGCGTGGTTGTTGGTATTTATAATGGGCAAGCAACCGAAACAATGGGTGATCGATTAAGGCCGCTTGTGAAAATTGGATTTTCGAAAATAGCTCACATTGGGTTATTTGGCTGGAAATTTCCACCCTTACTGCTCCCGCTCTACTCCTTAGATCGGCCCTCCAACTTGTTGTCGCATAAAAAAGAAATTATTGAGGCTTACCACTTATTTAAAGATTTCGAGTCCAGAAAGCTTTTTGTAAATCATATTGCTTGGAGGTTAGATCTTGATTTTAATCACTTGCCAAAACCTACAAAAGAAACAATTTATTTTAATAAAAGATTAGTCTTACCTCATTCAGGAGAATATTTAATTGATGGGGGTGCTTACAATGGGGACACCCTCAAAAGCTTTTTAGCGGAATTTGGAAAAAAAGGTTATTATAAAATTGCATGTTTCGAGCCAGATCCCAAAAACTATATAAAATTGCGCAAAACTGCTGTCAAATTAAGATCGAGGGGACAGCCGGTTAAGGTATACCCGTACGCTCTCGGTCAAAAAAGTTCAAAATGCCGAATTGAGGGATCGGGACGCCCTTCTTCGCGGGTCGGCATTGGCAACACTATTGTCATATGCAAAACAATTGATAGTTACGCCGAGGAGAAATTTAAACCTACTTTTATAAAACTGGATGTTGAGGGGCATGAATTATCGGCTCTTCAAGGAGCTTCTCAGACAATTAGAAAAAATAAACCAGTCTTGGCGATAAGTGCATATCACCGGCAAAACGATCTCTGGAAAATTCCCCTAGCCATTTTTAAAATGCAGTCGGAATATATATTCCGTCTTAAGCCCCATGTGGCGGATGGTTGGGACCTTGTGCTTTACGCGGTGCCTCAAGAACGCCTTAAAAGGTAAAGGGAACCGTGCAAAAGTTAAATCAATTGGAAAAGCTTTACCCAAAGCGAAGCTGCCCTGTTTGTTCAAAAAAGACATCTTCCCTGCTTTATAAGAATCGTTTTGTAGCCATAAAGCAAACAGCGCTCCTTGAGGGCTACAATGTGGTGACCTGTCGTTCATGCGGAGCTTCGTTTGGCGACCGCTTGCCGCCTGAGTCACGTTTTCGCGAATACTACTCAAAGACTTCTAAATATGAATATTCTTTTCGAGGTGGGAAGCAGCACAAGGAGGAAGTCGACAGAGCAGAAAGCCTGGCCAGGTGGTTAGTCAAAAAGATTCCATCGCAGACTCCTATCCTTGACATCGGATGTGCGACAGGGGAGTTGTTACTAAAATTGCGACGATTCGGTTTTAGAAACCTAACGGGTTTAGATCCCTCAAGAGACTGTGTTGAGCTAGTGCGGGAAAAAAATGGCCTAAATGTTTTAGAAGGATCTTTCCCGGCAAAAAATTTAAAAAGAAAACGGTACGGAGCGATTCTTCTTAGTGCAGTCTTAGAGCATATTCCGAACACAGAAGAATTTATGGAGTGCCTAGATGAATGGCTTCTTCCCTCTGGCTTTGTTGTTATTGAAGTCCCGGATCTTGAATACTTTTATCTATCAAATAATGCACCTTTCCAGGAATTAAGCACAGAGCATATCAATTTCTTTGGCGCTGCCTCACTTCGAAATCTCATGGGGCGTTTTGGTTTAACCTCATGTTACGAAAGGCATTTTATGTGTCCTGTGGGGCCAGGTGGTTTGACAGGCTCAGTCCTGACAATTATCTTCAGGAAAGGATCTTCAAAATTATCCGTAGTTAAAGAAAACACATCAAAAAAAGCTATGCAAAGATATCTGATTAAATGCAATAAATTAATGCTCGATGAGCACACAAAAGTAAAAAAATTAGTAGCTTCACGAGAGCCAATTTTTGTGTGGGGGGTGGGAACGTTGACCCAAAGGCTATTAGCCAAATGCAACCTTTCAAAGGTCAAAATCTCCGCATTTATTGATTCTAATCCTCATTATATTGGAAAAGAGCTCGCAGGAATTCCTATTAAATCACCAAAAATAGCAGTACATGAACAATACCCGATTTTAATAGCATCCCACGGATTTAGAAGCGAGATTACAAAAACAATTCGGAAAGTACTTAAAATAAAGAATAAGATTTTAAAAATATGATCATTGATAAAAATATTTCGAAATATAGTGTTTTTTGTGAAGAATCAATTAATGAGGCTCTTAAAAGAATAAGCAAAACGGAAGGGAGAATTGTTTTTTTGGTAACTGAAAGAGGCGAGTTAGATGGGGTTCTAACGAACGGAGATTTCAGGCGATGGATAAGCAATAATATAGATTTTGATGTCACTAGACAAGTATCTCAAATTGCAAATAAAAACTTTAAGTACGCATCCGTCACTGATGACGAAGGAAAAATCTCTGCTCTTATGGGCGATCACACCTGCTTGCCGCTTGTGGATGAAAAAAAGCACTTAGTTGCCATTGCGCGAAAAACTAAAGATGACTTTTTCGAGCTGGGAGGACGGCTTATAACAGACAGCTCACCAGTGTTTGTCATTGCAGAAATCGGTCTGAATCACAACGGAACATACGAGAACGCAAAAAAACTTATCGAAGCAGCGGCAGAGGCTCGCGTCGATTGTGCAAAGTTTCAAATGCGCGATCTTCAATCCTTATATCGGAAAACACATCATTTCCCAAATTCTGCAGAAGATCTCGGAGCCCAATACACCTACTCACTTCTCGAGAAATTTCAACTCAAAGTTGAAGAGATGTTTCAACTATTCGATTACTGCAAGAAACTTGGGCTTATCCCAATTTGCACCCCTTGGGACCAAGATAGTTTAAGTAACTTGGAAAAATATGGAATGGCAGCCTATAAAGTCGCTTCTGCTGATCTGACAAACCATGAATTATTAAAAAGCCTCACAAATACAGGCAAGCCACTATTATTGTCTACAGGAATGTCGCAAGAAGTAGAGATTGTCGAGGCGGTAAATATTTTGAATGAGGGTAGATCAAAATATATTCTTCTGCACTGCAACTCAACCTATCCAACGCCTTTCAAAGATGTTCATCTTCGATATCTTTCGCGATTAAAAGATATTGGGCGCTGTACCGTCGGCTATTCAGGGCATGAAAGAGGCTATCATGTTGTTTTGGCAGCAGTTGCCTTGGGGTGCCGAGTGGTAGAAAAACACATCACCTTAGATAAAAACATGGAGGGTAATGATCACAAGGTCAGCCTGCTGCCATCGGAGTTCTCAGAAATGGTCAAAAGTATTCGGGAAGTAGAATCAGCACTAGGAGATGCTGGTCAGCGAAAGCTTGGACAAGGGGAAATGATGAATCGTAGCAACCTTGCCAAAAGCCTGATAATCAACCGCGACCTGGACATCGGGTCAATTATTACACCCGCAATGATTGAAATAAAAAGTCCGGGAAGAGGGGTTCAGCCCAATCGAAAAAAAGACCTCATTGGGAAAAAAACCAAACGCAAATTTAGAGCGGGTGATTTTGTTTTTGAAAGCGATCTTAAGGATGATATTTCAAAAGCTAGGCCATACAAATTTAGAAGGAAATGGGGGGTCCCAATTCGATATCATGACTATAAAAATATCATGATCAAATCGAATCCAGATTTCCTTGAATTCCATTTTTCTTTTAAGGATCTAGATGAAAAGATTGAAGATCATATGACAAATAAGTTAAACTTGGATTTCATCGTACATAGTCCAGATCTATTTGAGGGAGATCATTTATTAAATCTTTGTGCAGAAGATGAAAACTACAGAAAGCGTTCAGTTCATGAGTTACAACGCGTAATTGAAACGACACGAAAATTGAAGAAATACTTCAAGAATGAAAGTGATCGTACTTTGATTGTGGTGAGTCTTGGTGGCTTCTCGAAAGATAGCCCCCTCTCTGGCGAGCAGGTAAAAAAACAATATAAAATTGCTGCCCAAAGTCTTTCAGAACTTGACCAGAAAAGCGTTGAAATCTTACCACAAACACTCCCTCCCTTTCCATGGTATTTCGGCGGGCAACTTTTCGCTAATTTATTCGTTGACTCTGATAACACGGCTCAATTTTGTCAGGAATATGGTTATCGATTATGTTTAGACCTTTGTCACTCGAAGTTGACAACTAATTCTCGAAACCAAGATTACATAGAGTTTCTTAAAAGGGTTGGACCACATACAGCTCATCTCCATGTAGCCGATGCATTTGGCGTTGACGGGGAAGGAATGCAAATCCGGGAGGGAGACATGAATTTTCCTTCTATTGCGGAAGTTCTAGACAAATCATGTCCTGAGGCCTCTTTCATTCCCGAGATCTGGCAGGGGCACAAAAATGAGGGGGAAGGCTCTTGGGTTGCGCTCGAGAGACTTGAGGGGCTTTTCTAAAAAATCTGTTTACTGGGATGAATAAAAGAGCACTAATCATTGGTATAACAGGGCAGGATGGAGCATATCTTGCAAAAATGTTGCTCGCAAAAGGCTATAATGTTTTTGGTACATCGCGTGATCATGAGGTTTCATCCTTTAAAAACCTTAAATACTTACAGATCAAGGAACAGGTAAGCCTGACTTCTATGGTGACTTCCGACTTTCGGAGTGTCATCACTGTCCTTCAGAAAGCGAACGCAGATGAAATATACAACTTGGCTGGTCAGACATCGGTCGGCATGTCTTTTGATTATCCAGTTGAGACATTTGATAGTATCTTGAGGGGAACATTAAATCTGCTTGAGTGTATTAGAATACTAAAAAAGCCAGTCCGATTCTACAACGCTGGCTCGAGCGAATGTTTTGGTAACACAAAAAAGCCTGCGGATGAAAGAACTCCTTTTCAGCCGCGAAGCCCATATGCAACGGCAAAAGCGGCAGCCCATTTTGCAGTTTCTAATTACCGCGAATCGTATGGTATCTTTGCCTCGAGCGGGATTCTTTTCAATCATGAATCGCCCTTACGACCAGTTCGGTTTGTAACGAAAAAGATTGTTTCAATAGCTGTTCGTATCGCGCAAGGAAGCCGTGAAAAACTAACGCTCGGAAACTTAAATGTCGAAAGAGATTGGGGCTGGGCGCCCGACTATGTGGATGCCATGTGGCGGATTCTGCAACATGATGCTCCTGACGATTTTGTAATTTGCAGCGGACAGTCACATTCTTTGAAAGCTTTTGTTGGCGAAGTCTTTTCCTATCTTGGACTTGCTACAGGAAACTATTTGCAGATTAGAAAAGAACTCTATAGGCCATCTGATTTATCTCAAAGTTTAGGTAATCCTGCTAAAGCAAAAAAACTTCTTGGCTGGACAGCAAAAATGAGATTCAAAAAACTCATTGAGGAGCTGGTTCTTGCAGAAATAAAAAATCCAAGTGTCTTCTGAAAAGCGTAAAATATAAATTACGAGAAACTGACTTAGGTTTCGGAAATCTTTGTAGTGTCCAAGATTTTACATGGCAGTAATATTATTATTACGAAGACCGCCTTTAAGAAAGTTTCCGGTTCTAATAGGGTGATCAAGAACATGAAGTCCATAAATGTGATCATGCCAACCTCGTGGTGGATGATCTTGGCGTTTCGCAATCATATCTAGTTTTATTGTTTAAACTCAATTCAGAAATTGCAAGTGCTTCGCCAGCGTAGTTGTGCAGCCTCAACAAATTATTAATACCACCAGCATAAACAAATGAAGTGGGCAAGTAGCGATGAGAATTCTCTTTTTCAAAAACATTAAAACAATCTCTAGCGCAAAGGAGTAAATCCACGCCAACCGAAACGAAGCTCAACGGAGATCTCGGACTTAGGTCATTCACAGTAATATTAGCAAAAAGCCTTTGATACTGCCTGGAAATAAAATAGCAATTAAGAGTAATTTACTTTAAAATAAATTTTGATCAGACAAAAACTGCCCCTCTTGGCAAATCTCTGGATGATCACGAAAATCCAAAAGAAGTGGCATGCCAATTTCGGAATCGAAACCGAAAATATCAAACTTTATATCTGTAAATGCTGAAAACTTGGAACAAATGTCGCAAAGATTGAGAAGTCCTTCGCCACCAGCAACACCGAATTCTACAAAGAAAAGTTTAGTTATGCCTAATTTAGCAGCCTGAATCGTAGCAAGCCAGATGCCAAACGCATATCTACAAGAAAAGATAAAGTTATAACATATTTCTTTATGTTGAAAGGACTTCTTCGTGGCTCGCTATTAGCCGCAATTTCAAATTTAAGATATTTACAAAAAACGAATCGAAGTGATCGGGCAAGAAATGCTGAAAGCACTATTAGACCTAATAAGAATTCTGTCTTTAGAAGAAAAACTCTTTAGATAAAATAAATGTAAATTCAGTAAGCCTAAGAAATTGTCCTCTAAATTAAAAGGAAACCAAGCATAAAAACATAGTGCAAAAAACGGCAAGCATCTTATGATGTGGTTTGACTTAAGTATGCCATGCCTCAAAACGATGATAGTAAGCGCACTAGTTCCAGTATTTAATCAAGAAAAGTACCTTTCGGATTTCTTTCGGTATTTTAGTCTTTTGAAATCATCACGTCTCCAGGTGCTTTTCTCGGACAATAGATCCACAGATCGGAGCCGTGAAATCATCCGCGAGAACTTGTCAAAGCTACAAGGGTTAAAAGCAGAGCTATTTGAGCAGGATATTAATCTTGGTGTCGTTAAAAACGGAGAATTTCTTTGGGAAAAGTGCGTCACGGATTATGCTTTTTATGCGCATCCCGACGATCAACACGGTGCCGAATTTGTAGGCTCCTGTATGCAAACCTTCGAGGACAATTCAGATGTAATTTTATCCATGTGCCAATGTAAATTTATCGATGAGCAGGGAAGGCCCACTACTAGGGAACCTAAAGATACTGTTTTGTTGGATCCCCGTCAGATGAGTCGAGGGGCTTCGTTGCAGTACTTCATGTACGGCACTACGGGTCTTTTTATTTACGGGCTTTTTAACAAGAAGAAAATCGAACAACGAGGGATTCCCCTAACCAAGCTTTCTCATCACCCCTTTTGGGAGTATCCCGTAATCCTCGCTTGCTTCTTAAATGGGCCGGTAGCGGCTGTACCAGAGGCAGAATTTACCTATCGGCTCCATATCAATGTTGCTGCCGATTCGCCGCATGTGGACACACACCTGACTGGTCCCTCAGTTGTAACCGATGGCAACCCTTTACACGCCCACGCTGCCAGATTTATCGTCCGATTCTTGGAGATTGTAGATCTGTGTTCTCCGCGTGGCACTTGGGGAAAGATCATGGACAAATTCTGGCTATTGCTAGGAGCATGGCGAAGCGAAGGAGGAAGCGTGAACTGGGACTGGAGGGTCAAGAGGAGCCTTTGGCGCGATCTATGGGCGTTTGCTAAAAACAGTGAATGGAAGGAATTTCTGATTCTCGCCTCTTTCATTCCTCTCAAGATTCGAATCTTGAGGCTTTTGATTAAACAAAGAGCATTTTAACATTGGTGTCTTGAAACGAATCCTTTGTCGACTTGGGAAGGATCTTTCCTGGCTGCGCCCTTTCTCTGGGGTGCGACTGAAAAGATTCGGATGCGACCATGATGGCGGCTATGTTTTGCCAGCTGATTGCCTCGAAAGAATCGATGGACTGCTGAGTTTCGGAGTAGATCGGAACTGGTCTTTTGAGCGGAAGTTTCGACAGCGCCATCCAAAGAGCCCCTTACACGCATACGACCCCAGTGTTTCCGAGCGGATGTTCTATAGGGAAAAAAGGGCTACCTTGGTGCGGTTGTTAACCCTGCGAGGGAGCTATTCAAAATTTCAAGAAACCTCAAGAATTCTGGAAGACTTTAAACATACTTTTTCTGCGCCCGCTTGTCATTTTCGCGAAAGGGCTCATGACCAGATTCTTGGGAAGGGGGATTGTGATATGGGCAAGGCCTTCTCACGGTTGTCGGGATGTAAAAATCTTTTAATAAAAATGGATATTGAGGGAGCCGAGTACCGAGTTTTGCCTGATCTGATTAGCTTTGCATCAAGGGTCGCATATTTGACAGTGGAATTTCATGAAACTGGAGTATTCCGTAAAACCTTTGAAGAAATCGTGAGGAGTATCCAGAAAACTCATTTTATTGTCCACCTTCATGGGAATAATGGAGGCGAAGTGGCAAAGGATGGATTGCCTGAGTTGCTTGAAATTTCTTTTGTCAAAGGTAGGCCTCGTGGAAAAGACAAAGTTTCTGCCCTTCCAAACGACTTGGTTGATTCCTGTAACGTTCCGGGCAGGAACGACTACAAGATGTGCTGGGCTAGATAATAAACTGATTTCAAGGCAGATGATGAACCAACGGTTTTAGATTTAGTTAAGGCAACTTCTTATGAAAACGATAATAGTTGCTCAAGACCATCTGAAAGCAGGCGGTGCTGCCAAGGCAGCTAATCGCTGGGTTTATCTGCTTAGGCACCAAGGCCTAACAATTCAGCAAATCACCGGAGACGAGAAGCCCTTAAAGGGGGCTCTTCTGAGCGGTAAGCCACCCCGCGGGTGGGAGCGGATCCTCGAATGCTTTCGAGATTCGTCTTCTAGTAGGAGGTCAGAAGTTAACCGGCAACTCGCATCGATTTTATCGAAAGAGAAGTCAGATTTAGTCTGGTTTCATAACATTGCGGGCGGAGTAAAATGGGGGTGGTCGGAAGAGATGATCTCCATGGCATGCCAATATTCTCCCGTGATCTGGACCTTGCACGATATGTGGGCGCTTGGGGATGGCGAAGAAGGTTACTTTAATGAAACGAGCGTGCGGGGCGGAATTAAAGGCCCGAGAGTCCAAAAACTTTGTATGGGACTTGGTAAATATCCGATCGTCTTGACGGCGCCATCCAAATGGTTGGCGGATTTAACCACGGAGATGACTGAGCAAAAATGCTGGCTCTTGCCAAATCCAATGGATTTTCAAGTGTACTCACCGAGAGATCAGGCAGCAGCCCGCAGAAGGTTTGGGTTGCCGAAGAAGGGAGTGGTGATTTTAGCCGGCGCGGACTCACTCAAGGATGAGCGCAAGGGCTTTGATCTTTTACTGGAGGCGTGGGGCCAAGGAAGAAAAGGCGCTACTCTGGCCTTGTTTGGGCGGAATGGACAAGAGAAGGAAGGTATAGTGAGCCTTGGATCCATTGATACCGATGAGGCCATGGCGGATGCTTATCGAGCAGCCGATTTGTATGTGCATCCCGCTAGACAAGAAAATGCTCCATGCACGATTCAGGAATCTCTGGCATGTGGCACACCCGTGGTGGCGTTTGCGGTGGGCGGGATTCCGGAAATGGTTGTACCTAGCAAAACAGGGTTTCTGGCCGCCAGGCTATCTCCGGAATCGCTTGCCGAGACTTTGGCTTCAGCCTTGGCAGATCCAGAACAACTGAGGGAAATGCGGGAGCGGTGCAGAAAATACGCCGAGGAAATCTGGAGCCCGGAAAAGTTGATGAGGCAATTTGCAGAGTTGGCTCGTGGACTGATGGCCGAGAGCCGATAA
>Ga0187843_10001215_pt1 | contig 16622 bp, 15 predicted proteins | sample SpaLakP09_SKY_43_FD_134516 | JGI IMG/M metagenome (GOLD analysis project Ga0187843, IMG submission 134516) | Oligotrophic lake water microbial communities from Sparkling Lake, Wisconsin, USA - SP09_SKY_43 | ecosystem: Environmental > Aquatic > Freshwater > Lake | place: USA: Sparkling Lake...
AAACCGTTAAAAATAAAGGCTGATAAAGGCCCGTACCACATTGGCATCCAATTGATACAAAGCCTCAGCACCCGCGCCACTGGTTTTGTCAGTGACATTGCGGAAGTTATTGTAATTAAAAATGATGTGATCCCACTGCAGTGTCATTTCTGGCTGCATTTGCCGTGACCACAAGCCATAACTCGGCAGTTTATAACTCACCCCTAGCCCCGCAGTGACGTTACTAAAATCACTCAGCTCTTTGTCGCGAGCCATAAAATTCAACTGATTGGCGTAATCAAATAAGTCTTGGTAAAAACTGGCTTCGGTCTGTTTGTAATAACGTAACTTGCCTTCGAAGGTCCAGTCTTTGCCTAGCGGATGTACATATTCCAACTCAACGTCGTTGGCATTGATATCCCAACTGTCTTGATAATGACGCACGCTTAAACCTAGCGCCGCACGGTAAGGCAGGTAGTATTTGTTGACCAGTGACACCGCTGTAGCGTTACGAGTTCTTGGATACACTTCTGACTGATAGCTGTAACCTAGGGCTGCGGTCGGATCTTTAAAACGAACTTGCCGGTATGGGTTATTTAAAAAACCTTCGTCTAAATCAAATTGTAGGTTTAACGCGGCAATCCAGTTGGTCGAGATAATTTGGGTCAAACCAAGTTTGTAGTTGTAACGTCTCACTTGCTCTTTAAAATTGCTATCGCCATTTTTGCCGACTTCGTCATCGCCCAAACCTGTCTGCAGGCTCAACGTCGTTAAGCCACCAAAAGTGTCATGGGAAATGCCAAAAGTGATGGTTTTCGCATGATAGTCATTTTCATCACTGGTACTAAAGTTAGTGCTGATTAAGCTGTTGCCCGCGAGGTAATCGACGCCCAAATGTTTTTCAGTGCGCTCCTCGGTGTAAGCTGAAGCGGTGGCAACCACATCAATTGACGCGCCAGAGACGGTATCGATGTAATAATACCCTGCGACAGAAAAATCTTGCGCAACCTTGCTGCGAAGCATCACGGCGGGTCCATCGATAGAAACACCACCACCCGCATAAGAGTGGTACATCACATCAGCGCGATCTGAAGGCAACACCGATGCAAAGCAAGCTTGTGCGCACAGCAGTAACAAGCCAAGTGTGACTTTGAGTAGCTTAGTTACAGCCACAACCACCTCCACCTGCCCCACTCGCCCCTTTCGCGGCCTCACGGGAATCGCGGACATGCGTCACATGCTGCAATGCTGCAGGATGGCGACCAAAGCCCATAATCGGATCAGCAAGCTTATCCCGTTCATAAGGTTTGACCCAAGGTTCGATATTGGCGCAGCCACTCAGTGTGGCGCAAGAGAACGCCAACAGCAGTAACTTGCGCTTATTCTGCAAGTAAGCCATTGATATCATCCTCATATTTCTTTTCATAACCTGGTTGGTAACTGCGATGTAACGCCCGTACTCGACCATCTTTATCAATAATCACCGTAGTCGGCATCGCCTTGACGTCATAGGCCTTCGACGCGATGTTCTCCAGATCTAATAAGATTGGAAAGCTTACAGGGACTTCTGATAAGTAATTTTGCACGCCATCGGTTTCGGTTTCGACGTTGACACCAATCACTTGCACGCCTAAATCAGCATATTTCTTGGCCAATTCATCGAGTACCGGCATTTCTTGCCGACAAGGACCACACCACGTCGCCCAGAAGTTCACTAAAATCACTGAACCTCGTTGCTCGGTCAGGCGAAAGTTGCCGCCGGCATGGGCTTTTAAAGTGAAGTCAGGTGCCATCGGGCTATTAGCCACCGCCAATAATTCGGCGTTGGTGTTCAATGAGGTCATCGCCAACATACCTAACAGCAATCCAGCGACCTTGTGACGAATATTCATCCTATTCCCCTTTAGAAATAAACTGCTAAACCGAGTGCAATGTTCAGACTATGCTGACTTTTTTGCTCGGCTAATACCGAAGTTTCAAATACGTAATCTGACAAAATCAAATCCGCTGCAATCCAATCAGTCAGATAAACACGGAATTGGCTACCTGCTTGCAGTGCAAAGACGTTATCGCCAGCAAAATCAACATTACCACCGCCGACAAACACCGATAAGGCGCTGTTCATGGCGTAGTTGCGAGTTAAAAATACTTCCCCTGGGAATAACACATAACCCAATTGCGCGCCGTAATACTGCCATTGCCGCTGTTCATCAGTGAGCAATGGTGCAGCACCACTTAACTTTTCAAACGAGGTTAACCCGGCTTTGGCTTTGGCATAGTCAAAAGCGAAATAGAAGTCTTCATTGATGTGATAACCAAGCTGGGCCGCAGCCAAACCGCTACTACCAAAGTCATTCAGACTCAATAACCCGCCACGCACGGCAAACACAAAACTTTCATCATCCAGTTTGTCTTGCTCGACCGGTTCCCGCTCAATTTGCGGCTCAATTTTTAACGTTTGTTGCTGTGCGGCCGCAGGAGCAGCCATGCCAAACAACAAACTAGTTCCTAAACAAGCGCTTAGAAAAAGACGCTGAAGCCGAGTTTCCATGTAATGCTCTCATCGTTTTCGTTTCGGGATGTGCTAATCACGCCATGCCGATAGGCTGCGCGGGCGACAAAATTGCGGCTCAAGTAATACTTCACACCGACTTCGGCACTGGTAATCAGATCGCTGCGATCTGGTGTTTGCACCAAAATAGTTTTCGGATTGGTTCGCACCATACCACCGCCGATGCCAAAATAGGGGCTTAAGCGCCAGTGATCAAAAGGGGTCAGCAATAGACTGAGCTCAACCAGCTCAGTGTCTGCTTGACTACCGCTCGCCTGACCAAGACTCAATTCTGTACTGACCACCGAGCTAAAGACATAACCCGCACTTACTTGATAATAACTGGCACCGTTATAATCCCCGTACATAAAACTCGCATCCCAATTCCGGGCACGATATCTATCCAAGGAGTCGCCACTTTGCTGGTAAGGTGTTTTATCGGCATTGAGGACAAACGCTAAATTTTCGTCATCTAACCAGAGTTTTTCGCCGCGAAACAGCACCTGCACCCAATTACCTCGGGTCAATAACAGTTGCAGTTGTTCGCCTTTGATTGCAGAAACTTTGATGGGATAACCACTGCCAGGTCCCATGTGCAAATCGACAAATGCTTTATCGACCCATACACGGATGCCCTCGTCACTTGCTGACGAAGCAGTATCCGCAGCGATTGCAGCTTCAACTGTGGTTGCAGCGTCAGAGGCAACCGCTTGAGTTTCAGCATTGATTTGGGAGGTCCAAACGACTGACCATACCAGAGTCAGGGATCTGACCATTCCAAGCAATTTCATCATTCCGGCACCGCAAATGGAGAGTTATAGTATTGCGCGCCAATATCAAGCCAATCAGCGACGAGTCTGAGCTCCGCGTCGCTTAAATAACCTTGATGACTTCCGCCATTGTTAAATTTATTGAAGAAACGATTACTCCCGCGCGCGCTGCCGACAGCCATCGATGCACCGACACTCACCCGCGTCAAAATTGGGATTGGGTTGCCTTGATCATCCAGCACTAAGTTACCATTGGCGTCGCGCACAAATAGCGGATTGCCACTGGCATCCAACGCTGGCACTTGTCTATCAATCAATACGCCTTCCACCAATTCTTGGGCAAAATCAGCACTGACTAGTTCGCGATAACTGGTTTGATGACGCGCTTGTAAATCAGACGGTTGCCCCGTTAATTCCAGCTGACCATCCGGCACTTTCGCTTCGCCATCAGCATCACTGCGACTATGGCAACTGGTGCAAGTGTAATCAGTTAACACATCACCGGTGGTTTCGTCGCGGGTGACCCGCTCTAAAGTCCATAATGGCGCGATATGGGTTGGATAGTCGATGCGAATACGACAATGCGATTGCCACTGCGCAAAGCAAGGAGTGCCAACCGGTTGTTCGGTAGTTAAAGTGGTGTAGCTATTGCTGGTCGTTACTTCCGCTGTACGCCGCGCTGGATCTGTCCATAAATCTTGATAGTTTAATCCTTCGCTGAGCGGTTTTACCCCTAATAATCGAGCTGCCGCTTGTGCCATGGTCTCACCAGGTTGAGCCGGCATTGCCGGATTTGCATTTGGAAATGGCTGACTGGCTTGCGTAGCGCCGGCATTGACCGATGGCAATTCGCCCTCACCATTGTAGCGACCATGCGGCAGAGTGTTATTCGCTTGATGGCAGCCATTACAGCTTAAGGTCTCACCAGGACGTAAGGTGATCCACTGCTGATGCTGTGCCGATACTGATTTACCGTTTGCATCCAACAAGCTTAAAGCCAGTGGCACATTGGCTGGCACTTTCACTTTGACCGAACCATCGGGTTCAACAGGTGCAAACCCTAAAATGTCGCGCATGCCTTGGCGTTGGCTCACGCCAAAGGCAAAATTCGGGATGTCGAGCACTTCATCGGACGGTAGTGGCACGCCACGGATAAAACGCACATAACGCACCGGTCTGTTGCTGCTGCGCGTTTGCATCGGATCTGACAAACGAGCAATACCCGCCGTATCAGTGCCGGCCAAATCATAAACGCTGCGAATATTTAGAATGGCCACATTTTCTTGCGCCAATAATGGATCGATAGTTGGATCCGAGGGCAAATACACGCTCTTATTGCGCGCCTGCAATACCATAGGTTCACTTTGAATTTTACCTTCAACGCCAAGGCGCACTGGCACTTGGGTCTTCTTGATACTGTCAAATAACCACAAGCCATACAAAGGCGCGGCTAATGGCGCGGTGCTATCAACAGGTAACTGCGCACATGACACGGTTTGGTTATTTAACGTCGCTCGGCAAGGTGACCAGCTCACCAAATAACGCTCAGTGCCATCATGTAAGGCAAAAAAGCTATTGACCGCACCGGCGCGTTCCGCGCGTTGGGTATTATCAAAAGCCCATGGAAATAAAGGGGTTTGCGCCGTACCACTCAAGGTTTTGTTGAATAACGCTTGTGTGTTGTCACTGGCGTCATTAATGGCAATTTGCTGTGGCCAAGTGTTGTAATACGGCGCATTGTTCGTGCTTAACAGCACCGATAAACTGCCATCCGCAAGCACTTGCGGTTTAACAAATTCAACCCGATTTCGGTCGGCACCAGAAGTATGCGAATGCCAACCATATAACAATTCATTACGACTACCATCGGGGCGCATCCGGTATAAATTCAACATGTTGCGGTCAGATTGATTATCCCAACGCACATACACAATCTGGCCATCAGGTAACACCGTTGGCGAAATATCGTGGCTTAGGTTAAAGCTGATTTGCTCAACATTCCCCCCTTTGGCATCCATTACATGCAAATTAAAGGTTGGGCCATCGCGATCTTCATCTTGTGCCGTGTACTGCGGTTTGAATTCATCGAGCAGAATTTGCCGTGACGTCACTTGCCGCGTTGAACTAAAGACAATACGCCCGTCTGGTAAAAATGCGGGGTTGATGTCGTGGCCAAGTTCACGTTGTGCGGAGGTTGCCATCAGCGGGCTGACCAACTTAGTTTTCACATCGTATTTGTAAAGGCTCCAAGTGGGCTGATCTTCTTCATCGACATTGGGCAGCATCGGCGGGTGAACAGCAAATACTAAGGTGTTGCCATCTGGTGATACCGCGAGATCTTTCACATCGTACAACGCATCGGCAGCGAACATATCAGCTAGTAAATCAATCTCTTCCGACTGAGCGAAGGCGTTTTTCTTCAGGATTAACTTAGCACCGCCGTTAAACTGGGCAGGATCAAACAATTCGGTTTGCAAGGCAGCTTCGTCGCCATTGTCATCAAGAATGACTAATGGTCGCTCGATAAAAACTAAAGGGAATTCTTGGACTACGGGGTCAATAGGCTCATCCTGCACGCTGATATCCGCTTTACAGCCCACCAGTGTCACAGATAAAAGCAAAACAACTTTGGCTGCAAGCCGAAAACTGTGGTCGCATTTTTGAGCGTAATTTTTCATACGTGACCGATCCCTGGCACAGTTTGGAAACCCGCACTGCGTGTGCCGACAACTTTGGACAGTGGGAGTAAGTGTATATGTTGTTTCTGCAAAAAGGCAAATCGGACCTGATCTCAGCACAACATAGAGCTAATTAAGTCATTCTTTAAATAAACATTTTTTTACTAAAAAGTCTAAAAGTTTTTTCACATAAGCACTGAGAAAGTTAATATATGGAGGAAATATGCGCAAAGTGTTGAGGCTTTCGCCAGCGAGCTCGGCTTAAGCCAATCGCGTTCTTCACCGCAGTATCGCGCAAAATCGGCAAATTAGCCAATCTGAATGCATTGAGTTTGAGCGTTGCAACAGTGCGAAAATATCGGCAATATAGCGGTGTCGATTGATTTGTTGAGGTGTTAAGTGATTTGGCGTGTTGTACAAACCTTATTATTTGCTGGCTTTATCAGCGCTTATAGTCAGCAATCAAAGGCGGAACAACTGACTTGGCTTACTCGTGACTGGCCGCCAGCGTATATCACGCAAGGTCCACTCCAAGGCCAAGGCACCTTCGACCTACTCACCCAAGACCTGATTCTCGAACTGCCGCAGTATCAGCATCAACTCCAACTGACGAGTCTTTCTGCACGTGAACAAAAAATGCAATTAGAACAACCCTATTGCTTTTTTGGCGCGATTAAAACCCCTGAACGTGAAAAGTATCTGCTGTTTTCCGACACAGCCTTTCTGACTCACGGCGTGAAGTTGTTTATGCTCGCCGATAGCCCATTAAACCTGCGCTTACCGGCGCAGCAGGCAGTCAACTTAGTAACGCTGATGCAACAAAAAGACATTATTGGCATCACTGAGAAAAAACGCACCTACCCATCGGCAGTCCAACAACTCGTCGAACAACAGCGGCTTGCATTGGTCGATGTCAATGAAAGTTCCACCAGCACTCTACAAATGCTCGCCCAAAAACGCGCCGATTATGTGATTGAATATCAAGATAGAATAGAGTTTCTCGCCCAGAAATTACCCGCTAAAATCAGCTTCAGCCAACGCGAAATTCAAGGCGAAAATACTGTAGAGCCGGTCTATGTCGCCTGTCGCAAAACCGCCGGTGCTGCACAAAAAATTGCGGCGATTAATCAGGCGTTAGCACGACTCAGACCGACCGCACTTTATCAGCAACACATGCTGCGCTGGACCAGTCAATCCGCGAAAAGTCAGATGCAGCAAACCATCAGTAACTACCCTGGTTTTCAACAAGCAGGACCAAGTAACAGTCAATAGCCAATTGACCTGTTTGCTTTAGCCTGTTTACACAGCAGCAAGCCGCGTTTTAGCATTTTTTTTGTTTGGTATCTCCTTTTTGTCATCTCCTTTTTGGCATCTCCTTTTTGTCATCTCCTTTTTGTCATCACCTTTTTGTCATCACCTTTTTGTCATTGTCGCTGCTTAACGCTATTGTTCATGTCACCAAATTTGCACATTCCTTTTATTTAATCTATTTTGTAGAAGATTAAATAAAGGAACGCCAAATGCCGCAAGATAAGTTTATCGGTGAGTTGGAACACATGCTATTGCTAGCGGTGTTGCAATTGAAGGACCAAGCCTATGGCACGCAAATCCGGCAATATTTGGCAGATGCTGTGGGGCGTGATTTGAGTATCGGCGCTTTATACACGACCTTGGAACGGCTTGAACAAAAAGGCTTATTAACAGGCAGACTTGGAGAAGCCACGGCCGAGCGCGGTGGGCGCGCAAAAAAATACTTCGAGTTAACCGCAGAAGGCAGTCAAGCCTTACTCCGCAGCAAACAAGCGCTCGACCATCTTTGGCAAGGCGTCGCATTGCCTCATGCATGGCAGGTCGACTCCGCGATGATGGGATCTTCAACATGAATCGACAGCCATCATCAGCAAAAACGAAATCGCTCTTGCCCAAAGACCTGCCACCAGGGCCACTGCCGCCAGCACTGCAACCGCCGTTGCTTGGACAATTATTACTGGAATGGGTTTTGCCCGAGGCTCTGCAAGAGCCGGTGTTAGGTGACTTGCAGGAAGAATTTCTGGAAAAAAGACAACAAAACCCAGCGCAAGCGCGTTGGTGGTATCGCAAACAAGCCCTGCGGACCTGTTGGCATTTTTTACATCAAACCAAAGGAGATTGGCTTATGTTTATTTTTAGTCTGTTGTTTTTTATCGGTATTTCAGTTTGGGTGATGTGGTTATCTAGCGCTGATAGCCTCATGATGTTTTACGATTTCCCATCGCTAGCACTTATTTTCCCAACCGCGCTGCTCTTTGCTGTTGGCGCCACCTCAAGGAATACCGCACAACAAGCTGTGGCATTTTTATTTGAGCCTAAATCCGGCTTAGCGCCCGTTTATTATCAACAAATTCAGCACTTTTTTGAGGTGCTCGGCAAAAGTGGCTTGTTACTCGGTTGGTTTACAACCTTGATTGGCATCGTCGCGATGGCCAATGGCATTAATGCCGACAACTTTGCTGAAGCGTTTGGCCCGTCTTTGGGCGTATGTTTACTGACGTTGTTGTACAGTTACGGATTAAAAACAATCACTTACATTGCCGCGCAAAAAGTGCGTTTTGTGGCTATCGCATCGACCACCCACTCAGAACTATAACCAAAATCATTGCAGATTCGGGTAGGCGCCGAGTGAGAGAGACCGCAGGAGCATAGTTAGCTATGTGACTGCGGCGAACGAGTGAAGGTAACAACCCCGCATCTTCAAGGGATAAGAGCGTTGCATTAAATCTGCTGAAAAGTTGACAACTGGCAAATTCATGCGATCATAACTGTATATCTATACAGTTATTTGGCGGTTATGTCAGTTTCATTTTTAGCGCAATCGGCGATTGTCAGTGCGTTGCAATTGCCGTTATTTATCAGCAAAGTGTCCGCAGGATTTCCGTCTCCGGCGCAAGATTATGTTGAGCAAACGCTTGATTTAAATCAGCTTTGTATCAAACGACCTGCGGCGACATTTTTTGTGCGCGTGGAAGGCGACTCGATGATTGACGCTGGGATTTTTCATAATGACATTCTGGTAGTCGATCGTTCGGTGAAACCCCAGCATGGCGATATTGTGGTGGCACAAGTTGATAGTGAGTTTACCGTCAAAGAATTATGCCTGCGTCCACAACTGATGTTAGTGCCGCGCAATAACGCATATCCGCCCATTTATTTAGCCAATGACCACGAACTGCAGATCTTCGGCGTGGTGACGAATGTGGTGCGACAGATGAGCCGTGCCCATAAAGGCACTTAACCATGACTAAAGTATTTGCGTTGGTTGATTGCAACAACTTCTATGCGTCGTGCGAAAAATTGTTTCGACCCGATTTAGCCAACAAACCAGTGGTGGTACTTTCCAACAACGACGGCTGTGTCATTGCACGCTCACGCGAGGCAAAAGCGTTAGGCATTAAGATGGGCATCCCCTATTTTCAAATGCGGGATCTCGCAGTACAACATCACATCGTGGTGTTTTCCTCGAACTATGCACTGTATGCCGATATTTCGGCGCGAGTGATGTCAACACTTGAGCAATTGTCGCCGAGTGTCGAAGTGTATTCGATAGATGAAGCCTTTTTAGATATCTCGGGTGTGGCCGCCTGCAATAACTTGATGGAGTTTGGCCTCAGTGTGCGACAAACTGTCAGTGATTGGATTGGCATGACGGTGTGTGTGGGCATAGCCCCGAGTAAAACCCTCGCCAAACTAGCCAATCACGCAGCAAAGAAATGGCACAAAACCGCAGGCGTGGTGGATTTAACCGACAAAGCCCGACAACGAAAATTAATGGCGTTATTGCCGGTGAGTGAAGTCTGGGGAGTTGGCGGGCAACTGACTAAACGCCTCAATGCCATAGGTATTCAAACCGCATTACAATTGGCAGATGCGCCAGCGAAAATGCTGCGCCGGCAGTTTTCCGTCGTGCTGGAACGTACTGTTGCTGAACTTAACGGAGAATCCTGCTTGGCTTTGGAAGCTATCGCTAGTAACAAAAAAGAAATTGTCAGCTCGCGGGCTTTTAGCGAACGCATTACAGAACTGTTATTAATGCAGCAAGCTGTGGCGGAATATGTCCATCGTGCCTGTGAGAAATTACGCGCACAACAATCGCGAGCCAAACAGCTGACGGTGTTTGTCCGTACAAGCCCTTTTAGCGACGCCAGCAAAGATCCGTTTTACAGTAATTCAGCGACAGGCGCGTTAGTACAGCCCAGTGATGACACGCGCGATTTTTTGCATCTGGCGGATGAGCTGCTGGGTAAAATTTGGCAACCAGGTTATCGTTATGCCAAAGCGGGTGTGATGCTGGCCGATTTTTATGATGACAGCAGCGAACAATTGCAATTGTTCACTGACGCTGCGGCGCATTATCGCCAACCGCCAACCGCATCTAACCACGAGCACCAGCCGTTCAGCATCGTAGGAGTTCAACAACCGTTAGCCAGTTATGTAGCGCAACACGTACCACTTCGCACGCACAACAGCACACAAGATCAGGCGCTGATGTCAGTGATTGATGCAATCAATCACTCCGGCAAAGCCAAAGTGTTTTTTGCCGCCAAAGGTATCAATCAACAATGGGCGATGAAACGCCAATTGCTCTCACCGGCGTACACCACACAATGGGCAGAAATTCCGAAGGTGGGTTCAGGGCCTAAGCGCTAGTTTGTCGCCGATAAAAGTAAACACTCGTATTGCCGTGCTCAGTTGCGCCATGTCAGCCAACCCGCAATGACCATCAGCAACAACATCACCAGCCCATACCATTGAAAGCGTTGATTTTGTGCATCAAGTGCTTGCAAATAGTGCAGTAACGGGGGATTTTCAGCATTGGCAGCAGATTGGACTGGCGTTGTGGAATCGTTGGATATCACCTGAGGTACTCGTGCTACCGTTGGTATTGATGTTGCGTCGGTCAATGCTGACGTTGCAGCGTTAGCAGCTACCGCAATTTGCCATTTATGCTCAAACTTGGCGCGTTGCTCGGCTTTATGTTCCGCACACCAGATAAACTCAGCCTCAGTTAACTGCTTCTTTCGACACAACCTAGAAACTTGGTAAAAATCTTCCCACGCATCCGCTTTTTCACCATGGTAAGTTGCGTTGTTGCCAGAAAGACTCGGCATATCTTGCAGCTGGGTATCGGCATAGTTTGCGGTTTGCGACTCTTGGATAGCACCGCGAATAACACGAACAGTATCAACAGGATGCTGACAATGTGAATTGTACTCCTGCATGAGCGCGAAATCTTTGGCCGTTGTCGAACTTGACGCATTGATGTCGTACCCTGAACTTGTCCGCTTTTGGATAAACTCCAAACGATCTTCCAAATTATCACAGACAAATTGGGAGTATTGCTCAGCCGCCTGTAACGGCAATTGCCAAAACAACCCGAATACTACAAAGATCCATTTCATCACAAATCGCTAAACATGCCGTACCAAGCGGAAATAGTAACGAAAACATGGAGTTGATGCAAAAATATCTCTACAAAAAGCAATACGCAAAAGCAATGTGCAAAAGCACTTAAGCATACTGACGACAATCGATCCGGTAAAAACGCGACAACTAGCCCCCGCTGCTGTCGCGCTGCATTAAGACCTTAGCTTACTTGGACTTTCAGTAAGGGACGGCAGGGATGTAAAAACTCGTACTGCGTCCATCAATACTTAACCGTGTTGGGATGATACTAGTGCTGTTGGTCGACAGATTGTAGCTATCACCTGGCAGCAATTTGTATCGCAGCAAGTCGGTGATGCGTACCGGCTGACCACAGGCAGTCTGAGTGTATTGGGTTTGCGCATCAGCCCGCAGGATGTAGGCTTCGTTAGCACCATCAACCACACCGACGCCATTGGCAGTCACGAACAACGAGGTCGCTTCTGACACCGCAATCACTCTGCCCGTTGCGCCTAATTTCGCTTGGAATACCGCAGAGCGCCCCATGCGATCGCGTTGGCGGAAGTGGGTATCAGTAATGGTATTGGCTAAGAGTGGGAAATTCAGGAAGTTAGTGCTGATATTCACCGTGCTGTGACAATAATCTTTCACCACTTCAGTACTGACCGCGCCAGCAACACCATCAGGGTCATAGACGTATTCCCCAAGCACATGATTGCCCGCCGAGGTACCGCCAACAACACCGCCTTTGCTGTATACCGATTGCAACGCGGTTTGTACTTTGGTGCCTTGCCATGCATTGAGATAGGCTGATTGATCACCACCGGCAATAAACACGGCTTCCGCCGCGTTAATGGCCCACTCGACATAAGCTGAATTGGCTTTGGTCACGGTGTCGACGATAATGGTTTCCACCGAGGCCGCATTGGTTAAACCTTGCAGATAGCTATTATATGCGTCGGTTCCGGTCGCTCGGAGCACTACGACATTGCCGCCTTTGATTTGTGGCGCAACACGCAAGCTAAAGGCAGCATCAACATCGGTACCGCCGCCCATGAGTAGCAAAGAACCTTGCCCAGAAGTTAAGGCTGGGCAACTGTCTGTGCTGGCACCTAACAAATAAGTCGTAAGACCCGATGGCTTCGCCGGGCGATTCCCTAAAGTACAACCCGTGGTTGGCGGCGGCTCAGTGCCACCACCGCCCGCGGCGCCTTGGAAATTCACCGTAAGCTGATAGCTGCCAGTGCCGCGATAACGGGTCACTTTGATAAAATGTTTGCCAGCAGCTGCTGCGTTGTAAGTGCCAGTTTCTGGGTTACTGCTACTTTGTCCCGACAAAATATAACTGCCGGTTGCGCGGTACAGAAAAAAATCAAAATCAGCCGAACTGCCGTGGCTCAATGATACCGAGATATTGCCAGTGCTGGTGGTATCGAAACTATACCAATCCACATCAGTGCTAGTGCCAATAGCGCCAGCGACTTGTTGATTATTACACAGCGGACTATCCGCAGTATTTTGCGTGTTATTACTTTCAGATTCTTGTTGCAAACAGGCCTGCGCATTGCTGGACAGCAATAACGCAACAGCGCCAAAGAGGACGTGTGCTTTCATTTTTGTGATCCTACCTATTTTTATTGTGATGTCGGCGCTTTAGTTCCTCAATACTAGTTGTGAGCTTCGTCGAACAGATAAGAAAAAAGTCTTATTACCTGCTCACTTGCAGCATCTTTGAGTATTGAGGTTAACGCCAGTAAGGCCACATCCAAGTGAATTACCCTAAAAAGGGCCAGTGGTTAGACTGATTAAATATGCATCCTGCAAGCATTCTGCAAGCCAAGCGCGCAAACACTCGACTGACAAAAATTTGGGATTAAGGGGGAGATCTACTCGTCAAACCACTCAGAAAGGTGGTAATCGGTCGAAACAGCATGCAGATTGGCCGGCTTGGGTGCCAGCGCAAATGAAAAGTCGATGTGCTGATTGCTCAGGATCGCCATGTCAAACCTGCATAAAGTTGCGAAATACTGAGAATTAATATGCGACGATGATTTTACTCTGTCAAGCCAATAACAGCAGAAGATATAAAAATGCTCCTTTTTTCACCGGCGAACGTATGAGCAATAAAGGATCACAATGAAAGGGGATGACCAATGAAATTATTACTATCAATGTTAGGATCGCTGTTATTAACGGGGTGCTCTGTGTTTGGTCAAAATAACGTCGACAGTGCGCCTTATTCCCTGCTTAAAGCAGACGAGGCGCTCAAGATTGAAATTCGCAACTATGAATCGATGGTGCTTGTTTCAGCGGATATGTCAGGTGACGGTCGAAACAGTGCCTTTAGAAAACTCTTTCGCTACATCAGTGGTGAAAATCAAGGCGCTAAAGAGATTGCAATGACCGCGCCAGTTTTTATGAACGGCGATCAACCATCTGACCAAGGCACTGAGATTGCCATGACCGCGCCGGTATTGATGAACAATCAAGATGGCAAATCGATGATGTCATTTGTCATGCCAAAAGACTTTACCTTGCAAAATACCCCGAAACCGAACGATCCAACGGTGCTAGTCAGCGAAGTGAAAAACTACAAAGTCGCGACCATCCAATTTAGCGGTACGCTAAGTACTGGCAACGTCGCCGAGCATACAAAAATCTTACAAGATTGGATGAAAACAGCGGGATATATCGCAATCAGTGCGCCAGTGGAAGCAGGTTATAACGGCCCAATGACGCTGCCGATGTTACGCCGCAACGAAATATTAATTCAAATTCAATAAGTTTTCATTGCAAACCTCCCCTGCTGTTCGGCAGAGGAGGTTTTGATATGGCGAATTTTTCAAGTTCATGATGAGCAGTTTGGCTCGTGGTATCAGCGAACCTGCTCAGTTATGCACTTAAAACTCAAGCTGATTCAATATCTCATCATCAACACGGTTAGCCAGCGTCACTTGCAGTTTTGGCGTGCGCGCCATTTCGCGGCGAATGGCGAAATCGGCTTCATTGTTCCGCGCCCAGCTGCGACGGGCGATACCATTGTTGACGTCAAAAAACAGCATTGATTTCAGCCGGCGTTCGGCCTCAAGCGAGCCATCGAGCAACATGCCAAACCCACCGTTCATCACTTCACCCCAACCCACGCCACCGCCGTTATGGATAGACACCCAAGTCGCACCGCGGAAGCTGTCGCCAATCACGTTATGAATGGCCATATCCGCGGTAAAACGACTGCCGTCATAAATGTTGGAAGTTTCGCGGAATGGCGAATCGGTGCCACTGACATCGTGATGATCACGGCCAAGCACCACAGGGCCAATCTCACCGCGTTTGATCGCGTCGTTAAATGCCGCAGCAATTTCAGCGCGACCTTGCGCATCGGCGTACAAAATCCGCGCTTGTGAACCGACCACGAGCTTGTTTTGCTTCGCGTCTAAAATCCAAGTGATGTTGTCTTGCATCTGCTGCTGAATTTCTTCCGGCGCCTCTAACATCAACCGTTTCAGTACCTCGGCAGCGATAGCATCGGTTTTGTCCAAGTCTTCCGGCTTGCCCGAAGCGCAAACCCAGCGGAACGGACCAAAGCCATAGTCAAAACACATCGGGCCCAAAATATCCTGCACATAAGAGGGATATTTAAAGTCGATGCCGTTTTGTGCCATGACATCACCGCCAGCCCGTGACGCTTCGAGTAAAAACGCGTTGCCGTAGTCAAAGAAATAAGTGCCTTTGGCAGTATGTTTATTCACAATGGCGGCGTGGCGCTTTAAGGTGTCCTGTACCTTGGCTCTGAATAATTCCGGCTCTTCGCGAATTAAACGGTTCGCTTCGTCATAACTGATGCCGACTGGGTAATAACCACCCGACCATGGGTTATGTAATGAAGTTTGGTCCGAGCCCAAATGCACGAAAATATCGTGTTCGGCAAAGGCTTCCCACACTTCGACCACGTTGCCGATATAGGCAATCGATACCACTTCTTCGCCAGCTTGCGCTTGTTTCACCCGTGCAATTAGGCTTGGCATATTGTCGATAAGCTCATCGACCCAGCCTTGTTGATGGCGTTTGGTGGCAGCTTTTGGATTCACTTCCGCACACACCGTAATGCAGTTGGCAATATTACCGGCTTTTGGCTGCGCGCCACTCATGCCGCCAAGGCCGGCGGTTAAGAAGATTTTGCCTTTCGGGCTTTGGCCTTTGGGCAGCACTTTACGAAACGCATTCATCACCGTAATGGTGGTGCCATGCACAATGCCTTGCGGGCCAATGTACATGAAAGAGCCCGCGGTCATTTGGCCGTATTGGGTGACGCCTAAAGCATTAAAACGCTCCCAATCATCCGGTTTGGAGTAATTCGGTATCATCATGCCGTTGGTTACCACGACGCGCGGCGCTTCCAGCGATGATGGGAATAATCCCATCGGATGGCCAGAATACATGTGCAGCGTTTGGTCTTCGGCCATTTCGCTTAAGTACTTCATGGTTAAGCGATATTGCGCCCAGTTTTGAAAGACTGCGCCATTGCCACCATAAGTAATGAGTTCTTCTGGATGCTGGGCGACGGCGTTATCTAAGTTGTTATCAATCATCAACATAATTGCCGCAGCTTGTTGGCACTTGGCTGGATAATCGGCGATTGGCCGCGCTTTGATGGCGTACTCTGGCTTAAAGCGATACATGTAAATACGACCAAAATCATTGAGCTCGCGGGCGAATTCAACCGCAAGTTCACCATGCCACGCTGCCGGGAAATAACGCAGCGCGTTACGCACCGCCAGCTGTTTTTCCGCTTTGGTTAAAATGTCTTTGCGCTTAGGCGCCCGATTCGCATCCGCCGGATATGACTTCGCTGCTGGCAAAGTTGCTGGAATGCCTTGCTGAATTTGTTGTTGGAAAGTCATCAAACACACTCCTTATGCATTAATCGACAATGCATCAACCGACAATTTATCAACCGACAATGCATCAACTGAAAAATCGACTTTTAACGCCTGAGTTTTCACTAAGGTAATCATCGCATCGATATCCGGTTTTAACAGTCGGTCTTCTTCCAGCTTCGCGACTTTGCTACGAATAATCGCGTGGTTTGCTTCCACTAAATCAGAACAGGTATTTGGCCGGCGGAAATCAATCGCTTGCGCGGCATACATCAATTCGATGGCTAAAATCTTCTCTAAGTTACCCAAGATTTGATTGAGTTTACGACCCGAAATGCTGCCCATCGAC